>Ga0172378_10002207_pt1 | contig 18180 bp, 14 predicted proteins | sample GrowelOW332metaG_FD_119755 | JGI IMG/M metagenome (GOLD analysis project Ga0172378, IMG submission 119755) | Groundwater microbial communities from an aquifer near a municipal landfill in Southern Ontario, Canada - Pumphouse #3_1 metaG | ecosystem: Environmental > Aquatic > Deep subsurface >... | reverse complement strand
TAATAGTAGTAATACTAATAAATATGTAAGAAGCACTAGTAATACTAGTAATTACAATACAAGATCAACGTCTACTAGTAAAACAAGCAGAAATTCATCTTCAAGTTCCTCATCTAGCTATTCTAGGTCATCTGGAAGCAGTAGTTCGTCAGGAAGCAGCAGATCTAGCGGAGGAAGTTCTCGTAGCAATTATAGTAGAGGAAGAAGATAATTTACCATTTATTGACAAACTTACAGATTTAAAATCATGAGAATAAGAAAATTTATTATGATTATAGCACTGGCTATATTCGTACCTGTCAGTGCTTTTTCACAAAGCATATATGACGCCGTAAGGTATTCATCTTTAAATTACGAAGGAACTGCTAGGAGTCTAGCTATGGGAAATGCTATGACAGCTGCAGGACCAGATTTAGGAGCGATTTCTATTAATCCAGCAGCAGGTGGAATGTTCACTAAATCTGAATTTACGTTTACTCCAGCATTTACATTTGATCATACATCTTCTGAGTACGGTCCAGAAATAAATGGGACTAATACTAGATTCGGTATAGCTAATATTGGATGGATGTCATCCTCTAAAACAAATAATATTGGTAGCTTTACTCATATTAATTTTGGTATCACTGCTAATAAAACAGCGAATTTCAATTCGAAGATGTCAGCATTCAGGACTGAAAGTAATTCAAATAGAATGTCTAGTATAGCCAGTAGCACTAATGGAATTACTCAAAGTGAATTAGACGCTAATAGCGCTTATAACAATTTACCTTGGGAGTCTGTATTGGCATGGGATGCTCAATTAATAAATACCCTTCCGGATAGTAATGATAATTTCTTCGCTTTTACTGAGAATTTAGATGATTTTACTGGAAGTATTTATCAAGCTGGGGCAGTGAATCAATATTATAACAAAGAGATATCAGGATATATGATGGATTATGATTTTAATCTGAGTGGTGATATCAATAGTAGATTATTCTTCGGTATCAACTTAAAAATACGTTCTGTTTATTATAAACATACAGAATATTATTCAGAAGAGGCTGTTGATCAATCTAAATTCGACTCAGGATTAATTAATTATAATTATATATCTACTCTTAAGACTAATGGTAGCATGGCTACTCTTCAAGCAGGTCTTATTTTCGTACCTACTAATAATTTAAAAGTAGGTGCATCAGTAACCATTCCTTCCTATTTTTCTTTAAATGATAAATGGCATGATTCAATGGAAGGTAACTTCCAGGATCCTAATATGAATTACTCAGCATATTCTCCACAAGGTGACTATGATTATAGAGTAACTACCCCATTGAGATATAGTTTTGGAGCTTCATACATATTATTTGATAGAGCTATTATTTCTATCGATTATGAAGGTGCCGATTATTCTAATATTAAATTAAAAAATGATGAAGGGGATGAATATACTTATAATGCAGATAACGTAGCGATATCAAATACCTTTAAAGCTATTAATAATCTACGAATAGGTGGTGAAATTAAAATCAATCAACAATTAGCTATAAGAGGTGGTTATAGTCATTATAGTTCATCAGAGAATGGTTATGATGGGAAACTTGATTTCGCTTCATTTGGTTTGGGATATTCTGAAAATAATTTTCGTCTGGATATAGCATATCAATATCAAATAAATACAGTAAAAGATTCTTATAGATTATATAGTGATTATGGTAGTATCGATGATCCTATATATGCTCCGACTCTTACCGAGAAATATAACACAGATAAATTATTAATTACCGTAGCATTTACATTTTAAACAAAATTTCTTATTTCATCAAATAAGAAATAGAATTTGGCCCTTCATTAAAAATTAGATCTAAAATAGACAAATTTAAAATGTGACCATATTTATCAGAATAAACTTGATAATATGGTTGCATTTTTTTTATGGCATCTATAGCATCAGCAATGGGCTTTTTAGGATGAATACTATTTCTAAAGTCTATCTTATCATTAGACTCATCCTCAAAACTAGTTGTTAGTTCTAAATTTACTAAAGTTTCTATACCTAATAATTCGATTATTTTATTCGTTAATCTTATATTAAGATTGAATAAACTTGTTTCATTGGAAAGTAATATTTCTAGAATATCATCTCTATAGTACTCATAAAAAGGAGTGGATCTATAAGATGAATCTAAAGCTTTTAAATGCTGATGCACCCAAGCTTTCGAATAATCTATGTTAATATCTAAAACAGGTATATGCTTCGCATTCTTCACAACAGGCACTATAAGAGATAATTTACCATTAGCACCATATATTTCACATCTATTTCGATATGACTGTTTTTGAAAATTCTCATACTGCTCAATATAAGCAGTATGAGAATTTACTATAGCTATAAAGTATTCTATTGGCGGAAAATAAGCCGTCGATAGTAATACCTTACTAAATTTATTCATCGGAATTTATTTATTCATCAGGTGTAACTTTACCTGCATATCTAATGATACCTCGTTTAGAATTTCTGATAAAATCTAAAATAGTTTTCTTTTCTTCACAATCTCCGATTTCTTTTTCTACTACTATACAAGCATCACTTCTATTCATTCCACTTGTATAAATAATATTATAGATTTCTTTGATTAAATTAATTTGATCTATGGTAAAACCACGTCTTCTTAGACCAACGATATTAACTCCTTCGAAAGCTAATGGTCTGCGGGCTGCAAGTGCATACGGTGGAACATCTTTTCCAATCATAGAACCACCACCTACCATAGCGTGTTTTCCTATATTTGAGAATTGATGAGCAGCTGAAGCACCTCCAATAATAGCCCAATCATCTATATTAGTTTCTCCTGCTATACCTACATAGCTAGTTAAAATTACATGATCTCCAATGACACAATCGTGAGCAACATGAACATAGGACATAATCAAGCAATTACTTCCTATTTTGGTCCTATATTTTCCACTTGCAGCAGTTCCTCTATTAACAGTAACACATTCTCGTATTGTAGTATTATCTCCAATCTCGACGAATGATATCTCACCTGCGAATTTAAGATCCTGTGGGATGGCTCCTAAGACTGCACCGGGAAATACTTTACAATTTTTACCAATTTTTACATGTTCGAAGATAGTAACATTAGGTCCTATCCATGATCCTTCTCCTATTTCAACATTTTCAGCTATGTAACAATAAGGTCCTATTTCTACATTCTTACCAATTAATGCATTAGGATGAACTGTTGTATTATTCATTATAGTTATTTAGTTAAAACTGCTTGTTCCAAAATAATTTTAGCCGCAGTCGTGTTTAATCTATGTCCAGTTTTGTTAGCTAAAATTTTTCCCTTAATTCTATGTCCTAAAAGACCAAAGTCCCCTAATACATCTAAAAGTTTATGTCGTCCACATTCGTCAGGAAAACGAAGTTTGATATTGTCAAGATATCCTTCGGATACTCTTTCAACTCTATCGACATTAAATAATTTTGCTAACTTATCCAGGTAATCCTGAGGCACAGGTTTTTCCACAATAACTATCGCATTTTCCAAATCTCCTCCTTTAATAAGGTTATTTTGGAAAAGGAATTCCAACTCATTGAAAAATACAAAAGTTCTACATGGTGCGATTTCTGTTACGAAATCGGTAGCGTCATCATAATGAACTTTCTGTATTCCTAGTATTTTTGAATTATAATCAGCTATTAAATCAATCGAAAAAGAATCTGCAGGACTTATTACTAATTCTGCTCCTGATTCTTCATCTTTTACTTTAATTTCTTTTTCTATTTTATAATATAATCTTTCAGCATCCTGGTCTAATAGACCATCTTTCATTATTGCCTCGACGAAAGGTTGAGCACTTCCATCTACAATAGGAACTTCTGATTGATCAACTTTTACCAAAACATTATCAATGCCAAGCCCTACGAAAGTAGAAAGCACATGTTCTAATGTTGATATTTTTATATTTCCTTTTTCTAAAGTCGTTCCACGCTGAGTATGTGTTACATATTCTATTGATGCTTTAATATAAGCGTCATCACTTATATCTGTTCTTAAAAAAACAACTCCTGTATTTATTGGTGCAGGATGGAAAGACATTTTTACATGTTTTCCAGTATGCAACCCTTTTCCTTCAAAATTATAAGACTTTTTTAAAGTCCTCTGATTTTCTACCATCTTATTCTTCTATTTTCTTTTGAGCATATGCAAAAATCCTGCTCATTTTTTAAAAAGCTCTGCAAAGTTACTTAAAAGATATTTATTTATTTACTTATTCTTATTTTTTTTTGGTGCATTCTTGAATAAAACATAAGCTTTAAAGTAATCTCTTGCAGGAATAGCAGGTGTTCCTTGATATACTTGAGTCGTATCAGTAATACCTTTAAATACTCCTGATCTAGCCCCTATTTTAACGTCATCACCTATTTTTATATGTCCATTAATTCCGGTTTGTCCTCCTATCATACATCTTTCACCTACTTTAGCTGATCCAGCAATACCTGTTAGTGATGCGATTACTGTATTTTTTCCAATAGACACATTATGAGCTATTTGAATCAGATTATCTAGTTTAACACCCTTTTCTATCCTAGTCTCATCCATAGTTGACCTATCGATACATGTATTTGCACCTATCTCTACATCATCCTCCAAAACTACCTTTCCTGTTTGAGGAATTTTCTTATATGAACCATCTTCTTGAGGTGCGAATCCAAATCCATCTGCTCCTATGACAGAATTGGCATGCAATATACAATTATTTCCTATCTCACATTCATAATATATTTTCACACCTGGATATAATATCACATTATCTCCAATAATTACATTATCTCCTAAAAATACTTGAGGATATATTTGACAATTCTTTCCTATTTTCACTTTTTTACCTATATAGGCATGAGGTCCGATATAAGTATGTTTTCCTATCTTAGCAGATCGGGAAATACTAGCTCTCCAAGAATGTCCCTTCTTCTGTCCAGCTTTTAATTTATTTAATAACCCCAATAATGAGGCTATACCAGAATATGCATCTTCAACTTTTATTAAGGTGGCCGAAATGTGTTCTTTTGGTTCAAATGAATTATTTACTAGTACGATACTTGCTTTAGTTGTATAAATGTAATGTTCATATTTCATATTAGCTAAAAAACAAATCGAACCAGGCTTTCCATTTTCTATTCTAGCTACCTTAGACACTTTTGTTTGAGGATTTCCTACTATTTCACCTTTAAGATGATCAGCTATTACTTGCGCTGTTATTTCCATATTTCAGATATATTTTTTGTTTCAAAGCACAAAGTAAATATTTTTTTTGATTTTATGCATAATTTAACTACTTTTGCTACGATTTAGAAAGCGGAATAGGGGACCTAAAAGTCTCCTTTTTTATTATTAAAAATTATATTAGCACCAGATTATGATAGAGAAAAGGGTAATACAAGAACTTGTAAATCAGTATTTTGCTGACAAGGACCTTACATTAGTCAATATTAAAGTTAATAATGCCAATAACATTAAAATTTTTTTCAAGGCTGATAGTAGGTCGGTTACAATAGATGACTGTGCTGGTCTTAACCGATTTTTAGAAGATAATCTAGATAGAGAGAAGGAAGATTTTTCTTTAATGGTATCTTCTGCTGGTGACGACGATAGTAATGGCGATGATAAGTCCGATTTATAATATTGATAAAAAGAAAATAAAAATAATAAGATGGAAGGTTTAAATCTAATAAGCACTTTTGCTGAATTTAAAGAATTAAAAAATATTGATAGGCCAACGTTGATGAGTGTTCTTGAGGATATCTTTAGGATACAACTTACAAGAATGTTCGGCACCGCTGATAATTGTGATATTATTATCAATATTGATAAGGGTGACCTTGAGATGTGGAGAAAGAGAAAAGTAGTTAAGGAAGTAGAAGATCCGATGTTAGAAATTTCTTTTGATGAAGTTTCTAAAATTGATGATTCTTATGAAATTGGAGAGGAGTACGTTGAAGAGGTAAAACTTGAATCTTTCGGTAGAAGAGGTATCTTAAATTTAAGACAGAATCTTTCAAGTCGTATTATGGATATTGATAAAGCTAATATTTACAATAAATATAGAGACAGAATAGGTGAAATTATAGTTGGAGAGATTTATCAAGTTTGGAAAAAAGAAATCCTTATTATGGACGAAGAAGATAATGAACTTATTCTTCCTAAGACAGAACAAATCCCTTCTGATTATTTCAGAAAAGGAGATACGACTAAAGCTGTTATTAAAGATGTCGAAATGAAAAACAACTCTCCTATCATTACTCTTTCACGTACTTCACCTGTTTTCCTTGAAAGATTGTTTGAGCAGGAAGTTCCTGAAATTTTTGACGGATTAATTACTATTAAGAAAGTCGTTAGAATACCTGGTGATAGAGCTAAAGTAGCTGTTGAATCTTACGATGAGAGAATAGATCCTGTAGGAGCTTGTGTAGGAGTCAAGGGTTCAAGAATTCATGGTATAGTCAGAGAATTAAGAAATGAAAACATTGATATTATTAATTGGACTTCAAACATTCAATTATTAATTCAAAGAGCATTAAACCCTGCTAAAATTTCTTCAATCAAAATAGATGAAGAAAATAAGAAAATAGGTGTTTATCTTAAACCTTCTGAAGTTTCACTTGCTATCGGTAAAGGTGGTAGTAATATTAAATTAGCAGGACAATTAGTAGGTTATGATATCGACGTATTTAGAGAACTCGATGATAGCGATGAAGATGTCATGCTAACTGAATTTAGTGATGAAATAGAAGAATGGGTTATAGAAGCCCTCGAAAGTATTGGTTGTAACACCGCGAAAAGTGTATTAGCTCTACCAGTATCAGAAATAGTTCAAAGAGCTGATTTAGAAGAAGAACAGGTTATTGAAATTCAGAAAATATTACGTTCTGAATTTGAAGATGATGAGAATAATTAATTAAAGAAGAATATATGACGGGAAACGATAGTATTAGAATAATGAAAGTTATCTCAGAATTCAACATTGGGATGGGAACCCTAGTTGAATTTTTGGGAAAGAAAGGTATTAAAATTGAAGCAAGTCCTAGGACCAAATTAAGTCCTGAAGCGTATGCTTTGGTAAAAAAAGAATTTGGGAAAGAACAAATTATTAAAGAGCAATCTAAAAAAGTAGCTATAAAAATTAAAGAAATCACTAATAAGGACCATAAGCATAAGAGTGATACAGAAGAAGAGTTTGTTCCTAATGAAGAAGTATTTATCAAAAATAATAATCCTTCTAAACCTATTATTAAAAAAGAAGTTTCTCCGAAAAGCGATGTTGAAGAATCTACTAAACCCGTCGAAAATGTAGTTTCACCTCCTACCCCAAAAGCTGAAACTTTAAAAACTCCAGAAGTCGTAAAACCTATAGCAGAAAAACCTAAGGAAAATGAAAAGCCTAAAGTATCTGTAGAGACTAAAAAAGTTGAGAAACCTAAAGTCATTGAAGAGCCACAGAAAGACAAAGCTCTTAATAAAGAGGTTTCTAAACCGAATTTTTCAAACAAAGCTGAGCTTACATCCGAAACTAAAAAAGAGATAAAGCCAGCTAGCGATAATTCTGTGAGCGATAAAAAACCTGTCGAGGTTAAAAAAACAGAAGCAGATAAATCTAATTCTGAAATAAAGAAAGAAGATAAAGATACTAAAGAAAAAATTAGTACAGATACAATTAAGAAAAATGTTGATAATACATTTCTTAAGCAAGATAAATCAGATTCGGTTAAAAAGGATGATGCCCCTAAATCTCATATTAAAGTTTTAGGCAAAATTGACCTTGAAAAGAATAAAAAAAACCAAGGAATGCAACAAAAAGGTCAGAAAAAACCTAAGAATAGCCCTATTAAGCAAAACAATAAAATAGATAGGCTAGATAAAAAAAGCCCTAAAAAGGAAGAAGTTAAAAAAGAAAAAAAAGAAGAGAGACCAGTAATCGAACATATCGATACTAAAGTTGAAAAACTTGCTGGACCTAAAACTCTTGGCACTATAGATCTTTCTCAATTCGCTAAAAAACCATCTCAAAAGAATAAAGGTAAACGTGAAAGAATTCATAAAAATCAAAAAGAGAAAGTTGATATAAATAGCAAGGATTTCAAGAAGACTTCAGCTAATAAATCTGGCGCCAATAAAAATAGTGGTGGACGTCCTAATAATGGACATAATGGGCAGAATAATAATAACAATTCGTCCAGAAGACCTAATAACAACAATAACACGAATAATAGACATCAAAATTCACGTCATAAAGGTAAGTTTACAAAACAACCATTTAAGGCAGTTATTGATGAGGATCAAATCCAGAAACAGATTAAAGAGACTTATGCTAGAATGACCGAGGGTAAAGGAAAAACTAAAGGTTCTAAGCATAGAAGAGAAAAAAGAGATCAATATACTCAGAAGATAAATAAAGAGCATGAAATAGAGCAACAGACTAGCAATGTTCTTAAGGTAACTGAATTCGTTACAGTTAATGAATTGGCTATTCTAATGGACAATACTCCTGTAACTAAGGTTATAGAGGCTTGTATGAATCTTGGTCTTATGGTTTCTATTAACCAAAGACTTGATGCTGAAGCATTAGTTATCGTAGCTGAAGAATTTGGATATAAGGTTGAGTTCGTTGGTGTCGAAGAAGAAGAAATCATTGATGATGAAAAAGATGATCCAAAGGATTTAATTTCAAGACCTCCTATTGTCACTGTAATGGGACATGTCGATCATGGTAAAACATCTCTACTTGACCATATTAGAAAAACTAATGTCATAGCTGGTGAAGCAGGTGGTATTACCCAGCATATTGGAGCATATAATGTAAAACTAGCTAGTGGACAGAAGATTACCTTCTTAGATACTCCTGGTCATGAGGCATTTACGGCAATGCGTGCTAGAGGAGCCAAAATCACCGATTTAGCTATTATTATTATAGCTGCTGATGATACTGCTAAATTAATGCCCCAAACTGTAGAGGCTATTAACCATGCAAGAGCTGCTGGTGTCCCTATGGTATTCGCTATTAATAAAATAGATAAACCGGGTGCTAATCCTGAGATAATTAAAGAATTCCTTTCTAAAATGGATATTTTAGTCGAAGAATGGGGAGGTAAATATCAATGTCAGGAAATATCTGCTAAAAAAGGTATTAACATCTCTGAGCTATTAGATAAAGTACTTCTTGAAGCTGAATTCTTGGATTTAAAAGCGAATCCTAAAAGATTAGCGAAAGGAAGTGTAATAGAATCAGCTCTTGATAAAGGACGAGGTTATACAGCTACTATACTTGTACAGAATGGTACTCTTAGAGTTGGAGATATGTTACTTAGTGGTAGTAATTATGGTAGAGTAAAGGCTATGTTTAATGAACGTGGTCAAAAAGTTAAAGAAGCTGGTCCTTCTACTCCTGTTACTGTTTTAGGTCTTAATGGTGCTCCTACAGCTGGTGAAACATTTAATGTACTTAACGATGAAAAAGAAGTTAAGGATATAGCAGCAAAAAGAGAACAATTATTACGTATCCAAGGATTACGTACACAAAAACATATTACACTTGAGGAGATAGGAAGACGTATAGCTATAGGTAACTTCCAAGAATTAAATATTATCGTAAAAGGTGATGTCGATGGTTCAATAGAAGCGTTGTCAGATTCTCTTATAAAATTATCAAATGAAGAAATTCATGTTAATGTTATACATAAAGCAGTAGGAGCTATTTCTGAATCAGATGTACTTCTAGCTACAGCATCTAACGCTATTATCATTGGTTTCCAAGTTCGACCTGATCAAAATGCCCGTAGAATGGCTGAGAAAGAAGAGATAGATATTCGTCTATATTCAGTAATATATGATGCTATCAACGAGGTTAAGAGTGGTATAGAAGGTATGCTTGCTCCTGAAGAGAAAGAAGAGGTTACAGCAAATGCCGAAGTTAAAGAAATATTCAAAATAACTAAAGTTGGAACAATAGCTGGATGTATCGTAACAAGTGGAAAATTAACTCGAACCTCTAAGGTGAGAGTCATACGAGATGGTATAGTAGTTTACACTGGTGAATTAGGATCTTTAAAACGTTTTAAAGATGATGTTAAAGAGGTTATAACAGGACAGGATTGTGGACTTAATATTGCCAACTTTAATGATATAAAAGTAAATGATATAGTAGAGGCTTATAACATAGTTAAAATTAAAAGAACATTATAAGATTTTTAATATCAAAATTACCTACTTTTAGCTATTGTGTAAATAAATAAATGTATCTACTTTTGCAATTGTACTTCAAAAAGTAGAAGGTAATACACATGCTGCAAGAAAAAAAGACTCTTAATGATATCCCCACCGGGGAAAAATGTATAATAACCAAGGTTCATGGCTATGGTGGATTTAGACACCGAGTTATGGAGCTTGGTTTTATTAAAGGTAGCATAGTAACAGTAGTTAAAAATGCACCCCTTGACGACCCAATAGAATATAAAATATTAAATAGCTATATCTCGCTTAGGCGAAGCGAAGCTAGAAACATAGAAGTCGTCGATGTTTCTTCTTTTCAGAAAGAAAAACATATATTCAATGGTACTATATCAGAAGAAGCGAGAAAGATCGCTGAGACTGAATTAAAGACTATTCATGTAGCCTTGGTAGGAAACCCTAATAGTGGAAAAACTTCATTCTTTAATTATTCTACTAAAAGCCGTGAAAAAGTAGGTAACTATTCTGGAGTAACTGTAGGAGCTACAGCTTCTAAAATTAAATATAAAGATTATACTATAATAATAACTGACCTTCCTGGTACATATTCTATTACTGAATATACCCCTGAAGAATTATATGTTAGAAATCACATTCTACATGATAAACCAGATATTATTTTAAATGTAATAGATGCTTCTAATCTAAGCAGAAATTTATTTCTTACTACTCAGTTAATAGATATGAATTTCCGTATGGTGGCAGCTCTAAATATGTATGATGAACTGGAAACTAGTGGATCTTCTCTTGACTATAAAAATTTAGGCTTAATGCTAGGTTTTCCTTTCGTCCCTACTATAGCTTCTAAGGGAAAAGGTATAAATGATGTTCTAGATACTATTATTAATGTATATGAAGATAAGAATAAGATAACCAAGCATATTCATATCAATTATGGTAATACTATTGAAGATGCTATAGAATTAATAAAAAAGGAATTAAACAAAAATATTACAGTACGTGATCAGTATTCAAGCAGGTATTTAGCTATTAAACTAATAGAGAATGATACTACGATAACATCTACTTTAAATGATCTGAAAAATTATAAAGATATACTAAAAGTAGCTAAAAGGCAGAGAGAAAGAATAGAGAGAGAAAATAGAGAAGATACTGAAACTGTTATTACAAATGCTAAATATAGTTTCATACGAGGAGCTTTAAAAGGTAATTTTACTTCTAATAAAGATAAGAAAAAGAATACTTCGGAAAAAATTGATGCTATTCTGACTAATAAATGGTTAGGATTACCTATTCTGATTATTTTTCTTTGGCTAATGTTCGAATGTACATTTATGTTAGGTGAGTATCCTAAAGATTGGATTCAAGCTGGAATCGATGCATTGACAGGATGGTTATCAAATGTTATGCACGCCTCCATTTTCAAAGACTTTTTAATAGATGGTATAATATCTGGTGTGGGTGGAGTTATCGTCTTTCTTCCTAATATTTTAATATTATTCTTGTTTATATCTATTATGGAAGATACAGGTTATATGGCCCGGGCATCTTTTATGATGGATAAATTAATGCATAAAATAGGTTTGCATGGTCGTTCTTTTATACCATTATTATCAGGATTTGGGTGTAGCGTACCTGCGATTATGGCGACGCGTACTTTAGAGAATAAAAAGGATAGAATATTAACTATGTTAGCTATCCCATTTATGTCCTGTTCTGCTAAACTTCCCGTCTATATATTAATCATTGGAACATTTTTTCATAAAAATCAAGGATTAATCCTACTTGGTATATACTTTACAGGGATAATAATAGCTATTTTTTCTACCCTGCTGCTTAGACACTCTCTATTTAAAAAATCATTTGAAGATTTCGTAATAGAGCTGCCTCCATATAGAAATGCCACATTAAGAAATACAATTATTCACATGTGGACCAAAGCAAAACAATATCTTAAAAAAATGGCTACAGTAATATTGGCTGCTTCAGCTATAATTTGGTTTTTAGGATATTTTCCAAGAACAGATGTCAATAAAGTCAGACAAGAAACTAACTTATCTGAAAGTGTTATAAACTCAAGTGCATACCAACAAGAACATTCATATATAGGAAATATTGGAAAAACTATAGAACCTATAATGGAGCCACTAGGTTTTGATTGGAAGATGAGTGTAGCTATTTTAACAGGTTTTTCAGCCAAAGAAGTAGTGATTAGTACTATGGGGGTTTTATATAATGTAGAAGAAAATGTAACGAATAAAGTATCTGAACATAATTCCTTACAAGACGCATTAGTAGAATCTAAATACACTTCAGGTCCTAAAAAGGGACAAAATGTATTTTCTCCATTAGTAGCCTTATCATTCCTAATGTTTATACTATTATACAGCCCATGTTTAGCAAGTATAACAGCTATTGGTAGAGAAGCAGGTCAAGGCTGGGCATTATTCACTTTCGTTTATAATACTGCAGTAGCTTGGTTTGCAGCATTCGCACTCTTTCAGATAGGAAGTTTATTCTTATAGATAAATGCTATTCTTATTTCTTTTCTTTTATATACTTTTTAGAGAATATTTTCTCAAGGCCTATAATAAGAAAAATAAGTACGAAAAAGAGTTCTACGATCAGTTGATGTTTGATGCTTAATTTCGCAATAGTTACCTCGTAGTCATCAGATAATATTTTCTTTATATTACGGGGCAATAAACGCCCTTTTGCCCACTTTTTCACTATCGTGGCATCATTCATATATACCACACCACCATTCGAACGATGTAATGCTATTAGTGTTTTATAATCAGTATAAAGCACTTTAGAGCCTCGTGGCAATATCGTATCTACCTTTTCGGGATTTTCGCAGGACATATAATAAAAATCGCCACCATTTAAGGCAATACTTTTTGATAAATCAATATTTTCTTCTTCGAACTTTTTATTATTTACTTTATCTATCTTAGATATAACTTCTATAAATATAGGTTTGTCTGATGAAAGAATAGAATTTGTTATATAATCTCCTTTAGAATTCTTCAAAGAAAAATCAAATATCTTACGACCATTTTTACCTATTAATTCGGATTTACTATTTACAAAAGTCCATGTAGAATCAGGCAAATTAGTCATAGTGAAAGATTTCTTTTTTCCATCTTTCATATAAATAAGTGTAGTTTTATATTCTACATTTTGGTTAGCTTCATCTAATTCAAAAGCTATATCTGAACCAGGCTTATAACTACCAAATTCTAATAATGGCTGTCTAATAAGGGCATTTAAAGATACTACTGACGTGAATATACATATAATCACTATGACGCCCCATTCTACGAAAATAGACGTATTAGGTATGAATTTTTTTCTTGTAAGATATATAGGAATAATACATAATAACAGAATGACATCTTTAAAGAAAGTCTGCCAATTAGTTAAATGAATAGCTTCTCCAAAACATCCACAGTCGGATATTGGATTAAATAAGGCTAAATATAGTGTTAGAAAAAAGAAAAATATACTTAAATAAAAAGCCACAGAAGAGATTACTCTCATCTTTAATCCTATTAATATACAGAAGCCCAATATTAGCTCAAGTGTAGAAAGTGCTATACCAATAGGAATGGATATTCCTATTAAAAAAGCTAAATGCATAGAATGCAAATATTCGGTAATAATTAATCCAGTACCTACAGGATCTATTATTTTAAAAGTTCCTGACACTATGAAAACAATACCAAATATTATTCTACATATAATTCTTAATGAACGCATAATTTTATTTTTTCAAAGATAAGATCTGGAGAAAGTATTTTTCCGTATTTATCTGAACAATCAATTCGTATAAAAGAAGGATCATTATTACATAAATCTAAATAAATAGACCTTACTCTCTTTTGGAAAGTAATATCGGCCTCATGAATATCTTGTTTTCCATTTAGATAATCTCTTTCACCATCGCCCTCTCTATTGCTATTTAGATTACTATCTATAAAATCAATAGGTACATCTAAAAATATATTGACATCAGGTTTAGGGAGTAAGAATGTCCCATATTCCATATTCAGTATCCACTGTTTTAAGTCTTCTGATGCTTTTTCATCTTTTAACTTAGCACATTGAAAAGCTATATTTGAGTATACGTATCTATCAAATAATACTGTTTCTTTCTTTTCTAACCATGGTTTGAATTCATAAGAGGCTGCATGTCTATCATCTGCATACAGATGTGCTACTAACATAGGATGAACATGGTCTATATTACCAAAATCACCACGAAGAAATTTGGATATCAGTTCTCCTGTCACGGGTGCATTATATCTAGGAAAATGAATATAATGATGCTGTCCTTTTTCTGCATTAAGATATTCTCTCAGTTTTCTCACCTGGGTGGATTTGCCAGCACCATCTAAACCTTCCAAAACTATTAACATTCTTATTTTCTTTTATTAACTTTGTTCTTTCATTATTATGAAAAACAAAAATACAAAATAAAAATGAACAAGAAAAAAGTACAGATAATGGGAATCGTTAATATTACTGACGATTCCTATTTTAGTGTGTCCCGAGCTTTTAACCCTGATGCTATATATAATAGGACTAAAAAATTAATTTCTGAAGGTGCAGATATAATTGACATCGGAGCCTGCTCTACAAGACCTGGTTCCAAGTATGTGTCAGAAGCAGAAGAATGGAATAGAATATCTATGGCTCTTGAGGTATATAAGTCGCATTTCTCCGATGTTCCCCTATCTGTTGACACATTCCGCTCTTCCATTGCCATAAAAACATATGACAAGATTGGTCATTTTATGGTTAATGATATATCCGCAGGGGAAGAGGATGATGCTATGCTTCCATTGGTTGGGAAATTAGGACTTGATTATGTGGCAATGCATAAGAGAGGCGTTCCTGCTAATATGCAGCAGTTTTGCCAGTATGAGAATGTGACAAAAGATATTATTAAATATTTTGAAGAGTTCGCTGTAAAAGCAAATGATGCAGGTTTGAAAGATTGGATAGTGGATCCTGGCTTTGGTTTTTCTAAGAATATTGAGCAAAATTATGAATTACTCGAACATCTTGAGGATTTCCAATCTTTAGGACATAAAATACTTATTGGAATATCTAGAAAGAGTTTTATTTATAAAAAATTAGGTATAACTCCGGAAGAGGCATTGCCTGCTACTTCTAAACTTCATATGAAGGCTATTGAAAAGGGTGCTGATATTTTAAGAGTACATGATGTTGCAGAAGCAGCTAAAATAATTTATCTTTGTCAAAATAAAAATTAAAAAATAATGCTTACATCTATTACGCCTCTTGATGGTCGATACTATAGTAAAGTTAAAGAACTTTCTTCTTACTATTCTGAATTTGCTCTTATTAATTATCGAGTAAGAGTTGAAATTGAGTATTTCATAGCTTTATGTGAGATTCCTCTTCCTCAGCTTTCAAATTTCGATAAAAGTAAATATGAAACACTGAGAGATATTTACCGTGACTTTACTGTAGAGGATGCGGAAAGGATTAAAGAGATAGAAAAGACTACTAATCACGATGTTAAGGCTGTCGAATATTTCATTAAAGAAAAATTTGAGACTTTAGAAATTCCTCATAATTTTAAAGAATTTATACATTTTGGCCTTACTTCTCAAGATATAAATAATACAGCTATTCCTCTTTCTTTAATGGAAGGTATTCAGGATATTTATACTCCTAAATTATATGAAGTTTTAAATACATTATCTGAATTAGCTAATAAGTGGAAGGATGTTCCTATGTTGGCTCATACTCATGGCCAGCCTGCCTCTCCTACTCGTTTAGGAAAAGAATTGGAAGTATTCGTAGTTCGTCTAAGAGTTCAAATTAAAACTCTTAATGCTATCCCTTATTCTGCTAAATTTGGAGGTGCTACAGGAAATCTAAATGCACATTATGTAGCTTACCCTTCTGTAGATTGGAATGCTTTCGCTACAAGTTTTGTAGAAGACACCCTTGGATTAAGTCGTTCATATCCAACTACTCAGATAGAGCATTATGATAACATAGCTGCTTTGTTCGATTGTATAAAGAGAATTAATACTATCCTAATAGATTTAAGTAGAGATGTATGGATGTACATTTCCATGAATTATTTTAAACAAAAAATAGTTAGTGGAGAAGTCGGATCATCTGCTATGCCTCATAAAGTTAATCCTATAGATTTTGAAAATGCTGAGGGTAATCTTGGTTTAGCTAATGCTTTATGTATGTTTTTAGGAGCTAAACTTCCTATTTCTAGAATGCAAAGAGATTTAACAGATTCTACAGTTCTAAGAAATGTAGGCGTTCCAATCGGACATTCTCTTATAGCACTAGCTTCTTTACAAAAAGGTCTAGGAAAATTAATTCTTAATGATGAGAAAATCAATAAAGATCTTGAAGATAATTGGGCAGTCGTAGCAGAGCCTCTACAAACCATTCTACGTCGTGAAGGTTATCCTAACCCATATGAAACATTAAAGGCTCTTACTCGCACAGGAAATGCCATTTCTAAGGATACTATTAGAGAGTTCATTGATTCTCTGGATTTACCAGCTAAGGTTAAGAATGAAATGCGTGTTATAACTCCTCAAAATTATACAGGAAGATAGAAATAGTTCTAACTATAGAATAAAAAAAGTCTCATCATTTAACGATGAGACTTTTTTTATTCTACTATAAATATTTCTTCATTCTTTTTATGATAAAAATATTTTTCGCGAGCGAATTTTTCTAAAGAATCTTTATTGTTAGTTAAACTTTCTAATTTCGCATCAGTTTCTTTTATTTTTCTTTTATATTCTTGTATAGTTTTTTCTTGATTATTAACATGCATAATTTCAGAAGACCATCTAATAATATTATTACTATCTAAGAAAACGATTATAACAAAAAATATTATCGAAGCGATTATGCATAGAAATTTATCTGAAACTCCTTTATGTATTTTCTTTTCTCCTTTTTTATTTTCATTCATATAAGTAAAACTATTTTAACAAAAATACCTTTTTTTTAATCTTAAGCAAAGATAAGTTATAAAATTTAGTTATTTTTGACTTTTCAATAAAAAAAATATCATGTATAAAAAATTCTCGTATTATTTACCAAGCTTAGGTCAATCCTGGATGCTTGTTTTGTTAATGTTAATCTGTGGATCTATTTTAGGTGCTATAGCTCAATTACCAATTCTTACTAACATCTATACAATAGAATCTATAGCAGGACAGATTACAACTAAAGTGGTAGCCTATCTGCTTCTTTTTCTAGCTCCAATTATATTTATTTTATATAAAGTAAAACATGACGCTAATCTTTCTAAATTAACATTAAAAAAAATCGAAAGAGTTAGACTTAATAAAGCTAATTTTGGGAAACTGAATCCATTCGTATTTTTTATACTTATTTTTATTGGGTTATTTTGTTTGATATTTTTAATGGACCCTCTTACGGACTGGATGCCTCAGCCAGAATGGTTTACTAAACTCATGGAAACAGCTGTAGGTGGCAATATTTATATTACAATATTTGGCGTGGCTATATGTGCTGCTTTTTGTGAAGAATTTTTCTGTAGAGGTATTATTTTAAGAGGTTTATTAAGACATTTAAGTCCTACGAAGGCTATTATATGGTCTGCATTTATTTTTGCTTTTATACATCTTAATCCTTGGCAAGGTATAAGTGCTTTTATTTTTGGCCTATTTTTTGGTTGGATTTATTATAAAACACATTGTTTATGGTGTACTATATTTTTACATTTTACAAATAATTTCTTTTCATGTATCGCAGACCAAATTTTTCCAAATATGAACACGGAATTATCTTTAAGAATGAATATAGCTAATGATGAAAAATATTGGTTAATATTATCAATAGCATTTGGACTTTTTACTGTAATATGGGTAGTTATAACTAAATATATACCTACTTCTGAAAC
>Ga0172378_10002206_pt1 | contig 18183 bp, 24 predicted proteins | sample GrowelOW332metaG_FD_119755 | JGI IMG/M metagenome (GOLD analysis project Ga0172378, IMG submission 119755) | Groundwater microbial communities from an aquifer near a municipal landfill in Southern Ontario, Canada - Pumphouse #3_1 metaG | ecosystem: Environmental > Aquatic > Deep subsurface >... | reverse complement strand
GCGAAATGACATAATTCACCAAACCTGTTAGGCTGATTAACTCTATGAGTAGTAATGATACTACCCATAGCCTTTATACAAGCTATCCTTGCAGATAGCCTGTATATACCTAATTCCTGCCACGCTTGCAAAGGATTTATCTTTCCATGTTCTTTAAGATAGTCGATAAGTCTTTCATTTTGATTTTTCATTTCTTACCCCTCCATACTTTTTGTGGTCTGTATCTTTTTATTATAGTATCATAATGCCATAGTGTCAAGATAATTCTATTTTTCATACAATAGTTTATTACCTCCACTAATGCAGGTGTAAGACCTGTAACATATAAGTCAAGTTTACTACAACAACTAAGTTTTTTCTTAATTATTTTTTGCTGAAATTTAAAATCATAAATGAATGCTAGTGGCTTATCGAAAATAAATCTATCACAAGGCAACTCATGCCTATGCTTAAAAAGCCCTGCTGTTATTTCAACTAGTCTACCCATTTTGCCTACCTCTTTAATCTATTAATTATAAAACCAATTATTGCCATGCTGACAAATATAAAAGTGTGAAACAACACTCTAAATACTGTAATAGTTACACCTACTACTGTCCCTAAACCTACACATACTATTCCGATTATACAAAGTATTTCTATATAAATCCCCCTTTGATTGGAGGGAATTTATTCCCTCTCAATCCTTGTTATTTATATTTATACTGTCTTTTCTGTATTAACTTCTGTAATTGGTGTTGTGCTTTCTTTTGCTAACAACTTTTTAACAGGCTTAACACTAACCTTTAACTTGTTTGCTCTGCTTTGTAATACACCATTATAAGCACTGACAGCGTCACGCTTGCGCGAAGTAGCTGTTACCGTTGTTACTTTACCATTACCATAGGTACATGCAGGATATTCGCCGTATATTCCGCCGTAATAATCATCCACCTTACCTGCTAAATATTGATTATACCCTGCTTTTATATACCACGAATAACCATCAACATCAGTATCAATAGGTAAAGCATCAACTTCTACTTCCATACCTTTACTGTTTAACGAAGCATCAGCCACAATTATTCCTTGTTCATCGAGAGCAGAAAGAATAAGTTCTAGTTCATCATTACTCTTTACTTGACTAAACACAATCTTTTTATTGCGTTTAAGCCTGTAATCATAATTTGCAAGAGTGCTATAGTGAGCGTATGAGGGCAAGTAGGTCGAATTAGAATACATTATACCATCAACATTTAGCCAGTCACCTATGAGTATTTCTGGGCTGTTTGCTGACAATATGGCAATCTTACTATAACCTATATAGTCCTTAATTAATCTTTGAGTGCCGATAGAATTATAATTTGTATCAACAAGAATATCATGTACAAATTTCATTGTATCGCTATAGATTGCGTCTTTAGGCGGGTTACATTTTGTTATGATGCCATTATGTACCATTGCCGACTCACAAAATGTATCAGCAGACCTCATTTCCTTATAGCTTTTGCTCAAAGGGAATGGGTGGCATGTTCCGGCACTAATACCACCACTTGTGGCAATACGGCAATGAACAAGCATATCTGTTTTTCCTGCATGTTCTTTATACACGCTATGAAAATCATTGAAATTGAAGAAACCTTTTTTGATATGAACTTTACCTCTTTCAATATAAGCCATACCTGCACCGTCTGGATTGTTTTCAAAACAATTCTTTAAATGTTCCTTCGTTATTACTTTTCCCTTTTTTGTAAAAATTGCTATACACATATAATTTAATCTCCTTTAATTTTCATAGTTTTTTTATTTTGTAGTGAGGGCAGAAATTTAGCTAAGTTCCTTTTCCCCACAGTATTCAACAAATTCAGTATACCCTAATTCAGTTGCTTTTGCAATGAAATCTTTAAATCGTAGTTTATAAATAACTTCGTCATCTGCCCCCTTAGATAATTCACAGATAATATCAACAAACTGAATACTTGCAAGTACAGTTGACGCTTTTAATGTCCCCTTAAAAATTCGAAACTCGATTGTGTTGCGGTTCTGTACATTAATTGCCTGGTATCTATTACCTGTGTTAGAACAATAAGACTTTACAGCTGACTTCTTGACCTTTCCTGTGTCGTCTCGGTTATCTGCATAATTATCATTATCCATACGGTCTATGGGATTTGCAGACCAGTCGTTAAGTTCACTTTCTCTGCGTCTGCTAAACTTGACAATGTCTGCCCAATTTTCATTCACGATAATCATAGCATTAGCTACTGTATCAGAACGTTCTTCTGAATTTCCCCCCAAACTTTCACGATTAACATGAACATGTAAACCACATGTACGTGTCTGGTGGCTCTTACCATGCAAAGCAATTGCTTTTGCTGTCATTGGTTCCCACAAAAGTTTGTGTGCACTCATGTTATGAGGGTGTGTTACAAATTCAGCACCACCACAGCCCAAACTTCCATCATGTTTCCAGTATGCATGATTCTTAATACCTTCAATATTTGTTATCTGCTTACATAATCTGCCGGGATTATCGCGTGGAAATTCAATTTCCAATTCAACACCGAAAAATCTGTTGCGACTAATTTCAGATGAGCCAGAATTAATTTTTCCATTTTCATTATAGAAAATGGGGTTTGGACGATAGGAATAATCTTGAATAACATTATTCTCGCGTCTATCTTGACAATTTTCGCAAACATTTTCATCATCGTCTTGTCTGTCAGCTTCAGGATACCAGTTTCCACAATCAGAACACTGGAAATAATTAGCTTCAAGGCAAGTCTGACATACATTATTTCCATCATCTGTACAAGTACGGTGTGACACAAGTTTTCCGCAATCGTCACATGTTCCTGCATAGTTTTCAACACAACGATGACACCAGTGTTTGTTTCCGTCAACGGTTTGAATATCTTCTTTCTTTTCATACCGTCCGCAACGGTCGCATTTTACGAATAATTCTTCAATACAATCTGCACAATAATAAATTCCGTCAATCAGTTTTATGTCTGACGATTTTTTCCCACAATGTGAGCAGACAACTTTTTTTGTGTTCTTTCTAAAACAAGATTGTGTCCATGCCCACTGGTCAATTCCTTCTAAACGGTACAAAGGGTGGTCTGTGTCTGCGTGTTCAACAGCTACAATTGGAAACTCTTTACCGAGATATTGACGCATATCTGAATTAAACAGAATAGTTGTACCGTCACCCTGCGGAATACGAAAATCACCATTATCTTTTTCAATTACATTTTTAATACGTTTAATGCCGAGTTCCGTTTTGATTGAAATGATTGTTCCTACTGTTAACATGTTTGAATTACCTCTTTCTTTTTTCAATTTATTTTCTGTAAAGAATGGGAATAATGATTGACAAAATAATTTCGAATATGCCACCTATTTTCATAAGGCTTCTTTACCTCCCCTTTGGCTTTATCTTTTGTTGTTATCTCCCTTTCACAATCCTTATATTACACCCTTGTTATATTGGTGTCAAGCATTTTTTAAAAGTTTTTTATTTTTATATACAAAAAAGCTCATGCACCTATGTATTATATAGATTCATGAGCTGTTAGTTATTTTATTCACGAAGTTTCCTTCATTATATACACTCAAAAGAACATCAAAAGATATTCTATAGCATAGTCTAAAGGCAATTTACCTTCTTTTATACATGCTATACATTCTTTGATAAATGACATACGTCTTTTACATTCTAATACTGTAATACCTCCCTTTGTTCTCTCTATTGCCTGTGTAGTAGTCCACTTATCTAGCCCTGTAACATCTGGGTTAGTACTTGTCAATACTTGCAATGTATTCATGTGTGCTTTATATGCTATAGATAGTACAGCAAAAGGGCTTATGTCCTGTTTTATATCGCCCCAGATTGTCAATAGGTCTTTAGGACTAGATATAAACATTTCATTTACAAACTCAAATACTGACATAACATATATGTTAGGTATGAGTTCATCTGTTGCTTCATTATCTGCAATTGCTTCAATCTTTCCTAGTGATTTTGACATAATATGAATCTGCTCTATTGTATTGTATATCAAACCCCTATCGCCGTTACATGATTTTGCTATTGTTATTGCCCTATCGGTCGTTATTTTCAATTGTGACATAATAAATTTAACTAGAGATTGCTCTGATGGATTGTTAAGTTCTATAAAAGAATCTTTGTATTGTTTATAGACAATGGTTCTCTTGTCTACATCGTCAACAATAATAAACACATAAGAAGTTCCTATTGTATTGTTTATTCGGCTCAATAAATCTTTGTCTAAGTCTTTGAAATTGTATCGTGTAACAAATACTCCCTGTTGCTTAATAAAACCTTGTGTACACCCCTTTATGGCTGTTAGAATTGATTCAGTGTGAATAATATCATACTCTAATAAGCTGGCAAAAGTGGCTATTGTATTGTCTATATCGCTCCAATCTGTACCATACATTATATATACAAATGGTGAACTTTCTTTCATCATTTCTGCTAGATTAATCTTAGCCATATTGTCACTTCCTTAGATATAAAATATATTCACTTATTGCAACAAGTTTAGGAACATTTCTATAGATATTAATGTCAAGATTCTTTCTTGCATTTAGTATTGTTAGGTATTCACTACAAGATATTTCATTGGCTAGTACAGCTTTCTTTGCAATGAAGCATAATATTTTTGATACTAATTCTATATTGTAACCATTAATATCGCTTACTTTTGTTTTGAACTTAGATACAAGTTTCAATGCATTGGCTTCATTTACTTTTCTTATATTTTTAAATATCATTGTTACATCATTAATATAAGAACTTGCCCCATTGTTCATAACCTCATCAACATCTGATAAGCTATTGCATGTATCTTTTAACAGTTGTGAATACCTATTGTCAGTATTTACATTGTCAACAAGAAATGCAATCTCTGTTGTTGAATTTTCATAAGTTGTTGCAACTTTACATCTTGTTAGAAATACATCATCAACATCTGAAATGTTATCTGTTGATAAGATGTATAAAATATTGTTATCTTCTTCAAGTGCTTTTAATAAAGCCCCTTTTGCTATTGTACTAATTTCTGTGAAATTTAATACATAAACAATTACAGGCTCTTTTGTTGTCATTGTATAACTTCTTACTGTAAATATTGTATGTCTAATATCGTCGGCAGAACTACCTGCGTCAAATCGTTCAAGATTATTACACAGATAGTTTATATAACTTCTTGTTCTTGTATTGTTTTCTTTTGTTGGCAAAATAAATGGACCTCTGCTTTCTAAAACATTTATATCCATTATTCTTCTACCTCTATTTTCTGTATTGTAAATCCTGTTGGGGCTATATCTTTAAAATATCTTTTATAATCATTTAAAACTGCAATTGCTATTTCTTCATTTGTGTAGTAATGTGCTTTATCTTCTCCCCATAAGAAGTGACTAACTTTATAAATATACATTAAATCATTCCCCTTTTCATTTCATATACTTCTAAGAAATATGAAACTAATAAATCTCTTTGTGCAGATGTTTGTTTCATTTCAAACAAGCATTGTCTTAATTTACTGGCAAGTGTCATTGATAATTTTCTTTTGTATTCGTCTTTATTTGCATTGAATATTGCTTCTCTTACATATTGTTTAAATAAACTTTCTGCTATTGAACTAGGTGTACTACCAATCTTAATAAAATTATCAATATCTCTTACTATATCATTAATATTAAAATCAGTGCATGTTGTTTTAATAGCAAATTTTGATATGCTTTCATTATTTGGAATTCCTAACAGATTACACACATTGTCTGTATTATCCATTGAGTCTCCCAAACCTAAAACCTGTTCTAGCATTGTTATTGCATTCCGTACACTACCGTTCGCATGTTCACTTATAATATCAACAATTGTGTGCATATTTAATGTTACATACCCCTCACTTGTTATGATATTAATTAGATGACTTTTAATTGCTTCTGTATCTACCGGAACAAATCTCATAATTTGGGTTCTATTTCGTATTGTTGGCAAAACTTTCTCTGGATTTGTTGTACATAAAATGAATATTGTATCTGGCAATTCGTCCTCTAATGTCTTTAATAGTACATTACCTGCTGAATTAGATAACAGATGACATTCGTCTAATATGATAACTCTTTTATTCCCAACAATTGGTGAACGTCTAGCACTTTCAATAAGTTCTCTCATTTCATCAACACTATTATGGGTTGCTGTATCTAGTTCTAATACAGTAGACAAATCACCAGTTAGCATTGAGCCAAATATTCTTGCCATTGTGCTTTTACCTGTGCCACTTCCACCACAAAATAGATAAGCTTTACCTACAGTATGTGTATTTATTTGGTGTGTAAGTATTGTCTTTGGTATTGATTGACCTATTACTGCATTAAATGTTAATGGTTTATACTTGTTTGCTAAGTTCATATTGTTATTCCTCCTGCGACATATATTCAATTAGTTTGCCAAACATCTTCTCTGATATGATATAATAGTTCTCCTCATTTGGTCCATAATTGAATGCTAAAGCCCAATTGCTTTTACCCATTGACAGTGCTTCAATCTTCTGCTTATCAATCCATTCTTTCTTTATTGAATGTGATGATACTCTTGTTGTCTTTGTCTTGCATTCAATAGAGAAATCATTTGTAGCAACATCACCCTTTTGAAATGGTGTTGCACCAGAGTTTACTATTGTTCTTCCTCCTATAGCTTTTGCTACAGCCTTTTCTTGCCTACTGCTATAATACCTAGTTGCTCTTTGTCTTTTCATTTAGTATCACTCTTTTCTTTCATGAACTTCATGATTAAACTATAAACAATGATATCATTTAATGATTCATCAATCTTCTTGTCATTAATATTGTTTGAATACAGATATGCGATATGTTTATTTACATAGTCCTTTGCTGTTTCAAACATTGTTTTTAAATCACCTTTACCATATCTAATCAATGCCCCTTGTTCAAAGTCAGCAAGTGTATTAGTATTGTTTTGATATTGTTCCTGCTTCTTCTTAAATAGTTCTTCAATAGTAACAAGATAACCAATAATTTTGGTGTTTAAATCACTATATTGTACTTTATTATCTTTTGTTTTTTCATCTAGTATAATTAATGGCAACCACCTTCCTGTATGTGACTGAAATTCGCACTCAACTTTTTTAAATATAATAGGACATAACATACTATCACACATTAAAACTACATAATCAGATAAGTCACCAGTAAAATCTTCAAACTTTCTTGCTCTTTCTATAATTTCTTTTGCATGTTTATCATTATCTATATAAAATGACCTAGTACTAAATTGTTTATAAAACTTTGAACCTCTCCAAATTCTAATATTCATATTATTATCTCCTTCTATATTCTGAATAATCATTACAAGAACTACATTCGTCACAAACACCAGTATTACATGCACATGTAGAACAACGTTTATCTTTACCAAAACATCTATGCATTATTTCATCTGCATCATTATTATAGTCAATCTTATCATAAAAATATTCATATATAGGTGTAATAACAAACACAATTATTATTGTAGTTAGCATTAGTGTCATAATTATTGTAATTAATGCTATAAAACACCAAAACATAAAACAGATAACATTCTCTATCATTTTACTATATCCTTATGATATATAAAGTTTAAATAATCACCTACTTGTTTTTCAGTAAGGTTGCTGGTTTTAAAACAATTTCCCACTTTTCTTTTCATTAAATGTGTTGCATTACCATTATTAAAAATATCTCCAGTTAATCTACCAGTAAGTAAAATACTGTAAAACTCATCACCATCCTCAGCCCAAAAAGGTTTCTGGTCATACTTTATAATTGTATATTTAGCATCATCTCCAACTAAATCTCCTAAAGAAATACTAGAAAATTTCCAAAAGTTATTGCGTTGTTCATCAATAATTACAGAATTAGTATTGTTTATCTTATAATTTCCTGGGTAAATATCATCACAATAAGTTTCTCTAATTCTAAATGATTCACCATACTCTACTGGTAATTCAAACTCTTTTTCTACCATTACATTTTTCTTTACTTTAATCATTTTAACCTCTCCTTATTGTATTTATTAATGAGTCTATTATAACCCGTTGTTTACTTATTGTTTCTTGTAATGAATTGTTATTATGCTTTTTATCTTTAGCATGTTTAATTTTATAATTCTCCTCTGAAATATAGTTCTTAATAGCATGTAAATCTATTGCATTTATTTTTATACATGACTTTTCTTCATATATATCAGTAGGAAAAATTTTATTATCTACAATTTTAAGATGTAGATTGTCTGAAAGATGATTATAATTAACTGTAGTAGCACAACTACCAGTACACCATGATATACCCTTAAATTTTAATATCTGCATTAAATCATCAAAAATACTTTCAGTTGATATATAGAATATTATATTTCCTCTAATAAATAAATCTAATTTAACTAGTGGGTCATAATAATTTTTATCCATTGTTAATTCTCCTTATATTCTTTTACACTACCCCATGTCCAATGCATCTTCTTTTGTTTTTGCAGTTACAAGTGAACTACCATCTGTTTTCCATTTAACTTCAAAATTCTTCATATTGTATTCCTTCTATCATTAAAAAAAAATAAAATAATAATAATTATAATAAATATAAGAAATGTATATTCGTCCATACATTCATCTCCTTTTCTATAGTATATAATACTAAGTAATTAATGTCAATCTTTTTTATTAACTTATCATCCTACTTTCTTTTAATAACTCTAATGCTGTTCCTATTACCCAATCATCTGCATTTACTGCTAGATGAAATCCTGTTGAACCATTCCAATCTTTAAACATATGATAGTTTTCACATACCCTTGATTCGTTTGGGTAGTTTCTTTGTAGTTCAACAAGTTCCATTGCCCATCTTGACCAGTCTGAATCAGATACTATATTTTCATTTAACTGATAATGGTGTACGATTATCCCAATCTTTATCTAAAGGTTCTGCTTCTTCACATGGTATTAAACATCTGTGTTCATTATCATGATAATATACATAAAATCCACTAAAGTATTTTACTTCAACAACACCAATAATATCTCCTCTATGAAGATGAACATTGTGACTAAGCCAATTTGAATTTTCTACCATTCTAATTAACATTGTTATATCTCCTTTAGTTCAGATTTACTAAAATACATTTTTTGGTCATTGTTATGATAATATACATAGGGATATCTAAGAGTAAATCCTTTAATTCTACTTTGTAATTTTTTAACACCAATTATACTATCTTTAAGTAAAACTATAGTATTGTTTACATCACAAACAACTGTGATATCTTTTGTTGTTTTAACTAACATTTGTTATCAATCCTTTCTGCTTCACGTTTTTCTATTAAACATAGTAGTTCATTGTTATGTCTATATGCATAATATCTGTCGGTGTCATCACCTTTACTATGATATATTGTTACGCCAACAATATCACCTTCGTATAATGTGACTGGGTAACCAAATCTAAGTCTATGTTTTATTCTTATTAGCATAACGAATATACCTCCTTTGCATTACGTTTGTATATGTGTAACATAATTGGTGGTTCACCATGTGGAATAAGTGTATGTGTCATTTCAATTAACATAATATTCATCTCCTTCACTTGTTTAATAATAACATCAATAGATGATATTGTCAATACTTTTTAACAAAAAAAAAGAGAAGAAATTAATCTTCTCTTTAATCATGATACATCTTTAATTTTATCAATAATCATATCAACTATATCATCATGCTCATTTAGATAATTATACATGTTTGCTGTTCCTTGAAACTTTAACAAATCACCTTCACTATCTTGCAGTATTTCTCCTGTTTCTTTATCAACAATCTGATACCATGCACCAGACCTATCAATAATTCCTAATGAGCATGCTAAAGTTATTACATCATTAACAACATCAACACCATGTGTATAATTAAGTGTATACCAACACAAACGTCTGTCTGGTGTTGTCACCTTATTCTTTTCAACTGCTACACCTACCATATTACCATGAGGGTGAATTGCTGTTGCTTTTGGTATTTCTTTACAATTTTCATCAATGAAACTACCTTTTGTAAAGTCTAATCTATATACACAATTATGTTTCCATCCTCTGCCACCGGGAGTTGTTGTTCCTCCATGTTGGCTCTTTAGATTGTCGCGCTTCTGATTGATAGCTACAAGGGTGCAATTATAATGGGCACACATTGCTACTGCCCTCTTGCTAAATCTTGTTAGAGACTTGCTTATGCCCCCATATGTGGCTTCATCCATATCCTTCTCTGCTTCTTGTTTAGATACTAGTACACCTAGACTATCTAATATAACAAGACCTACTTCACCTGTACTAATAATATCTAGGGTTATATCAAATAATTCTTCTGCATAAATATTTTCGTCTGGTTTTATTACCCCCATTGCATCAATGTCCACACCTAATTTTCTAGCCCATTTTTCATCTAAAGTATTTTCTGCGTCAATAAATGCTACCTTCTTAGGTCCTGTTGCAAGTAGTTCATCAAGTTCAGCTTGTTCTACTTTTGTTAATTTAGTGCATGATTGTAATTCATTTAATCTATCATCATACTCCTCTTTAAATAACATTTGTGCTTGTGAACATAAATCTAATGAACTTGTTGTTTTTCCAGAACCATTATCTCCAAAGAACTCTGCAAGTCTACCTCTTGGAATACCTCCACGAAGCAACCAATTAAGTTGTGGTGAACTAAATGGTATTGTTGGTAGTATTGCTCTAGTTATTCCAAATCCTGCAATGAATTCATTCTTGCTCTCTTTGTTTATCTCTTTGAATATATCTGTTAATCTACTTCCCATATTACACTCTCCCTGTTAATTCTGTATCACTCATTCTATGACTGATTACTTTCTTGATTGAGTCTAACAGTTTCATAGCTACCTCCATACGCTGTTTAACTTTCTTATATGCACGACTGTATATAATCTTTGCTATTGTCTCTGACTGTACCTGTAGTTCTGCTTGTGCTGTCTTGTCTGCTACCGTACCATCTACATCTGAATAGGTATTGTTATACAGTTCCTTTCGTACTGCTTCTGCAATATCTTCTTTAACACCCATAAGTTCTTGCCTGTCACTTGTAAAATACATTGTTGCAGGTAGTCGCATTGCAATGTCATCAAGTTCTTGATTTGATGGTGGCATTTGGTCAATCAAAATACCATGAATCCATTTAATGTAGTTGTCTAATTCCTTGCAACAAAGGCTGACTTGTTCGTTAACAATTCTTTCAATCATATCTGATTTTGAATCAACATCAGCCATTATTGTTTGTACCTTTTCTTCTAATTCCATTATTTCATCCTCCTTTTGTTTATCTATTCATTATATCATAGAAATCATTATCAGTCCATACTTTCATTGTATGTTCTTTACCATCCATTTCTATAAAATGTGTACCAAATAATTGTGGTCTATATCCTGCCATCTTGCAATATTCTGGCATAATTTGATATGAACCATTCCATATATCATAAGCTACTTTAACAATAGGCTTCTTTGTGAATTTATTATGGTCAATAACTAACTTAGGTATTGTCTTATACAGATGAAAATGTTCTCTAATAAGGAAATCATATCTCATATATTCGAAGAAATCATCCCTCTTTGAGCCTTTATGAACAACTGCCCCTACATAACAATTCTTATTAACATTAAAATATATCAGACACATTGAACCTTTATACAAACTTCTATCACCTAACATTGTTGCTAGCATCATTTCAATGCTAATGAATGTTTCATCCTGTACACGTCTTGGGTGATTACCATTACCACACACTGCAAGCAATCTATTGTTATCTACAAGTGGTTTTAAATCTTCAACTAGAGTATATAATTGTTCTGTACCAGAAGCCCATTCTTCCGTTATATCTCCCTTACTACCTCTTGTTATTGTATTAGTTGCATCACCACCTAATATAACATAACAGTTTGGAACTGTAAGAATAAATTGTACAGTTCGCTGTAGTGTTTTCCTATCATTTAACCCTTGGTGCAAATCTGATAATACAACAAGAAATGCTTTATCATCATTTACTCGATATTTTACAATATGAGGGGCTAATCTATCCTCTAACATCTTAGTCTTTTCAATAAACACTATATCACCAACCTCCAAATAATGAGTTAAAGTTATAATTGTAGAATATTCTACGTTTAACCCCTGTTATTTCTCTTACTTCTTTAATACCTTTAAGTTCGTCAGAACTAACTGACACCTTTCCTTCATCTTTAAGTTTTACTAAAACCTGTATAGGAACATAGTATGTGCAATCATCATCAACAAACCATACTAATATACCTGCAATCAATCCATCTCTCTTAGATGCATACTCTAATGAAGCCCATTGTGTTTCTCTGATGTGGCTTTTAAAGTTTAATCGGTGTTGATGTATAGCTTTACATTCTATTAATATTAAATTAGGTTTTGAGAATACCATTATATCACAGGGGTTATCACTGCCTTTAAACCCAGACATTTGGTCATGTAATCTATATACCCATATATTATCTATATTTTGTAACTGTAATCTTACTTGACCTTCAAATTGCTTTCCGCGATTTACTGCCACTATTATTCACCTGCACATTGTTTAGCATAATTACAATAGGTGCATATCTTGTCGCTAACTTCTGGTTTTGGTGGTACTGACTCAATCTTTACATAGTTATTACAACTTTTAATTAAATTAATAACCATAATTTTATCATCCTGTGTAACTTCTAATATAAATGGTTTCAATAAACATATATCTCTGTTTTCATATAGGAACATAACTTTATCAATCTCTAAAACCATTGCATAAGATTTTGCTTGCATTAAGTGTTTATCATCAACACCCTTTCTTGCGTTAAACTTGAATGTTGATTCTGTTTTAATTTCAAGGATATAATATACACCTTTATATCTTATGATACCATCAACTAAGAAACTCATATTATATTTATTAGAGAACAACTTTGTTTCAAACTTTCCTTTTGACGGTTCACATTCACTAATTATTGATATGTCTGTTAATCCTCTGCTTCTAATATAGTCACCAACATTTACATACTCAATATCAAGACCGCTCTTTCCCATCTTGTATATAATTCTCTGCAATGATTCATGTCTACTCGAGCCACTGTCACAAATGCCAACCAATCCATAATTATTATTCGGGTATGATGTAGCCCCTGTTACTTTATAATACATATTCCTAATACAGTTCATGCTTGATGGTGAATATGTTTTACTTGGCATTCTCTGATGTTTTAAATTATCTTCCTCGATGAATTTTGTTAAGTCATGTAGTAATGATTTATCTGGTGTTATACTATCTAACTCCATTAGTTTAAATAATCCTTTTAAGTTTCTAGCCATTTAATCACTCTCCTATTGTTGCTACAAATATTCTCTGTCCTTTAATACTAAACTCTACACATTTTGGCTGTGAATAAGATATAAATATTTCTTCATCGTCTAAAGCCTTTATAACTGAAATTATATCTGTACAACTCAAGGCAACTCTCAATGTTGATTCACCTACACCATTCAAATAACCTATTGTTTCCTCTGCTTCTCCTCTTGGGTTTTCTATCTTTATATTAGATTTATTAAAATTAAATACAATATCATTATGTTCTAACTTACTTGAAAATATAGACATTCTTCCTAATAAATCTAACATCCCAGATTTTGATACAGATACATGATTAGTATTATTCATATTACTAGTATCATTAACTAATTCAATAGGATATTTACCTTGTGCAACACCCCAACATATATTCATATTGTCGCTTGAAAACATTGCTTTATTGTCACTTAGTTGTAAATATATATCGTCTGAATTAAAGAGAACTAGTCTATCAAGCAACTTTTCTGGTAATAATATATTAGAATTTGCACCACACAAATTACCATCTAATACAGTTACAATATCGCCATTACCTGTTACAGTCTTAATGTTACTTCCTTCATGGTATGAATAGAAATACTTTAATGCTTCATACCCTTCTCCCCTGTATATACCTAACTTACCAACATTATTTATAATCTTGATATCTGATAAATTTAGTTTACTTTTAGGTATTAGTGAATCAAACATATAATTTGGGTATACAATCTTCTTACCTTCACTATCTGGTGGCAATGATAGTTTATAATTACCATTACCTTTAAAGTTAATAACCATTGGTTTGTCATTATCTATATTAAGTTTAATTGCTTCTGAATCTGTTGCCTTAACTAATTTAAAGAAATCATCTGATAACAATGTTGCTTCAAATGGATCACCTTCTGCATCTGCATACATCTTTATATAATTTGCTCCGTCTGATGATGTTACAGTTAATCTGTTTCCATCAAAGTTTAAATTAGTTAAATTACTAAGAGGAATAATCTTCTCCTGCCTTATACACTTTCCTATGATTGTTGTAATTGAATTTAATACATGTGTTTTAATTATCATGCAACATTCTCCTCCTATGCCTTTTGTTTCATAACTAGTTTGTGGTCAACATACTCATACTCATCACCATACCAACAATAACTATATACTGCATCACAGGATAATGGTACAGCTAATTCTTTACCTGCATTAAGCATACAATTAATTAGAATATGTCCTGCATCTTCTCCATTTTCAACTGGTGCTTCAATTACTAATTCGTCATGAATAGTTAATAATAATTTACATCCTAATTCTTGTAATCTTAAATTGTTATTAACTAGCAACATTGCTTTTTTAGTTAGGTCAGCGGCACTGCCTTGTACCCTTGCGTTCAGTGCCTGTCGTTCTGCTTCTGCAATCTTCTTACTATTATTCATAATAAGTATACCAGAATATCTTGCAGAATTTAATATATTGTTTATGGCTGAAAAACTTCTACAGCAATTGATTCGTTTCATATAATCATCAACTACATATTGTGGTAATACACCATCATCTAATTCTCCTACATAATTATCTAATACTGAAAATTCATATACAGGTAAATTAATATCTGGTAATCTTCTCTTTCTTCCCCAGAATGTAGAAACATACCCTATTGTTCTTGCATCTATTAATGCTTGTTCAGCACATATAGCAAGGTCTGGGAAGTTCTTTAAGACTGCATCTTGAATTTCCTGTGCTTTAATTTCATCAACATTCAAATCTTCTGCTATTGCTTTAATACCTTTTCTGTATAGTATACCTAATACAATTTGTTTTGCTTTATTACGTCTTGCTTTACCTTCTGGATTAACCATATCTGTTCCAGTAAAATGTTCTGTACAATCTTCATATGGCAATCCAAATGCAATTGATGCTACCACACAATAGATATCCTTACCATCTCGATATGCTTGAATCATCTTCTGGTCATTAGCAAGACATGAAACAAGTCTTACTTCTTGCCCACTGTAATCTGCACCTATCATTATTTTACCATCTGATGCTTTGAACATTGTTCGTATATCCTCTGCATGACTTGGTATATTCTGTGTAGATGGGTCAGCTGTACTTGTCCTTCCTGTGTTGTGACACACAATTGAATTAGCTATAAAACTATGGGTCTGTGGTACATGAAAATCATATACGTCTGATATACTTGACTCTTTACTAATTACAGATAAATATATCTTGTTGTTTATTGTTATTACTTTTGGTTTTGTAGGATTATTAATTGTAATTAGTTTTCTTGATTCAATAACACCGATGTAATTTATAAATTTAACATATTCTGTACCAACTACTGATAGTCTATTATATTTACGTCCGTCTGGTAAACTACCTTTAGATATTCTGCATATTATTCCTTTGTTTATTAATGAATCTCTTATAAAATTAGCTGTAGTGTTATCCATGATAGTTAAAGTAAGCTTCTGTCTATTTATGTCTAATGAACTATCCAATGTACAACCTTTTATAAATGAAGATATTACTGACCAAGGAGATTCCATTATATAGGAACAAACTGCCTTATTTCTTGCCCCATGTTTAACTAGTTTATCAAACCATGCAATGTTTTTAGCTGATACATATGTTTCCATTGTAGTATTTGATTTACAAACATTTCCTTTAATACCAAATATTTTCTCAAATAAAAACAGTGTACGTGATATAACATCTTCATTTTTATTTGATATTCTTATTGTATAGGAACCATTTGATGTTTTAATACTACCATCTGCATTATATATCCCTAAAAGTTCAGCTAAATTCTCATCCATTAATATAGGTTGTTTGTTAACCTTCTTACAATTAAAATGATTATCAAATACATATAATTCTGGTATATTAACATAATTGTGTGGAAATTTGTTAAACCCATAAGGTATTTCAACTATATCACCAATATTTATATTATCTAATTGTTTAAAATCAACACTATTATGCAATCTATTTCTATTACATGAAGACTTATTACTATTAAGCATTGATTGAGTTACATTTGATACTAGTATTGGATGATTTGGTGTTCCCTCTAACTCAAACCCAAATCTTGTCTTTATTTTAATTGTGTCAACATCTGTAAATTTTATTGTTGATGTAGCTTTTTCATATTCTGTATACCTATTAACTATATTTATATCACAAGGTATAAATTCTTTATCAGCACTACTAGTTACAAAGTCCTTGATTGGAATATACCCTTTGTCAGTTAAAATTAAACTACTACCAACTACACAATCAGCCCCTATTGTATTAAGTCTATAATGAATCCTATCATCATATTCTTTTGCTTTCTTGGGAAGATTATCAATATAAGTTGTCAATAGTTTCTGAACTTTTCTTACAGACAATATCTTCTTTGCAATAGGGTTATCCATCTTATCAAGAATCTTTGCTCCTGTACCTCTTGGCTTCTTTCTATCGACTTGTTTCTGTCCTATAACATCATAGATAAATATTCTTAACTGTTCTGGGCTACTAACAAGTGGCGGATATTGCAATAAACATGTTTCTCCGTAAGCACTGTGTTTATCAATATACTCCTCAATTTTATCTTTATACTTTGCACACTCATTAATATAATCACTTACAGCTTCTTCTTCAATTGATTTATACTTATCGTGAAGCTTATCTGCAACCTCATAATCAAATGCAACACCATAATCTTCCATATCACAAGCAACCATTATCATAGGCATTTCTATTTCTCTCATTACATAAGCAGGGCCTTCTAATGATTGTGACTCACACTCTGGTGTTCCAACGGTTAAGAACTTTTCTTGAAACTTAAACAATTCATATGTTATTAATGGGTCATTTGCGGCATACATATAACCTATTTTAATAGGTATCATAGTAAAAGGAATGCCGTCAAACAATTGATTAAATCTGAATGTATCTTCTGCTCCCCTTAGAATGTATTTCTTATACAATCCTTTTAATGAATTATCTGTTTCATTTTCATTAAGAAGTCTTGCACCAATAAATGTGTCCCAATAAGCACCTAAATCTATTCCTATTCTTCTCATAACACGTATATCAAATGTAGCACTATGATAAATAAGTTTGGTGTTTATAAGTCTATTCATTTGTTTTGCTACAACTTCTATAGGCAACTGCCCTTCAACTTTAACATTAGTTATATATGATTCATGATTAAGCGGAATATATACAGCCTTTTCATTTGGTGTATATAAACATATCCCTGCTATACGATTAATGAATATATTTAATCCTTCTGTTTCTGTATCTATTGCCATTTCACCATTCATTATTGCTTTTGTTATATATGCAGATAATCTTAACTCATCTGTTATTATTTCATATTTATCTTTCTTATCTCCTAAATATCTATCTACAACTTCTTTGATAGATGATATCCTATCTATTAAAGTCTTGGTTCCTTTTATTTTAACCGATGATGTTACCGCTGTGTTGTCACTTGCTTTTTTCGCGGCAATGAAATCTTTATCTCTATCTCTAATTGACGGTAAATTAAATAAAGACATTATCTATCCCCCTTTAAAGAAAATCCCTCTCCGTTAAGAGAGGGTTATTATTTTCTTAGAATGAAACTTCTTCATTGACTGGCGGTGTACGTCTTACTGCACCAGTTGCAGGGGTATAGTTTGCAGGTGGTGCCTGTGTTGGTGCATGATATTCCATAGGTCCTGCCGACTGTGCAGTAGG
>Ga0172378_10002205_pt1 | contig 18189 bp, 12 predicted proteins | sample GrowelOW332metaG_FD_119755 | JGI IMG/M metagenome (GOLD analysis project Ga0172378, IMG submission 119755) | Groundwater microbial communities from an aquifer near a municipal landfill in Southern Ontario, Canada - Pumphouse #3_1 metaG | ecosystem: Environmental > Aquatic > Deep subsurface >... | reverse complement strand
TAGCGGTTTTCCGCAGCTGCTTCCGAATCTTTCAATGCAGGTAATTTTATCTGCTCCTTTGCTTTTACACTTAATCGTATCTGCATATACAGGCTCCCTTATCGTTACAGGTTTTCAGTATAAGGGATTTTACCATAAAACACCGCTTATAAAAAAGCAGACAGGTACGAATATAACACAAAATAAGTGCGTATGATATCACGGTGGGATTCCGGAATACAGTCCTGATCAGATGCGGTACTGGATCAGACGGAACGACACCGTTTGATTACGACAGTGCTGCAAGAGAAGAATGGTTCGACATATCATGCTGACCGACGAAACTGTCAAGCTTTCTCCTATCGACAGGAGGTTATATCTATGCCGTCAAGAAAAACCGGTATATGTCATCTGAATACAGCAGACATTGGGCCTGAATATCACAGACATTCAAGTTAAATGTCACAGACATTGAAACTGGATATCAAAGAGATTCAAGCTGGATATCACAGACATTCAAACTGGATATCAAAGACATTCAGGCTCAATATCACAGAGATTCAAGTTAAATGTCACAGACATTGAAGCTCAATATCACAGATATCAGGAATTCAAAGCTCTGAACGTTGCAGTTAAAGGCTTATTCCTGAATACCGCAAGTCCGGTCTTCTGATGCGGAACGCATAAGACGGCAGACGGAAAGTCAGCCCTTATTTCATTACTCTGCTACAGCCTTCATGACAGGAATGTCCGCTGCTGCCCAGTCAAGCTGTCCAAGTTCCGGGCGGGACAGCCACTTTGAGTCCAGATGCTCTTTAAGCGGAAGGCTGCCTTTCTGTACGGTACAGTAGAATGCGTGCATGGTAATGCTGAATGATGCATATTCATGTTCTACAGTCATGATATATGAGCCCACTGCAATTTCAGTACCGAATTCTTCCCTGATTTCACGCGCAAGTGCCTGCTGCCGTGTTTCCCCCGGTTCCATCTTACCGCCGGGGAATTCCCACTTATAGTTTGTCTCGTTCGGTTCTTTACCAGGTTTGGGGCCGGGACGCTGCGCACAGAATATTTCCGTGGTGCCATCTTCAGAGGAACGGGTAATGACTGCTGCTACTACTTCATAATGGGGCATAATGGAATTCTCCCTATGCAGAACTGCGCCGCATGTTTTTTTCCTTCAAATATGAATCGGCGATTGCAGACGGACCATCCCACCATGCTTTTGTGGAATCGTTATACAGCATTTTCCCTGTCCTAGAGTTCATAAAAGAGACAAGTATTTCCACAGCAGGTCTTTCTGTTTCTCCGGCAATTTCCGACACAGCCATCATCGCCGTCAGATCCATTGCATTTTTAATCGTATCATCATTTACAGACATACAGGCAGTGCTCCCCTGCTTTTCAGATATGCCGATATGTCACTCAACACAGCTTCATCGCCTTCCGTATGAAATATACCGAATTCTTTTTCGATAAAGACAAGCACCTTATGCTCTGCAAATAACGCTGAAACATCCCCCATATTCATGTGCCACCGTTCCGCTGCGAGACGGATTAATCTGATCTGCATGTATAAAATCTGATCCCGTTCTTCCATACAAAACTCCTGATCCAGTATACTGCGTTTCAGCTGTACAGGCCACCTTCATTTTTATCACTTGTTGTCAAATCCGGCAAATCAGAACAGCAGGACCGGTACAGACTTTACAGTTCTTCCGGATGATTCCCGGCCGGGCAGTACATTCCCGATGCCGACGGTATTGGTGAATTGCAACTTATGCCAGCATTTCTTCATACCGCAGATTTGGGCTTTTTCTGTACATATCAATCAGTTACCAAAATACCCCGGTACCGCCGCCGAAGTCGAAGGAGAACGAATACCGAAAAGCGAATACACATTACAGACCGGAAAATATTTTCCCGTAGTATAACGGATTGTGCCATAAAATATCCCATATGAGGAAAAAACATACAGATGATCTTCGAACAAAGGTAAAATATTTTTAATCTGTTATTGTTTTTTTCTACTAAAATCAGGTTCATCAACTGCTGCAGCCATCAGTCCTTCATCTTCCTTTTTTTTATACTTGGCGGATTTATCTTCCTCAATATCAAATCCCCCGCTTAAAATAAATTTTCTTAGAAAATCATCTAATGTGATAGACACAGTTCTGGGGGGCATTTTACAATCGAGCATACGTTCAAACCAGACTGTAGCTTTTGCAAAATCAACGGAATCTTTTAAAACAGTAAACCTTGATAATTTGTCAATATTATTTTCATCAACGTGAGCATCGAGCAGTTCCCGAAGTTTCAATTCATCCAGACCAAGAGCATCAACGATTTTTCTGATTTCCTCATCTTTTGCTTTTGATTGATATTGCGTAATGTAATCCCGAAATGTTTTATCGGGGTCAACCAGTATCAGATCCTGTTCAATGTCATGAAGAAACATATTCGCAAATTTCTGTTCTTCTTTTGTAAGCGTTGCAAACGTTTTGTGAAGAGCGTTGCGTGCTGCAACGACAACCGCATCATCTTCTTTCTGTTCACGGGCTTTTATGAACTTTGCAAAATTGCTGTTCATAAAATCGGCATCAATTTTACCTGTATCAGTTTCTACAAGATAGCCTTTTAAGTCATAAGGAATATCATCTCCAGGACTTTCTCCGCCGGTCTGATTCAATTCTTTATACCGAAGAAGTAGTGTCATATAGACAGCCTGTGAAATTTCCACTTTTATTGAAGATGTATGCTCCTCCTCATCGGCTTCTTTATGTATCGTTTCATATACCGTTTTATTCCAGGTAAACCCCTGTACTTTCGCCGCATCAAGAAATGCATTTAACTGATTGAATAACTTTGCAAATTTCGCTCTGTCTGAGGCTTCTTTCGGTAATGCAGAAAGATCCTGTTCATTGTCTTTATTCTTCGGAAACAAAGGCAGTATTTCCCGGTATATTTTGTTAATCTGTTCGATATTTTTTTCTATTTTGCTTACAAAAACAGCTATCGGTCTGTCACCGGAATAAAGCTTGAAAGCCTGTTTAATCCGGTTTTCCATTGTATACGGACGCCTGTAATACCGGATAATACCGAACGGTTTTGATTCTTCAGCAAAAAGCCTGTTCGTTCTGGAGAAAGACTGAATTATGCTTTCATACTCCATTTCTTTATCGATATAAAGCGTGTTTATCCACTTTGAGTCGAAACCTGTAAGCATCTGATTCACTACAATAAGCAGATCAAGTTGTTCTTCTGGGCGCGTGCTTATTCCAAGATATGCAGCTTTATGAGCAAGTCTGGCTGTTATATCCTTTTTGAAAAGATAATGAGTGTCGAATTTGAATCTCTGATTATACATCTTATTATAATCTTTGAGTATTTCTTCAATACCGTCTTCTTTATCAAGTTGTAAGTCACCGGAATTGTCTATACTCGGATCAAACAAAGCGGTTACTTTCATATCGGGAATTTCATTTTTTATTCTTCTGTAATACTCTATAGCTTCATTAATGCTGCTTGTAGCAAACAAGGCATGAAATGTTCCGGCCTTGTACGTTATCCAATTTTCTTTTATATCCTCCACTACCATTCTCTGATGTTCCGGAGTCAAATATTGAGATTTCGGAATATAGTCTTCATAGCCTCTTATATATTGTCCGTTTTCATCTTCATAACCGGCCATTTTCATAACAGTAGAATTGCGCCACGCAAGGAAAACCTTTTTCTTTGCTTCATCAGCCATGGCTTCTTCAACAGATACGGCTTTTGCTTTGTCCAGCGCTACGACTTCCTTTACTTTTGAATCTTTAAACGTGCATACCCGGTACGGATCAAAACCCAATACATTTTTGTCAATAATCCCCTGTGCAATCGTATAACGATGTAATTCTCCGCCGAAAATATCTGCGGTACAGTTCATCTTCTTTCTGTTTTCATCAAAGATAGGTGTACCGGTAAATCCGAAGAAAATTGCCCGCGGAAAAGTTTTTTTAATATTCTGAAGCATATCTCCGAAAACATCCCGATGACACTCATCAATAATAAAGACAAGCCTTTTTTTCTGCATTTTTTCAATGTCGGTAATATTTTTTGCATTTTCCTCACGGATGCGGCTCATTTTCTGGATTGAAGTCACAATCAGTTTGTCGGAAGCATTTGAACTCTTCAGTTTTTTAATCAGTATACCCGTATTATCAGTATCCTGAACTGCAACTATACTGCCGGCAAATCCTTTATAATCAAGAAAAGTCTGATTGCCGAGTTCTATCCTGTCAAGCATAAATACGACTTTGTCAGCGTAGTCGGAATCCGCAATCAGCTGGGCAGACTTAAAGGAAGTCATTGTTTTTCCCGAACCTGTTGTATGCCAGACATACCCGCCAAGCTGATCTTCATACGTCCAGTCAATTTTATTCCACTCTTTTTTATGCACCGCTTCCGTTACAGCCCATGCAGCGTAATACTGATAGCTCCTCATTACTTTCAAAACACCGTCGCTGTGATCCGCCACTGTATAGAAACCTATAAGCTGATGCGCCATGGGAATATTAAGAAGATGATATACAACATCATGCCATTTCGTATACGGATTGTTATCTTTATCCGCCCAGTGAAAAAAGAAGGAGGAATTAAAGTTTTCGTAATATCCGGGGTTCGCAAAATAAATACCGTCATCGGGTGTCATTGCAACGAACACCTGTACTAGTGAAAAAAGTCCCTTAAAGACACCTTCTTTGTGATATTTTTTAATCTGATTTGCCGCGTCGCTCAACGGAATTCCGCTCCGTTTCAGCTCTATATGGATAAGAGGCATACCGTTTATTAAAAGCATCAAATCACCACGCCGTTCAGGGTAAATACTGTCAGGCATAGTAAACCGAGGCTGGCGCACAATCTGATAACGGCTGTCCCCACCTGCAATTTCGTCGCGATGATAAATTTTGAGGTAAACAGCTTTGCCGTAATGCAGTCTGTCATCTTTATTATCCCGTACAATTGCAACGTCATTGCCGTTAATAAAGGTGTTGAGCGCGAGCGGATTCTTCAGTTCTTTTATTCTGTCCATCAGCTGCTGCATTTCACCGTCCGTAAGCGGGAAGCCGTTTAACGTTTCCTGACCATTATTATTGTCAAAAAGGATCTGTTTCCAGTTATCAAGAAGCTTGTTCTCATCCGGATATTCTATAACTTCCTGATTCCAGCCGTATTTCGGAAGGAGGTTTACAACCGCGTCTTCAAAATCTTTTTCGTATTTGAATACCTGACTCATATCTTTATATCCTCTACTGCAGAGCAACTGCTTACGCAGTCTTCTATCCTTTATTCTTCTATTTCAAATAAGAATCGGCAAATTCCGACACAGCCATCACCATTGTCAGATCCATTGCTGTTTTTATCGTATCATCATTTACAGACATACTACCTCACTTCATTCGTTTCAAATATTCCGATATGTCACGGGACACAATGTTGAACTGCCCTAATATTCCGGCTCGCCGTTCCGCTGCGCAACGGATCAATCTGATCTGCATATATAAAATCAGATCCCGGTGTACACCACTTCCGCTATACAAACATCCGTTCAAGAAGGGCTTTTTTCAGATTTTTCAGTTTCTCCAGCTCCTGCGTATATGAGGAAATAAGCTTATCTATGTTTTGAAAGTAAGTGCCGATGGCTTCCTGTTCGGGTTCTGATGGAATCAGTAATTTTGCTTCAAAAACCTCAGTGATGACCAATTCGTTCATCATAGTACCGGCTTTTGTCGCGTCTACTAATATACTCCGCATGATGGGTTCAAAATGTATGTAATACTTCCAAAAACATGTATTAATTGACACCTTAGGTCTTAATACGCTGAATCTGGGAGACATTATTCCAGCACCAAGATCATTCAAAACAAATCTTCCAAAACGAAATTCGTTATTCGTATGGCCTTCAAATGCTATATCCCCAATTCTTATAACTTTATATGCACATAGAGATTCTTTAGAAGCGCCGTTTCCATTAATATTATATTTCATAGTTGCAATAGATATTGTTTTGTCAACTGGAATACCTTCTAGATTTCTTTCCTCATTTTTTTTAAAAAAATCTCCAAGTTTTATTTCCTCCCAGTCACCGATAAACCCCGCAAATCTTAGTTCCGGTACGGTACATTCCTCCTTCGGAAACATTCTTTCAAGCATCGTCTTTTTCAGTGCAATTGTCTTGTCCAGTTTCTGCTGTGTATTTTGTATAAAAGAGTCAAAAATTTGAAATAGCAAACCTATATTCTGTTGCTCTTTCGATGATTTCGGAAAAAACAAAAAAGTATTAAAAAAATCTACGGGAGCAATATTAAGTAAGCCATGGTTACGTGCTCCTTCTGCCGCTATTTTTGAAATTTCTTTATACCAATAAGCAGTATCATAATAAGTAAAAATGTAATCCGAATCGATATTCTTTGGAACAAACATAATATATAAAGTTGATAATACACCTGAATCATAATTATCAAGTCTTTTTATTGTTCCCCAAGGATATTCGGATGAATAACTTTTATTATAAGCAAATTCACCTTTTTTTATGAGAAAATATTCACTTACGTCTTTACTTGCAATTTGTCTGTTAAAAAATTGATTCTGAGCTATAAGTCCATATTGTGCTGAAATCGTAAGTGGTAAAGTAGATTCCATTTGTTCGTTTTTCCTTGTAACTCTATCAACAATGGTATTCAGCTGTTTTTCTTCCCACTTTCCATCAAATTCAATAAACCGGATGGTAGGGATATTTTTCTTTTCTGTCATATTAGTTACCGCCATTTAACAGTTTTTGAAATTCTTTCAATCCCTTCATATCAAATTCATCACCGGTCAATTTGTTTATCATATCGCTTATTTTTTTTTCCGCTTTTTTTATATCTTCCGCTACATGAACGTACGTTGTTTCATACTTCTTTTTAAGAAGTTCAAGTTTTACAACAAAGTTGTTAATTACCTCATCAGGTAAACGGTGTATTCTGCTATCAAGCGGTTCGATCCATTTCAGGGAAAGCATTTCATGAACCTGTTCATCGGAAAGGTTTTCTATTACTGTTTTAGTTCTTTCATGTAACTCATTTTCAGCTGCCTTTAGTTTTTTAGACAAATCTTTTTCTTCACATAATCGGCTATAGATGTACACAAGTTTTGCTTCGGTGGAACCTGCTTCAAACTGATGTTCTTTCTGCAGTTCAAGAATCCGGGTATTAACAGCTGTTTTTGTATAAACGCCGGTTTTGCTGATTTCGAGTTTCCCCCAGTCAATTACATTACTAACTACCTGATACGCTTTCTTTTCTTTTACTGATAGCCCGTTGTATTTCCGTAACGCCTCTATTTCTTCGGATTCAACATCGGCATAGTTCTCAAGTATTTTTGATTCAACTTCCTTAAAATCAAATAAATTTTCATCATCCTTAAGAATATTAAGTTCCCGTTCGTCTTCCGTTAAATCCGCAATCAATTCATCGTATTCACTTTGTATTTTCCTTATTTTGTCCTGCAATGCTTCAAGTGCGTCCAAATCAATTTTTAAAAATTTTTTCTGTACCAGTTCAAACGGCAGAATATGTCCCGTCCAACCGTCCTGCACGGTATATTCTTCTTCACCTTTCTTTCTGGTTATCATATTCGGATCCACCTGTCGAGCGGCATTCAACCCTTCCGTCTGTATCACTTCAATATCGGTCGAAATTATCTGCCAGCTGTCATCAAACGCCTGGAATGCCTGATAGTTATCTATTAACGGAATATTTTTAAGCCGTGTAAATATACTTTCCGAAACAGTATCCTCTACCCGGCTGATATTTACCTCAAGAACCGGTACAATTAATTCACTATTAAGATACTGCTTAAAGTCTTTAAATTTCGATTCAAACTTCTTTGTCCAGGCTTTGACTCCGTCGTTTTTAAAAACAGTATCCTTAATATCCGATGTCCGCAGCTGATGGTAGGGAATAGTACTTTCCTCAAACAGTTCATTCTTAAGGCTCGGGAATGCAGTCCAAAGCTCACTAAATAAATCTATCTCCCTATCGGGACAACCTCCGAACATTGTAGCATACATATCATAGCTTTCAGGACATTCTCCGCTGTCGACATACCGCGGAATGTTAAGGTTATAATCATTTTTGCGAATCTCATCGCGTCTCACGAGTCGTGAGAATTTCGCAACTGATTTCCGTTGAACGACAACATCAACAATGCGCTTTATATCGGATTCCTGAAGTTTATTATTTTTACCCGCCTTTATGAAATGCCTTGAAGCATCGACAATCAGCACATTATCATCCTGTTTCTGCTTTTTAAGAATCATAATAATTGTCGGAATTCCGGTTCCGAAGAAAATATTCGGAGGAAGACCGATAATTGCATCAATCCGGTTTTTTTCAATGAGCGTAGAGCGTATCTGTCCTTCGCTCTTGTCATCCGACTTACCGCGGAATAAAACTCCGTGAGGCAGAACAATCGTCTCAATTCCGTCCGGCTGCAGATGATACAAATCGTGCAGCAAAAACGCATAATCAGCCTTTCCCTTCGGTGCAAGCCCGTATTCCTTAAAACGGACATTTGCGGACATATCTTTATTGTCCCACTTCTGGGAATACGGCGGATTCGAAACAACAGCATCAACAAAAAGGGGATTATAAGTATTTTCCGGATTATTTTCATCAAAATACGGCCAGTCTTTTGCCAGTGTATCGCCGTTCCGTGTAGTAATGTTTGAAGGGTTAATTCCGCGCATTATAAGATTCATGCGGGTCAAATTATAGGTGTTCTGCTTGAGCTCCTGTGCATAATACACTATTTTCTTGGGATCAATATATTTACCTGCAGCTCGTCCGATATTTATAAGTAAAGAACCGGAGCCCGATGTAGGGTCATAAATTTTTATTTGTTCTTTATTTTTTAAGTGTTCAGCAACAATTTCCGCCATAAGAAGCGACACTTCGTGAGGTGTATAAAATTCTCCTGCTTTTTTTCCTGCATTCGCGGCGAATTGGCTTATAAGATACTCATAAACAAATCCCAGAACATCGTAATCCTGTTTTCCGTCCATCGGAATGCCTTTGATTAGCTGAAGCAGATCTGAAACGGCTTTTGTCTGTTCAGCGGTGGAAGTTCCGAGTTTAGTAAGTCCTGACTCGAGCGAGTCAAAAATTCCCTCAAAAACTTTTCGTTTTGAATCTTCTATATAAACAGCAAAATTTGTAAGTGCCGTCTGCACATTCTTTACGCTGAACTTACTCTTGGGGTCAATCCATGTGGAAAAAAGACTGTCATATGAAATAAAATAGCCGAGATTTTTTCTGATATGTTCTCTGTCCTCTTTGTCATCGTTTGTCAGTTTTATGATATCTTCATCGCTGTAATGTTCCTTTTTAAGATAAGAAACTTCCCGGTCAGATAGATATTTATAGAATATAAACCCCAATATGTAGTCTTTGTACTCGTTGGCCTCTATTTTAGAGCGCATTTTGTTTGCACTTTCCCAAATTTTTGATGCTAGCTGCTGTTTGTTCATTTTATGTATCCTTGCTGATTATTACATTCGATAAGGAAGACTTTGTAACTATCCTTTAATGATATACCAGATAGTATACCGGAATTAGTACAAAATTTGTAGATATCGACAAAACATTCCGCAAATTGCTGTAATTTCCGAAGAGGTATAAAAAATATGATGACATCACAGATATAGGGGAATCATATTCATTCTGTCTATTCAAAAATAAGGAACCTGTCAGAAATAAATCAGGATGGATTGAATATGCTGCATTTACTGTATTAACATAATTTATCCGTGTTGCAAAATATGAAAAACTTATAGTAAAGTATAATAAATATGCTGAAATAAACAAGGGGGACTTGCCAGAAACCAGTTTGCAATTCTGTTTGAAGAGCATGTTCCGCTCTGTTGAATAATGTCATTTACACACTTTTTATGACAGGGGCGCATTTATTTTGACATATCACTTCTTTTCAATGCATTATTCGCAGACTGATTGCTAAAAAAAAATCAAACTTACAACCTATGTCCCCGTAATATGTTATCAATTTCATCGTATTCAATTCTAATTTGCCTAGTCATTTCAGTCTTCTCGCCTGCGGTTATAAAGGTAGTAACTTCTGCTGTATGCAAATCTTTCGGATGTGACAAAGGTGTACAGCATCTCCTTTTATGAATAGCCCATAACGCCTTTGCCAATTTTAAATATTGTGTTGTAAACTGATTTTTACTTTTTTCACAATTTATCAAAGTTCCATAATCTTTTATTTTTCCTGTTCTGTCAGATAAAGACGGCCACGTAACAGCAGGCTGCCATATATTCAACCATTCAATCAATTTCTTTACGGTTATATCATTAAAACTGTCAAACAGATTCAACCAGAGAGTTTTATCAATATTAATCGATTTATGTATAGCTGCCATTAATTCGCATGCCGTTATATAATCAGTTCCATAAAATAATTTCCATTCAGTTTTTCCTTTTATGCCATAATCTTTCTCAAGAAAATAACAAATCGTCTCATACTTTGTCCTTATGTCTAAATGCTCCTGTAAATAAAATTGTGCAACGGAATCAGTTGATATTTCTCCGGTTAAAACACCCATTTTAAGATAATTATTTAAGGCTATCATAGGAGTCTTCGAAGTCCGATTGTCAAATGCAACAAAAAGATCGGAAAATGAAGACTGTAAGACAATGCTAAATGAAAAATACGGCACTATCAAAGCCTGCATCAAAGCAGATTTGCAATAACTTAGCCAGGCGATAAGGTTATGGTCTTTACACGATGCTAAATAAATATAAAGACAATACTGCATAGCTACAGATTTCTGATTTACCAGTAACTCCATTGCTCTCTTTTCATATTTCTGATCCAACGGTGAAGATGTGTTCATTTTTGCAAATAATTTCCACAAAACACTTTCTACATAATCATATGGGATACTGCCATATAACAATGAATTACCAAATTTTGCTTCAATCAATATAGCAAAATCAGGATTATATGAAAGATACTCACACATATCCTCTGCTAATTCATAATGTGAATCGAATTCTTCAAGTACAACAGAAACCAGGGCACCATCTCTTCTGCATGCTTTTAACATATATCGAATTGATGAGCCGTTAACAGGATTCTCTTCAAACGCTTTCTTAAAGTTTTTCAGCAGCTCATCATCGTTCTTAGAAATTATTGTTTTTTCCGAAAATGAAATGCTCGGTTTTTTTCCAAGTGCCTGTTCTTTCGTTTCTGCTTTTATGATTTCAAATTTACTGCTTTGAGGCACAAGCCCCTTATCTTTGCATAATTTATCAAGACAGACAATTCCTCTAATAACTTCCTCTCTCGTTTTTCCCTGTAAAACAATATCGTCAACATATCTCGAATATATGAAACCGGAGTTATCCATTTTTTCATCAAGAGGCAGCAGATATAATTCTGCAAATACACTGGATGAAATAGGTCCCTGTGGGATAGAATGATTAATTTTTCGATACTCTGCGTCACTCGTATTCGACCATGCTGCAAGACATCTCCTCAACAGTATCACATACTCACAATCCTGCTTATGAATCAGTTCCCCGGTTAAAGAATTATGATCTATGGTGTCATAAAAAGCAGCAAGATCGAAATGTACTGTATAAATAAAGCCTTTTTCAAAATTTTTTACAATTTTTCTTCTGTATGCATGATAGCCGTCTTTCCATGGTCTGAATAAAAATATATTTTTCTCTATGTCATTAGAAAAAATATTACTGAAAACAGTATTCATTTCGAATTTTTTTCTTTCTTTTACAAAATCCGGAATAAGAACATTAGCAATCGCCTGATACACAATTAGATCTTCTATTTCCAAAAGTGTAAAAGTTCGTAACAGTCCGGAAGCTTTTGGTACATATATTTTTAACGGTGCAGAAGGTTCATAGTCTCTTTGTATTTTTACAGATAATTCTTTTAGATTCGAATCAAGATTCATCTCATAGGCAACAAATAACTGCCTGTAATAATTTTTATACGATATATTACCTGTCGCCGTTGCTATTCTCCGCCATGCAAGCTTGAGATTGTCTATTTTATAAACCTTTCTGAATCTGGCATCCATAATAATTATGTCCTGAGTTTCGTCATGGTATCGCACATTGGCAGTAACGGAAGAGAGGTTCTGCTCCTCCATCGTAATATTTTCGTGTTTTCTCTGTACATTAAGCACCAGGTTTAGAAAAAGCTGTTTTATGTCTTCTTCTGACATTGCCGTTTTCGATTTTACTGTCTCTATGATATTCCTTAAAGTATACCACAAAAAAGTCCATAATTTAGCGTAATATCGCGACTTATAGTCCTGAAATTACGCTGATTTTCTATTTTTTATATTCCGGTTCAGTTTCTGCAACAGCAGCTGTATAATCCCTTTTTATCCGGTATGTAGATTCCGACCGTATCTCAAGAAATGTCCGGCTGCTTTTTATCCAGCTGCTCATTTCATCAATTACGGCATCAAGCGTATTGAGTTCCTTTTTTGTCCGTATTCTACATTCCCATACAATGCAGATACGCCAGCCGTTTTTATGCAGCAGTTCACGTTCCTTTTTATCACGGATTACATTTCCTTTTATTTTCTCTCTCCAGAAGTCGGTTCTGGTTCCCGGCAACCGGAAATTCACACAGTTTTCATGCCCATGCCAGAAACAGCCGTTTATAAAAATAACGGCATGATACTTCGGCAGGACAATATCAGGATGTCCGGGCAGTTTTTTGCAGTTTACCCGGAAACGGAATCCCCTGCGGAACAAAGCAGAACGGACAAGCAGTTCCGGTTTTGTGTTTCTGCTGCGGATATGAGACATGTTTCTGCTGCGTGTTTCCGAATCAATTGTGTCCATTATCCGTCAGATCTTCTTCCGTAAAACTGTTATACAGATATTTCAGACCGGTATCTTTCACACGGAACTGACTTCTTGTCTTTACTTTCACCTTTATATCATCAGAGCGCGCAACTTTCGTACCGGGATCGTAATAGACAGTTCCGTTCGCAACTGCCTGCAGAAATTTTTCAAAGTCAGTACCTTCCCCTATATGTACGACGGGAGAATATTTTATCCGGTGATTTTCCCTGTTCTTTGAAAATTTTACATAACAGACGTGAGCGTGTTTTTCCTGCCAGTGATGCAGCAGTTTTGGAAAGGTCCACGCTGCCTGCATCTTACCGTCTTCATCGATAAGTTCCACCGCACCGTTTAAATCGGTCACCTTCCCGTTTTCTTCGTCGAATCCCCGAAGTACAAGTTTTAACCCGAATTTATAGTTCTTTGTCGAAAATGGCCCCGAAAAATATCTTACATCGGGATCTTTATCCGTATTATGCCCGTATTTCCGCACAAACTCGGTCTTATGCTCATGATAAAATCCGGCATCAGGTTCCGGTGTAAAAAGTGTAAGCACGGTACCGGAATATGCCTTTAATTCCCAGCCCTTATAATCAGGTTCTGCTGCAGCGTTTGCCTGAATGCCGAACGCAGTCTCAAGCGTGCAGCCACCGGCATTCGGAGCAGTGTCTGTCTTATGTACCCCGTTCTTTCCGATCACTTCAGGGCTTATATATCCCTGATTTACAATCGGACGAAGTTTTTCATACAGTTTCTCACGGGTAGTAAGATTCAGCTCGAATACCGGCATCCGTCCGTCCGGCAGATCATTTATAGAAATATTTTCTGTGGGTTGTACATCAAAAGCAGCAACAGTCTTCCGCTGTCTGAATTCAGGGAGAAAGCGTATGCTGCTGTTTATAAGTTCACCTGCAAGAGCCGAACCTTTCGGAGCAAGATATGCAAAAATATCGACACCCTTTATTCCCATAACAAGCACACGACCGTCTTTACCGTTGTTCGAACAGCGTTTTTCTTTCGGGACCGGCTGCATATACTGAGACGGGGCCGCACTGCACCCTTTCAGAAAACCGGAAAGCCTGAATTCCGGATATTTTGAATACTCAATGAGCTGCGCTCCAGGTGCTTTTTGCGTACTACCGTCTTCCGCAATCCAGTACCACGAAACAGGAGCTTTATACGTTATATGTTCGGGACCAGGTTCTGCTGTAACTTCTCCTGCAAGTGGAATCTGCTGCAAAGTGGAAAGGTCTCCGCCTCCAAGATACAACTGCTGTTTGCTGTTATCATTTTCCGCAAGCAGTTTGAAATATACCCGTGTAATACATTTAGACTCATACCATGAACTTATACTGCGGATAGAACTGAATCTCACTGGGAACTCCTTTTTCAGATTATCGGTATATCCCTGCAGGAAAAATACCGACAAAGGAAGAAATCACTGTTGACCATGGGGAATAAATATTGCATAATGCAATTAACAGACCCACTATTATCACAACCGTCAGGCAGGGGAAAAATGACAGATACAGAAAAAAATTCAGTGACAGAACTTCTTCAGCAGGCAGCCGTCATGTATTCGACACAGGAAATTGCAGATGAATTCCAGGTTGCAAAAAGTACCGTTCTCCGCTGGCTTAAAGGTGAAGTGATACCAAAGAATTATATTACGGAACGTCTTCACAACATGATCTCCCGGAAAATCACAGCAAGGTCTGCCGACATTTTAAAAGGCGACTTTACCTTTATTGACCTTTTTGCCGGAATCGGCGGAATCCGCAGAGGATTTGAGCTTGCGGGAGGAAAATGTATCTACACGAGCGAATGGGATACCTATGCTCAAAAAACATATACAGCAAACTATCCTTCTGAAAAATCTATCGTTGGCGACATTACAAAAGTCGATGCAGATACTATTCCAGACCATGATATTCTTCTTGCCGGATTTCCCTGCCAGCCGTTCTCCATTGCAGGCGTTTCAAAGAAGAATGCTCTTGGCCGCCCTACAGGCTTTGCCGACAAAACACAGGGAACACTTTTTTTTGACGTCGCCCGGATTATAAAAGCAAAGCAGCCCAAGGCTTTTGTCCTTGAAAACGTAAAAAACCTCAAATCGCACGACAAAGGCCGTACTTTTAAAATTATAATGGAAACCCTTACAAAGGAACTCGGCTACACAGTCGATTATAAAATTATAGATGGACAAAGCTGGGTTCCGCAGCACCGTGAACGAATCGTCATTGTCGGGTTCCGCGGAATGACCGGTTTTTCAATGGAGAATGTCGATATTCCTCAAAAAGGACAAATAAAACTGGAATCAATACTTCACAAAACCGATGGTTCCGAACCGTTTCTTCCTCAAGACGGCGACAAGTATTTCGATTTCCACAAAAACCGCGTACACGATAAATATACGCTTACCGACAATCTGTGGGCATACCTTCAGGCGTACGCCGCAAAGCACCGCTCTCTAGGCAACGGCTTCGGATATGGGCTTGTAAAAAAAACTGACACCACCCGTACACTTTCCGCACGCTATTACAAAGACGGTTCAGAAATACTTGTATACCAGAGAGGAAAAAATCCCCGGCGGCTGACGCCACGGGAATGTGCGCGTCTAATGGGTTATCCCGACGACTATATAATTCCAGTTTCAGATACCCGTGCCTATAAGCAGTTCGGTAACTCCGTAGTCGTTCCTCTTTTTCATGCCGTTGCGGAAGCAGTAAAACCGTATGTTATGGAGCTTATTGAAAAAGAGCAGCAGATACCGGAACAGATACGGGCATAATTAACTCTGCAGGAAACCTGTAAGGTAACCTTTTAGACAGGTAAACAACGGTTACAGACATACAAGGACAAATGCTGGCGTGTATGCATTGTCTGGGAATGCAGTATCAGGGGGTAACGATGGAATCTGTCAGGTTATACCGGACGGCAGATTTTAAAGTACATCCAGCTCATCCGGCGGTGCGCCTCCTGAACAATACCCGAAACAGTCAAAACCAAATTCTTATTTCAGGTTCCGTACGATCTCGTACGACGTACTTCTTCCGCCGGCAGCTTCTTTCTCCAGAACTCCGGCTTTAATGAGCTGATTGATATCGCGGGAGGCGGTATCCTGAGAGCAGCGGCAGATTACTGCCCATTTTGTAGTCGTCAGTTTTCCCTGCCAGCCGGTCAAAAGTCTGTCGAGCATCGTGCGCTGCCGCTCATTGAGCGGAACCTTTTCGTTCACCCTTTTCCAGAACAGGAGCCTGTCTCCTGTTTTCTGTATTTCCTGCATCGCTTCATCAACTGCAGCCGTCATACTGGTAAGATACCAGGTGATCCAGCCGGTTATATCAAGGCCGCCGTGCTGCGCTTTCTCAAGTCCGGCATAATAAGCGGCCCTGTTTTTCTGCAGCTGCGCCGACATACTGAAAAGGCGGTCGCCTCCTCGCTGTGAAAGGATCATATCGGCAAGTATTCTGGCAAGCCGTCCGTTGCCGTCGTCAAACGGATGAATACTTACAAAATACAGATGAGCGACGGCGCTTTTTACCGAAAATCCTCCGCATGCTGATGCGCTCTCGTTGAACCAGCTGAAAAACCGGTCCATCTCAGTGTCCAGTCCAGCCGCAGGCGGAGCTGTATAATGAACTGTTTCTTTCCCCATGTTCCCGGAAACGACACGCATCGGCCCGTATTCATCAAGGCGGTATCTGCCCGTCGTAATCTTATATCCGCCCGACATTCCAAAGGGAAAAAGGCGCGACTGCCATCCGCAGAGCCGTTCTTTTGTCAAAGGTACATTGCAGTTCTTTATGGCATCAAGTACAATTTCTACTATATAATTGGTTCTTTCAGAAATCTGATTCGAATTCAGACGGCGTACCGCTTCTTCCGTCAGAATATTTTCTGCGCCGAGATGCCGGGCAACGGACGAACGTATATCTTCCTGCGGAATACGCTCCCCTTCGATCTGAGCTGATTTTTCTATTTCACTGGTAATCGCAGAAACACTACTTTCCTGATGAACGGAAAACCCGAGCGCTGCCATTGCGCCTTCAAGTTCAGCCTGCCTGCGTTCTGCAGCGTCGGATACAGTACGTACTTCGTCAGCGCTCCAGGTAAAGTAAGGCCAGTCGTCTTTCTGCCAGATATATTGCTCCATACTTACAATACTACCTTAAAATGCGGAATATAACCAGTTAATCTCCGCACATTTTGCGGAGATTAAGGCCGCCATTCTCCGCACCGTTATTTTCATTTTTCTCTGATTAAGTACTTATACAAGTCCTGCGTATTACTTACGCAATCATTGTTCATGTACATGCGCAAGTCCTGCGTATTACTTGCGCAATCATTGTCCATGTACATGCGCAAGTCCTGCGTATTACTTACGCAATCATTGTCCATGTACATGCGCAGGTCCTGCGTATTGCTTACGCAATCATTGTCCATGACATGGACAGGTCCTGACTGGTACACATGCAGCTCCTGTCCATGACTTATTCAAATCCTGCGTATTACATGCGCAGAACTTATCCATGACTAGTCCGGAGGCTGCCTGTTACATACGTAATGCCTGCGTAAGTCTTGTCCGGCTTCTGAACAAGCTTTATACAGCTGCCGTCTGTGTATATGAAATCCTGCATAAAACGCTCTGCCCGTATTCCTTGTCTATACCGGCAGTTCCATCCTAAAACTTCAGCTTCCTCAGCTCTTCCATAAGTGCAGGCCTTCTTTTATATTCCTGCATCCACTGCTGCTTCAACGCAGCTGCCTTCTCTTTCCCGGAGTCGTATTTATGCAGCTTTTTAAGATATCCCGCCAGTTCTTTATACTGAGCGCGGTTCGATACCTGTTTTATTTCGTCTGAAAGACATTCTTCATACATGTCCGCAAGCTGTTGTTCATATTTGGGACACAGATATTTTTCATATGCATTAAGTTCATGCAGCGAATGATATGCCCGGTGATGTGCGCTGACAGAATGGAACAAATCATCAATCATATTTTCTTCTATATATATGCGGTTTTCCAGTTCAGGGGCCAGATTCAATGCAAGGATTTCTTTTAATGCCGGACGCCACGCTGATGCCGGGAAAAAGGACTTATATTCGAGGTACTGATCCCAGGTGCTTCTTCTGTCCGTTTTCAGCAGATGCTGCAGCATCTGCATATATTTTTCTTTCTGTCCGGATTCTTTGTAGATTTTTTTTAACGCGTTATCGGCATCACAAAGAATTCCGGGGTACATTGCGTTTTTTTCTTTTAAATGCTGTAAAAGTTTTTCCGC
>Ga0172378_10002204_pt1 | contig 18192 bp, 18 predicted proteins | sample GrowelOW332metaG_FD_119755 | JGI IMG/M metagenome (GOLD analysis project Ga0172378, IMG submission 119755) | Groundwater microbial communities from an aquifer near a municipal landfill in Southern Ontario, Canada - Pumphouse #3_1 metaG | ecosystem: Environmental > Aquatic > Deep subsurface >... | reverse complement strand
TTGATCTGATAAATAACAAATCAAGAAAGAGAGGATAATTTATGAATTATCAAGATTATTTTGTCTACAGTGAAGAAGTAAAAGAGGCGATGGCTAATCATAAACCAATCGTCGCCCTAGAAAGTACGATTATCGCTCATGGATTTTCTTATCCGGCAAATTTAGAATGTGCTTTAGAATGTGAGCGAATCATTCGTTCATATGGTGTTGCCCCAGCTACGATTGGCATCATTAAAGGAAAAGTGCATATTGGGCTAAACGCCGACGAATTAGAATATTTCGCAACTACACGCAATATGAGCAAATGCTCAAGAAGAGATGTCGCTCCTACAATCGCCCTAGGGCTTGACGGAGCTACGACCGTAACTACAACTGCAATGTTTGCATATCTAGCTAACATCAAGATCTTTGCGACTGGTGGTATCGGTGGGGTTCATCGTCATGGCGAAGTTACGATGGATATCTCAGCTGATCTTCAAGAGTTAGCCAAGACACCAGTAGCGATTGTTTGTGCCGGCGCTAAATCAATTCTTGATATTGAAAGAACAAAAGAATATCTGGAAACATTTGGGGTTACCATCCTTGGTTATAAGACCAATCGAATTCCTGCCTTCTATACTCGTGATAGTGGCTTTGACGTTGATTATCGTATTGACGATGAAAAAACCATAGCCAAGATAATTAATGTTCGTAATGATTTCAATATCCCATCAACAATCTTAATCACTAACCCGATTCCTGAAGCTGATGAAATGGATCCTGAATATATCAATGCGCAGATCCAACAAGCCGTTATAGATTGTGAAACCAAAGGTATCAAAGGAAAGAAAATCACTCCTTATCTCTTAAGTGTTCTTCATGAGTCAACTAAGGGAAAAAGTATTGTCGCTAATAAAGCTTTAGTCTTCAATAATGCGGCTTTGGCTGCTAGAATAGCAATCGAATTAGAAAAATAACCTAAAAAAAAGCACGATAAGTGCTTTTTTTAGGCTTCAATATCTTCTTTTTTCGCCTTAATAACTTTCAAACGGGAAAATTCTTCACGTTCTTTTTCTTCCAGAGCTTCAGTTATAAATTTAACTGTCATTTCAAGATTGGGAATAACGATATTTTTTAGCGCATTTGCCCGTTTTTGCGTCTTGCGAATCGCATTAGCTAAACGATAAACACTGTTATCAATCTCCGCTAAGACAATCGTAAGTCCTTTAATCTTGTGAAATTGGATGTATGCTTCATCAACGCGAGAGTTTGATTCCGTAAAACCATACTCTAACTTTGGTGTTTTTTTATCAAAACTTACATTTGGTAGCTCCACACCCATAACACTTCGATAAGTTACCTTAATCGTATTTTCTTCAGTGACCGAAGTTGCGATATCATTAATGACACCCGTTGAAATATTTGCCTGTTGAAGCAGGAAATATCCTAAAGTGTAACTATCCGTTATCTCATTACGCAGCAATTTTACTTTGTCCATCAATAACATCATTTCACGAATTAGGACATTACGTTTACGATCTAGCAAATCATAACCGATTTTAGCTAATTCTAATGATTTCTTAGTCGCTAGTAAATTACCTTTCGTTGGGAACACTTTAATATCAGCCATGCTTATTTACCTTCACTTATCGCAATATCAATGATTCTTTGAGCCGATTCCGGATTATAGTTTGATTTGATCAATTCCGGATTTAAACGATCTAATGCACTAATTGGTAGAGTTGATAATAATGACCAACCCAGATTTAAAGTTTCTTGCATTGATCTTTGAGAGTTGAAGCCTTGACCAACAAAGACTTTTTCAAATATCAAACCAAAATTTATATAAGCTTTATCGATATCACTTAAATCGTCTTCACCAATAACTGATGCTAAAGAACGAGCTTCCATAACTTTCGCATATGAGGCGAAAAGTTGGTTAGCAATATCACTATGATCACTTCTGGTATAACCCTCGCCAATGCCATCTTTCATCAATCTTGATAAAGACATCAAACAACCGATTGGTGGATAGATACCATTTTGATGAAGTGAGCGATCAAGAACAATTTGTCCCTCGGTAATATAACCGGTCAGATCTGGAACCGGATGGGTAATATCATCATTTGGCATCGTTAAGATTGGTATTTGGGTAACTGAACCCTTCTTACCTTTAACGATTCCTGCTCTTTCATATAGTGATGCAAGATCCGAATATAGATAACCAGGATAGCCTTTACGACCTGGGATTTCACCATTACTACTTGAGAACTCACGTAGAGCCTCACAATAAGAAGTCATATCAGTCAATATTACTAAGATATGCATTCCCAACTCATAAGCTAAATATTCAGCCGCTGTCAAAGCACAACGGGGAGCTAATGTTCTTTCAATGATCGGATCATTGGATACGTTAACAAACATACATACTTTTTCCATAACACCGGTTTCTTCAAATGAACGTTTGAAGAAATCAGCGACATCGTTTTTTACTCCCATGGCACCAAATACGATACCAAAGTTTTTACCTTCATCATCAGCGATCTGTGCTTGTCTTACAATCTGAACAGCTAATTTATCATGTGGAAGTCCAGAACCGGAAAAAATCGGTAATTTTTGCCCACGAATTAAAGTATTTAAACCATCAATCGCACTGATCCCGGTGTTGATATAGTTACGTGGATATTTACGAGATACCGGATTTAATGGTAAACCATTGATATTACCTTTATGTTCTGCATATACCTCACCAAGTCCATCAATTGGTTTGCCAGCTCCGTTAAAAGTTCTGCCCAGAATTTCTCTTGACAGAGATATTTCCATTGGATGACCGAGAAATTTTGTTTTTGTATTATCTTTAGATAAGCCACTGGTTCCCTCAAAGACCTGAATGATAGCGTGTGTTCCTTCGATACGAACAATTCTACCAGTTCTTTTTTGACCATCACTCATTTGTATTTCAACTACTTCTTCATTAGCGATATCAATCGCATTATCAATCGCGACCAATGAACCACTAACTTCGCTTAAGCCTAATAATTGAAGTCCCATAAATACTCCTTTCTACTCAACCTTTAGTAATGCTTGATCTATTTCAGTAAAATAATCGTCTAACATTGCCAGATTACTGTTTGGTACATCATATTTGATCTTGATAACCCGATCAAAAATACCAGTTTCTAAGATCAAACGTGTTGGTATCTTTTTACTCACTAATTTTTTAGCTTCAACATACAAATAAGATATGATCTTCATCATTTTATATTGTTTTTCAAATGGTACATAAGTATCATCAGCATGATAAGCATTTTGTTGTAAGAAACCGACACGAATACATTTAGCGATTTCCATCGTCAATTTTTGATCATCAGGTAAGATATCCGATCCGATCAATTTAACGATCTCATTCAAGGCATTTTCTTCATGTAAAATCTTAACCATTTCATTTCTTAATGGCATAAAATCAGTTGCGACATTATCACTATACCATCTCGTTAGATCATCAATATATTCGCTGTAAGATGAATTCCAATTGACTGCCGGATAATGTCTTGCATATGCCAGAGATTTATCAAGCGCCCAAAAACATCTTACAAATCGTTTGGTATTTTGAGTTACCGGTTCTGAAAAATCACCACCGGCAGGAGAAACGGCGCCAATGATCGTAACTGATCCTTCATGACCACTTAAGGTTTCAACAGAACCAGAGCGTTCATAGAATTGCGCAATCCTTGATGGCAAATAAGCAGGAAAGCCTTCTTCAGCCGGCATTTCTTCAAGCCGTCCAGAGATTTCTCTTAAAGCTTCCGCCCATCGTGAAGTAGAATCAGCCATAATAGCTACATCATAGCCCATATCACGATAATACTCAGCTAAAGTGATACCAGTATAGATACTAGCTTCACGAGCCGCCACCGGCATGTTTGATGTATTAGCAATCAAAACGGTTCGATCAAGTAGTGGTCGATTTGATTTTGGATCGATCAATTCACTGAATTCTTCCAAAACCTGTGTCATCTCATTACCACGTTCACCACAGCCAACATAAACAATAATATCAGCATCACACCATTTAGCAATCTGATGTTGCGTCATTGTCTTTCCAGAGCCAAATCCACCTGGAATAGCAGCTGTTCCGCCTTTTGCGATTGGAAACATCGTATCGATAACTCTTTGTCCGGTCGCCAACGGAATCGACAAAGGTTTCCGAGCATTAATTGGTCTTGGCCGTCTGATCGGCCATTTTTGGATTAAAGTAATATCATGAATAACACCACTGTCATCTTTTAATTTCATAACAACATCATTAATCTTATATTGACCATCTTTTTTAATCTCAATGATCGTACCGCTTAAATTTGGGCTGAACATTAATCGATGCTCGATTAAAACTGTTTCTTGACAAGTCGCATAAATTTGACCACCAACGACTTTATCATTCAATTTAACTTTAAGCTTAAGATCCCATAATTTTTCAGTATCTAATGGTTGAACATTCGCTCCAATATCAATATATGAGCCATATTTGTCAGCAATGTCCATCAATGGTCTTTGTATACCATCATAAGTATTACTCATGATACCAGGACCTAAAACGCATGACAACAATGAACCAGAAGGTTCAACCGGTTCATTTATTTTTAAACCTGTCGTTGATTCATAAACCTGGATAACGGTAAAATTCTTATCAATGCTTATTACTTCACCTAACAGATGATTATTACCGACATGTACCATTTCTAACATACTAAAGTCAAAAGAATCTTTTACTTTAATAACTGGCCCATTTATCGAATAAATTTTATTTTCCATTGTTATCTCCTTCTATAAAATAAATCCAGAATTATCCATAAACCACGTTTCTTGTTCTAATAATGAAGCATCCAAGGTATCGTTTAATTGAATATGATCCTTTAAGCTAATAAAGCAAAAACCACCGATTTTAATATCACTGCTTTTAACCTCATTATCAAGATTTAATTCCTTTAAAATTGACTTAAATAATTCAAGATCAGCTTCTTTAACTTCAAAAAAGCCGTTTTTGAAATTAAGTTCGTGTTTTTGTAATTTGTTTTTTAAATATTCCCGATAGTCTTTTGATAATGTAAATGCCACTAATTTTTGCTCAGTTTCATCAAAAAGCTGTTTAGCTAAATCAGCTCTAAGCTTTAAAAGTTTCCTTTTTGACTCAAGTTTATTTTGTGATATCATTATCTGAGCTTGAAGTTTAAGATCGTTTAATTCATTATCATAATACAATTCGATCTCTTTTTCCAAACCAGATTTAAAAGCATTGATCTCATCTTTCTCATAAGTTTCAATCTCTTTTTTTAGCTGTTTTATCACTTGATTCGCTTGCGTGTTTACGTCATCAATATAATTTTTGTTAACCAAATTAATCACCCCCAAGTTTTACTCCGATAGCTTCACTTATATAATTATCTATCGTCTCTCCTATTTTGATTGAACCATGTCGATCGGGTATCTCGACTAATAATGGTTTTTGCATTGTAAGTTTTAAATTAGATATGATATCAGGACATAGATTAACGATTTTAGTCGTCATTAAAATGATGGCAACTTCTTTATCAATAGTATAAGTGTCCAAAGCTTTTAAAACTTCAGCTTTTTCATGGACAACTATCCCATCAATACCAGCCAACCTTAATCCCATACTTGTATCGATATTGTCACTGATTAACATAATTTTCATAATAACCTCTTATAGTCTGTTGATGATCAAGATAGAAATCAATAACCCGTAAATAGCGATACCTTCACCTAAGGCAACAAATATTATCGCTTTACCAAAATTCTCAGGATTTTCGGAAATAGCACCAATCGCAGCAGGAGCAGCACTACCAACAGCGATACCAGCACCTAATGCCGATAATGCCGTAGCTAAAGCAGCACCTAAGTATCCAAGACCTGTTGCTAAACCATCAGATGCTATAGCAGTATCCGCAGCCTTGATTCCACTAAATTGTGTAATACTTACAAGAACAAAAACACCAGCGAAAATTGAAACTTGCGCAATTAATTTCTGTTTGACATTAATCGTTTTAACACCTTTTTTATACATAAAGAACAAAGGTAAGATGATTAGAATAATTGAGATAAGAGGTAATAACATTTCAAATAAAGTTAACATAATTTTTTTCTCCTTTAAATTTCACTTGTAATAGCTTTAAATTTACGACCGCCGCCAGTATAGTAACGACTAAACATTTCATAATATTCAAGTCTCAATGCTTGAATACCGACGATTAAGCCTTCTAAACACATAACAAATACATTTCCTAGAATAATAACTAACCAACTGGCATTAGCCATCATTTCCCCAAGGGTCATAACAACCATCATCATTCCTGCATGTGATAAAACAAATCCGGTAACACGCAAGTAAGACATTGAATTAGTCACAAATCCCAACATTACTTCAAAAACTTCAAATATTGATTCAAGAACATAATTGCCCCAACCATTTTTCGGTTTTAAGCTCTGACCTTCAAAAATCAAAATCATTTGTTTCTCAAACAAGAAGCACAAGAGCGGAAGATAAACAAATGGAATCAGATACGGCAATGTGATAATATTGTTACCAAAAACAAAGTTTTCAATAACCGCAACAATTACATAACCATACAATGCAAATCCAGCGATGCCATTTTTACTAAAAATGAATTCTCCCCATTCTTTGTGTTTAAACTTAAGATAAAGGTTAATCAACATTGTTGTAATGATCAGAAACGATCCAATCGCAACGGATATGAGCAATAAAGTCATTGTCATATTACCATCCATAACACTTATCAGTTTCCCATTTGTTTTAAATAAGAACTCTTGAATTGGAGTAAAAACATTTTCAAATCCAAAGAACGAGCCAAATAAGAAACCAAATACCATTGAAAATAAGCCAATTCTAGCAACAATACCGGCTAAAGCCATCTTTGGCTTTAATTTATATAAAATTGCTCCACCAACGGCTAAAATCAACCCTTGACCAAAGTCTGAGAACATAATGCCAAATAAGAAACAATATGTTATACAAACAAACGTTGTTGGATCAAAATCACGATAAGCAGGTATGCTATACATATTAACAAACATCTCAAATGGTTTTACAAACCAATTATTCTTTAATAATGTCGGCGGAGTGATATCTGTTATCTCAGTAGTGTTTTGAATGTCAATCTCAACATCCAAACCATTAAATATTTTTTTGAAATCTTCAATGATATCTACAGGTATAAATCCCGAAACAACATAGTGATCTTCGATAACCGCTACATATTTATATAAACGTAATAATTCATGACGATAATTACAATATGTGTAAATTTGATTAATCTTATCATTATAAAAACAGATAACATTATTTACATCAAATGGCGGAATCTTGATTTCTTCAAAAAATAATGAATCAAATATTTTTTTTACTTCCTTATAATAATTATCGCTTGTAATGTAGCAAACCCAATGCGTTTTACCATCACTTTTTAGTTCAACAACACTAAACTGATCAGTATCATGCATATACAACTTATTATAAGCATCATTAGATAAACGACCTAAACCAAATTTCAAATACTGACAATCATGAATTTTTTCCAAGCCAATCTCAATCAACTCAGCTAGCGCCTCTTCATCATCATCTTCAAGTTTAGTCGTTTCATTAATCTCACTAACAGCCTTAAATTGTTCAGATAATTCCGCTAAAAATTGCCTAATTTCGTCATCAGGTATTTTTTCAATCTTATCTAACAAGTTTATCCCACATCCTGCTCCCGCTGATAAATGGCGTAATTCATTCATTGAATCAAGATAAAAACTATCTTCTTTCAAAACATTATCGCCTCTGCTTTTATCAATAATCGAAGTTGCAAACTCAACATGGAAATTTTCACAACTATATGCTTTAATCAGCATTTCTTTATAGTTATTAGCTTTAGCCTTGACTTGTACAAATTTTAATTTTCTTATAGCCATGTTTTCTCCTTTAAATAATCAATAAACCATTAATTCGATCAACCGGTACCTGATATCTTACCCCTTCAATAATATCCACGATATTTTGAATCTCCGTTTCCGACAATTCAATATAACACAGCAATATCATATTAGCATCGAGAGCAAATTCAATGTTACGTTTAAACATATTCGTAGTGATGATCTTAGTATGATATTCCATAAACAAAAAATTGTTTGGATTTATATACTTACCATAAGGTCCATGACTCAATGCTTCCAAAAATAATTGAGCATCCATTTCATCAATCATTTTCATCAAATCATGACGCGATATATTTGAAAAGATGGGAGTTATGACCTCTTTTATCTGTTCTGGTGTTGTATGAAAATATTTTTTCATTCGATAAATCTTAGTAATATTTTCTAATTCAATCCGAACATCGAAGATTTTATTGATTTCTTTAGGATTTTTTACATTCTTATTATCATTGACGATCTTAAGTACTTCTTGATAATAATTAGTCCTAAGTGCTGTTTCTAAGCCTGTATAATCGAAGCGATCAATTGCGACCGATAAATATGGATTAACAATCTCATAATAAGATGTCGGTCGTAAAACTTCCAATAAATCCGCTAAAGTTCTAACATTAGCAATCTCATTAACATCAAAAGCTACATTTTTCCCAAAATATAATGGAAGTTTAGCAATCATCTGAACATTATCGTTATTCTTGATCATCCGGGCACACAGCAATATCTGTTGAACTTCAACCCCTAGAACCCCATAATGATAGAATCCTTTTTCATCATCAGAATTAACATATCTGATCAACTTGGAATATCTTTCATACAAATCTTGACGAATCAGCATCTCTAAACGCCCACGATGAATCTGTCCTTCGTTGATATCTTTTAAACAATCACTAAAATAAGTTTGAGTTTTTAAATAAGTCGCGATCTCTGGTATCGTTTTCTTGCTGAGCAATGCTTGATAATCGGATTTACGTAATCGTTTTCCATACATTGCTTTAGCTTTAGCTACAACAGCATTACTTGACGTATTGATCATAAACTTATAATTTCAATGAATTAGCGACTAATTCATCGATCCATTTTATTTTATTGGCTTCATACAAATGATTTAATTTTTTAGAAGAAGTACTAAACTCTTTTTTATTCTCTTCAGCCATTGTCTTGATATATTCATCAAGTTTGATCTTTTCGTCCTTGACACGTTGTTTAACATCATCCCAAGTAGCTTCAGAAATTGCCTTTTTATCCTCAGCAACTTTTTGCTTGGAATCTATCTTAGCTTGTTGAGCTTGATTGATTCGATTTCTTACTTCTTCATCAAAAGCAACTAAGTCTTTAAGTTTTTTATCTAGCATCACTGACATCCTCCTTACAACTTTTCGATTATATACCCATTGTTATTATTTTTCAAATAATATACTGAGATATTTAATATTTTTAAACGTTTTATCACACAAAATTACAATCATAAATAAACAAAATTCCTGATTTCCACTCAAATAATAATCAAACAAAAAAGAAAGCTACTTAATTAACTCCCTTTGATGAATCATCGATTGGTATTAAGTGACTAGCTAATTCTCCTGGCAAATTGATATAGACAAACCATTTTGTCGCTAACGTATTGATATAAGTAAAAGACACTAAAAAAATAATCGCAATAATCAGATATAATATCGTCGAGACATCCGTTGTATCACTAAGCCATGATGTCAAAAGGTTAAAGGCAATCGTAAAAGCTAAGATCAATAACATAATAAACCAGCCAAGCCTTTTGATAACTTTTTTTAATTCCGGATCATACTTATATTTGACCTTATCGATAGTAATGAAATTGTCATTAAATGGTGTAGCTTTTCTAATAATCTCTCTTATAATTACCTTATTGTCCATTTTTTTTAGTTTTCAACCTCACCTTGTTTATTGACTATATTATAACATAAATATCATTAATCTAATAATTTCGCTTTACTATCCTAAGGCGTTTTTAAGTCAATTATTATTTAATATAACATAAGTCAAATCAGCTTTGATCTTTGAGCCAGATTGATCACTTATTATAAATGATTTTAAAAAAATGAGTATTTTCAATTGTTAATTATCTGACGCATACGATGCTTTATTTTTTTTGAAAATAGCGTTTTGTTAAATGTTGGTGATTAGTGATTACTATTGTATAATTAATATGTAAATATTGATTTACATATTAGAAAAACAAATGATCAACAAACTATGCCTTAATGGTAACTATATTAAAAAGTTAAAATAACATTATTTACTTTATCTGCCATAATTCAATAGATTCAAAGGAGAAACTATGAACTATACGATTATCTATAATCATCCATATACAAAAAGCTATTGTAACGCGATCCTTAAAGCCACTACAACAGGTTTACAATCTGCTGGACATAATATCGATATTATTGATCTGGACACTGACCGATTTAATCCAGTCATGACCAGTTCTGATCTAAAAGCTTTTCGTGATAAACAAGCAATCGATCCTCAAGTATTAAACTATCAAGAAAGATTGCTCAAAGCCGACCATCTAATCTTTATCTTCCCCATCTGGTGGTCATTAATGCCCGCCATGACCAAAGGCTTTATTGATAAAGTCATGTTCCCAGGACTTGCCTATGATTACACATTTAATGGTATAACTATGATTCCACTATTAACTAACATAAGATCAATCACTTTAATTACCACCATGAACACACCAAAGCTTATTTATCGACTTAAATTCGCTAACGCTATTAAAAAAGCCTTGATCGATGGAACATTTAAAATGATGGGATATAAAAATTGTCACTGGATTAATTTTTCCATGGTTAAGTTTGTATCACAGGATAAACGATCAAAATGGCTTACTAAACTAGAACAACGCTATTCAAAGCCCAAATAAACATTGATCGGATTATCAATAAAACTTGATCTTTTAATTATAAGATAATCATTTAGCTAGTAGAATGATAAAAGTATAATAACCATAAGAAGTTTTAGCTATCAGCTTAGAAAGCAGTAAATAATGAAACCTAAAATCTTAGCCCCCAAGATTAAAATAACCGAAAAAGCGACTTTTATAAGTTGCGCAAATAATAACAGCTATAGTAATGTCGAGATCAATCAAAATCCATCTGCTTTGATTACGATCGAAAACACTTCATTTGATAGTTGCCAATTTTACGGCATTGACTTTACCGAAAATTTTGTAATTGATAACATCAATATCTACGATTGTATCTTTGAGAATTGTGATCTTTCCAATATCGAATTTAATGCACGAGGAATTCATCGTTGTATCTTTAAAAACTGTAAATTGATGGGGACAAATTTCTATACATCATCACTATCAAATATCGTTTTTAATGAAGTAAACGCCTTATATATCAATTTCGCTAATTGTGATCTTAAAAACATCAGTATTACCAATTCCATCTTTAAAGGTTGTAATATGATGGAAACTACTACCAAGGTTCTATTACTAGATAATGTTAATTTTAATGAAGCTGAGATCTACAAAACTGATCTTACAGATGTTGATTTCAGTAATTCCAACATTGATGGAATCACGATTGATATCGCAAGTTTAAAGGGTATCAAAGTGAATAGTTTTCAAGCTATGTCACTCGCAACTCTTTTGGGAATTAAAGTCGTTTAAGCAATACAAAAGGACCCCTGAACATAAATTATGGAGGTTATTATTCTAATCTAACATCCAAGATTCATCACTGGGATCATCACGAAATTTCAATAGACGTGCTTGATCTTGTGCTTGAAGATAACCCATTTCAACTGCCACCTCAACTAAGACATCAAGATTAGTCGCGGAAACGTTTTTTACTTGAGCTTTTTCTAAGCGATCTAGTCCTTTTTCCATGCCATAAGTAAAAATAGACGCAATACCTAAAACTTCAATATCATGATCTTTTAAAACTTGAACGACTTCTAAACTACTTCCGGCAGTGGAAATCAGATCTTCGACAACAACGACTTTTGTACCTGCATCGCATTTTCCTTCAATCTGATTATTTCGGCCATGATCTTTACTACTGGCACGAACATAACCCATTGGTAAATCTAAAATATCCGCAACAAGTGCCGCATGGGCGATCCCTGCCGTGGCCGTACCCATAATCATTTGACACTCGGGATAGTTTGTCTTAATGATCTCAGCTAAAGCCATTTCGACATCTTTTCGAACCAAAGGGGTGCTTAGTGTTAAACGATTATCACAATAAATCGGACTCTTGATCCCTGATGCCCAAATAAACGGTTGATCTGGACGTAAGAAAACAGCTTGAATAGCTAATAAATCTCTAGCAATTAATCTTTCCATACTTCCCCCTTTACAAACTCTTTAACACAACGCTGATATGCCAATACTGGGTCAGCACTGGCTGTTATCGGTCGACCAACAACGATATAAGATGAACCGATTTCTCTGGCTATAAGTGGTGTGGTGATTCTTGTTTGATCATCTTTTATACTATCACTAAAACGGATTCCCGGTGTTACACTGACAAAACTTAACGGCAAGTTATCATGAATCAATTTAGCTTCTAAAGGACTACATACCACGCCATTTAGTTTTGCTTGATAAGCATTTTTGGCATAGTGCAAGACCACATCATTTAATAAATGATCAATCCATAGCTCGTTGTGCATCACTTCCTCTGAGGTACTGGTAAGTTGGGTAACGGCTAATAAAATAGTATTTGGACTAGTCTCATCCAATGCCTGACGAGCCATTTCCATCATCTTGATTGAACCAGCTGCGTGAACATTGGTCATATCGACTTGAAGCTTTCCGAGGTTTTTCATCGCTTTATAAACAGTGTTGGGGATATCGTGAAGTTTCAGATCCAAGAAAATCTTGTGTCCACGATCTTTGATCTCCTTAACGATACTTGGTCCTTCAACGTAAAATAATTCCATCCCAATCTTCACAAATGGTTTAACGTCTTTAAACTGATCCAAAAAACAAAGTGTTTCTTCCTTACTGGAAAAATCACAGGCAATAATTACATCTCTCATTAATGGGCCCTCCCGATGATCTCTTTTAATGAATTAATCTTATATTGATCCATAACCGTTGGTAAAGTATCAATGATCTCTTTACAAACGTATGGGTTGCGACAATTCTCAGCACCGACCTGAACAGCACTGGCTCCTGCACTCATAAACTCAATAACATCCTCTGCACAACTAATCCCACCAATTCCGATGATCGGTAATTGACAAGCTTGATAAACTTGATAAACCATTCTTAATGCGACTGGTTTGATCGCCGGTCCACTAAAACCACCCATAATATTGGCAATGATTGGTTTTCCGGTTTTGAGATCAAACCGTGCTCCAATTAAAGTATTGATCAATGATATTCCATCTGCCCCGCCAGCTTGGGCGGCCTTTGCGATGGCTACGATATCGGTTACGTTTGGTGATAATTTGATAAAGACCGGTTTGGTAGTAACCATCTTTACAGCTTCGGTAACCTTTTTAACTAATTGGGGATCTGTCCCAAAGCTCATTCCACCATCGTGGACATTAGGACATGATACATTGACCTCAATGATCCCCACAATATTGGCTTGATCCATTTGTTTGGCACACTCTACATATTCATCGATACTAAAGCCCGAGATATTAGCGATGATTTTTTTATGATAAGCGGCTTCAAGTTTGGGGAACTCTTCATTAATGACTTTAGTGATCCCAGGGTTTTGTAAGCCAATCGAATTGATCATCCCGCGATCACATTCGGCGATCCTGGGTAAAGGATTACCAAAAAGCGGTTCTAGCGTTGTTCCTTTGGTGGCGATTGAGCCTAGAATATTGATATCGTAAAATTGGCTAAATTCATAGCCAAACCCAAAAGTACCACTAGCAGGGATAATTGGATTATCAAGGGTTAAACCACATAATTCAACTTTCAATCTTTCCATATTAACTCCTTGGACAACATGATTGGTCCATCAACACAGATCCGTTTATACCCCGTTAAGGTTTCACAACTACAACCCATACAAGCACCAAATCCACAACCCATCCGAGCTTCAAAACTTAATTGACCCTCAGCCTTTGATAATTGAGCGACAGCCTTTAACATTGGTTCTGGTCCACAAGTATAATAGTATAATTGATCCCATTTGGCTTTTCTGATCACATCACTAACATAGCCTTTTTCACCATAGGTCCCATCATTGGTTGCGATGATGACATCAGTGCTTAGTTTTCTAAACTTTGCTTCATAAAAAACATCAACTTTGGAATTGAAACCTAAGACAACTTTTATTTTAATGCCTTGTTTAACCAAAGCTTGGCTTAAGCCATAGAGTGGTGGAATCCCAACTCCCCCACCAACGATTAGCACTTCTTGATCATCCCTGATCGTAAAGCCATTACCTAAGCCAACCAAAGCTTTAATATGATCACCTTTTTGTTTATCTGCGAGTTGTTTGGTCCCAAAACCGACCACTTTATAGATGATCACTAAACCATCATCAATTACCTCACAAATACTGATTGGTCTTTTTAGATAAGCGTTCTCAATTTCAATATTCATAAATTGACCAGGTTTTGTGATCCAGGTATTATCACCTTTTAGAGTCATCTTATATACATCTTTTGCGATCAATTCGTTATTGATAATCTGATATTGTTGAATCCGTGATTTATTCATCGATCGTTGACACCCCCATTGTTATCTCTTCTAAGACATCTAATAAGACATTCACCGTATCAAGTGATGTAAAAACCGTGACATTATTTTCTACCGCACAACGTCTTATCAAATAGCCATCTTTAGAATGTTGTAAATTACTGGTTGATAGGGTATTGATGACATAAGTAACATGACCCTTACGGATGGAATCTAGAATCTCATAGGAACCTTCGGAAATCTTCATCTTTACTCGCGTCTTGATTCCATATTGTTTTAATAAACGACAAGTCCCGGAAGTAGCTTCAATATTAAAACCTAGGTCATAGAAACGTTTGATCAAAGGAAGCGCTCTTTGTTTATTTTCATCACTAATGGTTGCCAAGACGGTTCCATAGTTAACAACCCGCATATTACTGGCTTGTAGGGCTTTATATAAAGCTCGATTTAGTGATACATCATAACCAATCGCCTCACCAGTCGATTTCATTTCTGGTGATAGGTAAGCATCAAGTCCCATTAACTTAGAAAAGCTAAAAGTCGGTACTTTAACATAGAAACGTTTCGCTGGTTTAGGATCTAAATCAATTATCCCCTGATCACTTAGTGATTGGCCAAGCATGACTTTCGTCGCGATCTTCGCCATTGGAATACCTGCTGATTTACTTAAGAAAGGTACTGAGCGGGAAGAACGCGGATTGACTTCAATAACAGATACATTATCAGTTTCATCAACGATAAACTGAATATTAAATAAACCAATGATCCCAATCTTTAAACCCAATTTTCGACTATAAGCTAAGATTGTTGTTTTAACCTTTTCTGATAGCGAATATGGTGGATAAACACTCATGGAATCACCAGAATGAACTCCCGTCGCTTCGATCAGTTGCATGATCCCTGGGATAAAGACATCTTTACCATCACAGATCGCATCGATCTCAACTTCTTTACCAAAGATATATTTATCGACTAAGACCGGTTGATCTTGATCGATCTTTACCGCCGAAGTCAGATACTCTACTAATTCGCTATCTTGATTAACGATCTGCATTGCCCTTCCACCTAAGACATAACTTGGACGGACCAGCACTGGGTAACCGATGCGATTCGCTACCGCAATCCCATCTTTAATATTTGTCACAGTTTGACCAAGTGGTTGGGGAATATGACATTTTGTAACAACCTTTTCAAACATACCGCGATTCTCAGCTTTATCAATTGCCAAGGAATTAGTCCCAATGATCGGTACGCCTAGTTTTTCTAATCTTTTCGCGAGATTGATAGCCGTTTGACCGCCAAGCGAAACAATAACACCTTTAGGTTTTTCCAGATCAATAACATTCATCACATCTTCAATACATAATGGTTCAAAATACAATTTATCACTGATTGCATAATCCGTACTAACTGTTTCAGGATTATTGTTAATGATGATTGCCTCATATCCTGCTTCTTGGATTGCCCAGATCGCATGAACCGTTGAATAATCAAATTCCACACCCTGTCCAATTCTGATCGGTCCTGATCCTAAAACGATAATTGATTCTTTAGTACTGACGACACTTTCATTTTCATCTTCATAAGTTGAATAGAAATAAGGTACATAGGCATCAAACTCCGCTGCACATGTATCGATCATTTTATAGACTGGGGTCATTTTTCGTGTTCGACGATAGGTGATCATTTCGAGTTCAGTAAGATTTAAGATATGCGCTAGATAACGATCACTAAAACCAAATTGTTTCGCCTTTAGGATCATTTCATCACTTTGATCTTCTTTCAATTTCTCTTCAATCGAAACAATGTGATTGATTTTATCTAAGAAAAAAGCATCGATCTTGGTCGCATCATAGATTAACATCATATCGATATGTCGTCTAAATAATTCCGCAATCGCAAATAAACGATCATCGGTAGCGTCCTTAATCCCTTCAAGTAAAGCTTCAGTTGTATATTCATCAAATTTTGGTAAATAGATATGGTCAACACCAATCTCAAGTGAACGAACAGCCTTTAGTAAGCTTTCTTCCATACAACGACCGATGGCCATAACTTCTCCTGTCGCCTTCATTTGCGTTCCTAAGCGATGATCCGCTTGTTCAAACTTATCGAAGGGAAAACGAGCAATCTTACAGACTATATAGTCGATTGTCGGTTCAAATGAGGCTGGAGTATTGGCAATGGGAATCTCTTCTAAGCGCAAACCAACCGCAATCTTGCTGGAGATACGTGCGATCGGATAGCCGGTAGCTTTCGATGCTAAGGCTGAACTTCGTGAAACACGAGGATTAACTTCGATTACATAGTAACTAAAGGAATAGGGATCCAGAGCGAATTGAACATTACAGCCACCTTCAATCTTTAATTCCCGAATTAAAGCCAGAGCCGCATTACGTAACAATTGATACTCTTTATTAGACAAAGTTTGACATGGGGCAACAACAATGCTATCGCCAGTATGAACTCCCACCGGGTCTAAATTTTCCATACTACAAACGACAATGGCGGTATCATTGCCATCACGCATGACTTCAAATTCAATCTCCTTATAACCTTTGATTGATCTTTCAACCAATACTTCACTTACCGGTGATAACTTAAGGGCGTTTTTACCTAATTCAATAGCTTCTTCATCATTTTCCGCAAAACCGCCACCCGTACCTCCTAAGGTAAATGATGGACGTAAGATGATTGGGTAACCAAGTTGATTGGCATAAGTAACGATCTCTTCAATCGTATGGGCCGTATATGATTCTAAACATGGTTGATTGATCTTGATACATAACTCTTTAAAACGTTGGCGGTCTTCAGCACGTTCAATCGCATCAAAATCGGTACCTAAGATCTCACAACGACATTCATCAAAGACACCTTTTTTAGCTAATAACATCGCCATATTTAAACCGGTTTGACCACCAAGGGTTGGCAAGATCGCATCTGGTCTTTCTTTACGGATAATTCGTGATACATATTCTAAAGTTATCGGTTCCATGTAGACTTTATCAGCGATATTGGTATCCGTCATGATCGTGGCGGGGTTGGAGTTGATTAAGATGACTTCATAACCTTCTTCTTTTAGTGCTAAACAAGCTTGGGTTCCGGCATAATCAAATTCCGCTGCCTGACCGATCACGATCGGTCCGGAACCAATGACTAATATTTTCTTAATATCTGTTCTTTTTGCCATCTTAAAGACCTCGCTTCGCGTTTTCCATGTCATTAATAAATACATCGAATAAATACTTACTATCTTCTGGTCCGGCTGCTGATTCAGGATGATATTGACAACTAAACACTTTAGCTTTATCGATCCGTAAGCCTTCGATCGTCTGATCGAGGATATTGGTATGCGTGATTTTAATGTCAGAAAAGCGCTTTTCATCGAAAGCCTTAACCGCATAACTATGATTCTGAGCGGTTATCTCAACCTTATCAGTAATGAGATTGATAACCGGATGATTAGCCCCACGATGACCAAATTTTAATTTGTAAGTCTCTAAGCCATTAGCTAAGGCGATCATCTGATGACCTAAACAGAT
>Ga0172378_10002203_pt1 | contig 18192 bp, 16 predicted proteins | sample GrowelOW332metaG_FD_119755 | JGI IMG/M metagenome (GOLD analysis project Ga0172378, IMG submission 119755) | Groundwater microbial communities from an aquifer near a municipal landfill in Southern Ontario, Canada - Pumphouse #3_1 metaG | ecosystem: Environmental > Aquatic > Deep subsurface >... | reverse complement strand
CCGCGCTTACAAGATTTTGACCGAACAAATCGGCTTCCCGCCGGAAGACATCATCTTCGATCCGAACATTTTTGCGGTCGCCACCGGTATCGAAGAGCACAACAACTATGGCGTCGATTTCATCGAAGCCACCCGCATCATCAAGCAGACATTGCCGCATGCCTTGATTTCCGGCGGCGTCTCCAACGTCTCGTTCTCGTTCCGTGGCAACAACCCGGTACGCGAAGCCATCCATGCGGTATTTTTGTATCACGCGGTGCAGGCCGGCATGGACATGGGCATCGTCAACGCCGGTCAATTGGCGATTTACGCCGATATTCCGGAAGAATTGCGTAACGCTGTCGAAGACGTGATCCTGAACCGCACCCCGGAAGGCACCGAAAAACTGCTGGAAATTGCCGAAAAATATCGCGGTAGTGGCCAGGCAGTCAAGGTGGAAACACTGGAATGGCGGGAATGGCCGGTCACTAAACGCTTGGAATATGCGCTGGTGAAAGGCATCGCCGATTACATCGAAGAAGACACCGAGCTGGCACGACAGGAAGCCGAGAAACCGTTACACGTCATCGAAGGGCCGTTGATGGACGGCATGAACGTGGTCGGCGATTTGTTCGGCGAAGGCAAGATGTTTTTGCCGCAGGTGGTGAAATCGGCGCGGGTCATGAAAAAAGCCGTGGCTTATCTGATGCCGTTCATGGACGCCGAAGTCGACGGCAGCGAACGCCAAACCAATGGTAAGGTGCTGATGGCCACCGTCAAGGGAGACGTCCATGACATCGGCAAAAACATCGTCGCCGTGGTGCTGCAATGCAACAACTACGAAGTCATCGACCTCGGCGTGATGGTGCCTGCGGAAACGATTTTAAAAACCGCCCGCGACGAGAAAGTCGATGTGATCGGTCTCAGCGGTTTGATCACGCCGTCGTTGGACGAGATGGTGCATGTCGCCAAGGAAATGCAGCGCCAAGGCTTCACGATTCCTTTGATAATCGGCGGTGCCACCACCTCGCGTGCCCACACTGCCGTGAAGATCGAGCCCAATTATCAGGCGGCGCCGACGATTTATGTCACCGACGCCTCGCGCGGCGTCGGCGTAGTTAGCGCCCTGCTCAGCGACGACTTGAAAGCCGATTTCGTCGAGAAAACCCGTGCCGAATATGAACAGGTACGCGAACGCCATAAAGGTCGGCATGCCAAAAATCCGCAACACAATCTTGAAGCGGCGCGGAAAAATAAATTCAATTACGCCGACCACCAGCCGGTTAAACCAAAATTTCTCGGCACCAAAGTCATAGCCAATTTTCCGTTGGAGACGCTGGTTTGGTACATCGACTGGACGCCGTTCTTCCAGACTTGGGAATTGTCCGGCAGCTATCCGGCCATCCTTAGCGACCACGTGGTCGGCACCGAAGCGACCAAGTTGTTCGAAGACGCTCAGGACATGTTGAAACAGCTGGTGCGCGAGGAATGGTTGAGCGCTAAAGCTGTGATCGGTTTCTTTCCCGCCAATAGCGACGGCGACGACATCGTGCTGTATACCGACGACAGCCGCAGCCAACAACGTGAAGTGTTGCATCATTTGCGCCAGCAAAACGTCAAGGCGCCGGGCCGGCCTAATTACTGTCTGTCCGACTTTATTGCACCGGTCGGCAGTGGCGTCGCCGACTATTTGGGCGGCTTTGCAGTCACGTCCGGTATCGGTATCGAAACCAAGCTGGCGGAATTTGAAAAAGACCACGACGACTATAGTTCGATCATGCTGAAAGCCCTGGCCGACCGTTTGGCTGAAGCGTTCGCCGAATACATGCATCAGGCGGTGCGCCGCGATTATTGGGGCTATGCCGAAGACGAAGAACACGACAACCATGCCTTGATCGAGGAAGCCTATCAAGGCATCCGTCCGGCGCCCGGCTATCCGGCTTGCCCGGACCACACCGAAAAAGCCAAGCTGTTCGAGCTGCTTAACGCCACTGAGCACACCACGATCGAACTGACCGAAAACTTTGCGATGTATCCCACTGCGGCGGTCAGCGGCTGGTACTTCTCGCATCCGCAGTCGCAGTATTTCAATGTCGGCAAGATCGATCAGGATCAGTTAGAGGATTACGCGCGACGCAAGGGGTTGAAGATCGAAGTCGCCGAACGCTGGTTGGCAGCGCATTTACATCATTAAGATCAACATGCAAAAACGCGTCGAATATCTGCTGGAACGTACCATGTACGCCAGTCGCTGGATCATGGCGCCGATTTATCTGGGTATGACCGTGATTTTGATGGTGTTGGCGGTCAAGTTCTTTCAAGAGCTTTATCATTTTGTGCCGCATATCCTCGAGCTGCCTGATACCGACATCATCCTTAAGCTATTGACCTTCATCGATCTGGCCTTGGTCGGCAGCCTGACCGTGATCGTGATGTTCAGCGGCTATGAAAATTTCGTGTCCCGAATGGACATCGAATCGGATACCGAAAAATTGGAATGGCTGGGCACCCACGATTACGGTTCGCTGAAAACCAAGGTCACTTCATCGATCGTCGCCATTTCCTCGATTCATCTACTGAAAATATTCATGAATCTGCATGCTGCCGAAACCGACAAATTGCAATGGTATGTGATCATCCATCTGACGCTGGTGGTATCCGCATTTTTCATGGGCTATCTGGATAAAATTTCCAAACACTGATGGTCGATTTCATCCTGTTCGGCACCGCCGGTTGCCATTTATGCGAGGAAGCCGAGGCTTTGCTGACTGCGGCTGGAATTGGTTTCGACAGCAAAGACATCATCGACGATGAGCAATGCCAACAACAATACGGCTTGCTGATTCCCGTGCTGCTGCATCAGGCTAGCGGGCAGCAGCTCAATTGGCCGTTCGATCGGATACAATTGACTGATTTTGTCCGGCAAACCGGTTAGGCTCGGCCCGCGTCCTGCATCGCCAGCGCTGCCTGATACAACAGCTTCTTGCGTTGGCCGGTAATCTCCACCGCCAAGGCCACGGCGGTTTTGATCGAACATTCCTTTAACAGCAAACTCAAAATGCGTTGTTGCTCCTCGCTCAGATCGTCTTCCTTTGTGTCGATCTCCCGGCCGGCGACGATGACGACGAATTCGCCCTTGCGCATGTTCTCGTCGGTCTGAACTTTCTCCAAGACCTTAGCCAATTGGTCGTTGACGATGGTTTCGTGCAATTTGGTGATTTCCCGGGCGACGACAATAGTATGTTCGGCCGGAAACACCGTCAGCATGTCTTCCAAGGCGGCCTGGATGCGATGGCTGGATTCGTAAAACGCCCAAGTCGAACTGTCAGCCAACTTGTGTTCGAAAAAACTGCGCCGAGCCGAGCCGGTGCGCGGTAGAAAACCTTCGAAACTGAAACGGCTGGTCGGCAGCCCGGCCACCGATAAGGCGGCGATCAACGCGCAAGCGCCTGGGATGGGGCTAACTTCTATGCCGTGCTGTCTGGCCAGTTTCACCAGCGGCAGACCGGGGTCGCTGATCATCGGCGTGCCGGCGTCGGACACCAGTGCCAGCGACTGGCCGTCGCGGATTTTGGCCACCAAGCCTTGCGAGGCATGGTCTTCGTTGTGCTGATGCAAGGATTGCAGAGGTTTATTGATGCCGTAATGTTGCAGCAGCATTTTAACGTGGCGGGTATCTTCGGCGGCGATTAAGTCCACCTGCTTCAATATTTCGACCGCCCGGAAGCTGAAATCGGCCAGATTACCTATTGGGGTGGCAACCACGTATAATTTTCCGTACATCTATTTCTCAGGCCCTATCTATGTCTGATCGCAAATTAGTCGCCATTATGCCGCGTCGTGTTTTAAGCTGCTGGTTTTTCGGCTTGCTGTTGTTAGCCGCTTGCAGTAACGAACCCACCAAAAACAAGGCACAGCTGGAAGTACGGCCGCAGGCCGCCGTCCGCAAGCCCAAACCCGTCGAACCGGCGCGCAGCTACCGGATGCCGGATAATCAAAACAGTCTGCATTTGCTGGACGCCGACACTCGGATTCAATCCGGCGACAGCCAAGCCGCGCAAAGAGCGCTGGACAAAATCAACCCCACCGAATTGCCGCCGGAACAATTCAGTAAATTCAAATTAATCGAAGCGCAAATTGCTTTGAGTATCGGCGATGCCGAACAGGCCCTGAAAAAACTGGAAAGCGCCCGTCCTGCCGTGTTGGTCGATGCCGATCAGATCAATTATTACCAGTCGCTGGCCTTCGTCCACGCGCTGCTGGGCGATGTGGTACCCAGCGTCAGGGCGCGCCTGAAACTCGGCCGCTTGTTGCTCGCGCCGGAACAGCAAAAGCAAAACATCATCGCGATTCTCGACGCGCTTAGCATCTTGCCGCTGGAAAAACTCAGTTCATCCGCGTCTGTCGCCGACGAACTGAGCGGCTGGATGGCCCTGGCTAAAATCCTGAAGCAGCGTGAGTTACCCGGTTTCGATACCGCCGGGCAAATTCAGCAATGGCGGCGGACTTTTCCGGGGCATCCGGCCAATGCCGATTATTTGCAGGCGTATTTGAGCGCACCGCAAGTCGCCCCGCAGCCGGTGCCTGAGATGCCCGCACAAGGTCTGACGCCAACGCCGGGAGCGACTGTCGCGGTATTGCTGCCCAGTTCCGGGCCTTACGCCACGGCCGCTAAAGCCATTAAGGACGGTCTGCTGGTTGCGCACCGGCTGGCCGCCAGCGCCGCGCCGCAACTGCCTTTGAAGTTTTACGACAGCGAGAAGGCTGATGTCGCCAGCCTCTATCAGCAAGCGCTGGCCGATGGTGCCAAACAGGTGATAGGGCCGCTGGTGAAAGAGCAAATCCAAAGCCTGGCGCAAACCAGCGAATTAACGGTGCCGGTGTTGGCCTTGAATCATGTCGAAAACCTCAGTAAAGCCAATCTGTATCAATTTGGCTTGAGTCCGATCGACGATGCCGAACAATTGGTGCTGAAAGCCAGACGCGACGGCTACCAAAACGCCGTGCTGCTGACGCCGGACAGCACCCAGGGCGCGCGAATTCGTCATTATTTGATGTCTGCCTGGCAGGCGGGTGGCGGCGCGGTAATCGGCATGGAGAGCTACGATCCGAAACAACACGATTTCGCGGCCATCATGAAAAGCTTGCTCGGTGCCAGCGTTAACGTCAATGGCCAGAAACAGGCGTTGGCCATGTTCGTCAGCACCACGCCGGAATTGGCTCGGGAGCTGGCGCCGCAGTTGAAGTATCAGCAAAGTAATGAGTTGGGGGTGTATGCAATGCCCAACATCTACAGCGGCCGGCAAAATCCGGTGCGGGATACCGAACTGGGTAAGGTTCAGTTCTGCGATATTCCCTGGCTATTCGCCGACGCCTATAGCGGCCCGCTCAGCCAACAAGCCGTGCAACATACGTGGCAAGGCCTGAGCGACAGTCAGGTTAAACTGGTGGCCTTGGGTATAGACGCCTACAACTTGATGGGGCAACTGGGCCAATTGGCGAACGCGCCTTACGCCGGCGCCACCGGCCGTTTGTCGCTAAGCGGCGAGAACCGTGTCGCTCGCAAACTGGTCTGCGCCGAGTTCAAAGCCGGTGTGCCGGTATCGTCGGGTTTTGTCGAATAAGATGTTGTTTGGTAAAGCCAAGCCGGTCCATCTGCAAAAAGGCCAGAGCGCAGAACAACAGGCCTTGTCTTATTTACAGCAACAAGGCTTGACGCTGGTGTGCAGCAATTTCCGCTGCAAAATGGGCGAGCTGGATCTGGTGATGAAGGATGGTACGGCACTGGTCATCGTCGAGGTGCGCTTTCGCCAATCGGAGCAATTCGGCGGCGCGTTGGCTAGCATTACCCGGCAAAAACAGGCGCGCATCGTCGCCGCCACCCAACACTATGTCATAATCAACAAGCTGAGCGACGCCTCGATTCGTTTCGACGTGGTCGCCGTGTCGGGCGACAACCGCCTCAACTGGATTAAAAACGCTTTTCAAACCTGAGTATTATGAGTTTACAAGACCGCATCATCGCCCACTTTTCCGACAGCATCCAAACCAAGCAGGATGCGATGGCCAGCCTTTGCGAGCTGATTGAGTTTGCCTCGCAAAAAATTGTCGAGGCTCTGGTGAACGACAAAAAAGTACTGACCTGCGGCAACGGCGGTTCGGCGGGCGATGCCCAGCATTTTTCTTCGGAAATGCTGAATCGTTTCGAGCGCGAACGCCCGGCTTTGCCGGCGATTGCGTTGAGCACCGATACCTCGACCATCACCTCCATCGCCAACGACTACCATTACGACGAAATCTTCGCCAAGCAATTACGCGCCTTGGGTCAGGCCGGCGACATCTTGTTGGTCTACACCAGCAGCGGCAATTCCGGCAATATCATCAAGGCCGTAAAAGTGGCGCACGACCGCGACATGACGGTGATCGCGCTGAGCGGCAAGGATGGCGGCGTATTGGCCGGCGTATTGAACGAAGCCGACATCGAAATCCGCGTACCGTCCTTTTCCACCGCCCGCATCCAGGAAGTGCATCTATTGATCTCGCATTGTTTGTGCGATTTGATCGATCACCAGTTGTTTGGGGGGTAAGCGCGGCTAGGGGCGGCCAAATCCTACTAGTGAACAGGCCGGCTGAGTGCCTTGTTATATGCCATGAAGTTGGTTAAAAACTCGTAGTTTTTTAACAGCTTCTAAGGTTTGATTTCAATCTTGGCGCCGACATTAACCGATTGCCAAACTTTCTCCATATTGTCATTGGAGAGTGCTACACAACCCCTAGTCCAGTTGAAGTGCTGAACTAAGAAAGACGCCCAGCCGAAACCATTTTTCTGCCCATGGATCATGATATCGCCACCTGCAGAAACGCCTTTAACCCTAGCTTGGTCGATGTCTTTTGAGTTTGGATAGGAAATATGTAGCGCTTTGAAGTACGACGAGTTTTCGTTTCTCGCGTCTATTGTGTAAGCACCCTCCGGAGTACGGTTGTCACCCTGTTTTTCCTTGTGTCCAATCGGGTTACGGCCAAACGCCACAGGATAAGCGGCGAAAACTCGACCTTGTTTTTGCAAGTACAACACTTTTTCGGATTTACTAATCGTAATTAGGTCTGCAAACTCGGCGTGAGACAGCACTGGAATTGCAATAAGGAATATGGCTGTGGTCTTTTTCATGATGCAAACGCGGAATGCAAGTGGTGTGCCCTCGAAAACATTAAAGACGAGACATTTAATCAGCAACAGGCTAATCACCGCAAAGCAAAAAGCCCCCATCCACAAAGGCGCGGGTTATCGTCGATGGAAAAAAATGTGCCGAAGCAACAAGCTTCCTCCCAGCACGAGCATTACGGATACCGCGAAACAGGCGGCCAGCCACACTGCAAGTTCGGCATTTGCCGTGGTCTCGGCGCCTTCGAGTCTTAAAAACGCATAGAACGTATTCCAGGCGCTATTTGGTATGACGCGGAGTATGCGATTACCGATTTCGGTCGCATAAAGGGCACGGGCAAGGAGTAGCGTTCCTGAGACGATGATCGCGAGCTTCAGAATCCAGATGGCCAGCCCGATTGGATGCTTCACTTTGTCGCTACTCACAAATCAGGCAACCCTTGTAGCGCCCGGTCCGCTTGGGCGGTAGCGCTGGTCGAGCGTGTCGGTCAAATAGCCGACATCGACGGTTCCGTAGGTCCGGGTCTTGGTATGAGGAATATGCATGGTAGGCTGCGCCAGCAAATAAGTGCGCAGGGCATCGAACTCGCCATGGTATTCGATAGTGATGCAACCGAGGCTGATGCCGCGCGGTCCCTTTGGATGAAGTCGAAATTCACCACGTCGGACGCCTTCCACAAAGGTCGAGTCGTCGATCGTCCCGTCATCACGCCACAGCGCAAACCAAATATCACGGTCGGTGATCCAGTCCAAAATTGGTCCCAGCCTCCCGCCACTTTGACGATCAACGATATGGTAGCGTCCAGGCGGAATGGAGCCATCATTTGGGACATTGCCAGATGTGGGATTGTTTCGATGCGGTCCATTTCCTGAAAAGGCCGTGCAATGCACGCCATCATAGGTAAATTGGGTAAACAACTGACTATTCAAACGGAACGTACAACTCGCAATGTGAGGCATGATTCTCTCCATATTTCAACTGATTACGCAAGCTAGCCTGTCCGAAAGAAATGCCACAAAATCTGGGCGGAAGCGGCCCGATTATTGCCTTTCGTAATCTCAATACGACGATACGCGAGCTTTCAGTCGAGTGCCTAACGAATAAGTAAAGTTTCCTTATATTATCCCTGATTGCTTTAAACAACACACGCTGAGGATCGCCCTGAACTATTTGTTTTGATATTTCAATAATTGTTGTATAGTTGCCCAATGGATACCCAACTTGCCACCACCATCTTCGAATCGCTCGCTTCCGCTGTCAGGCTGGACGTGTACCGGCTGCTGGTTAAAAACGCGCCCGCCGGCTTGGTCGCCGGCGAAATTGCCGGGCAACTGGGCTTGCCGCCCACCAATCTGTCTTTTCATCTCAAGGCGATGACCTATTCCGGCTTGATCAACGTCACTGCCGAGGGCCGCTATCAGCGCTATCGAGCTAATCTGCTGTTAATGCACGATCTGATCGGTTATCTGACCGCCGAATGCTGCACCGGCCATCCCGAGCAGTGCTTCGAGGCCGATGCGGTAAGCACTTGCTGCGAACCGACACTTTCTCTTTCATCGACTCAAACGGACTCACCATCATGAACGTGCTGTTTCTTTGTACCGGCAATTCCTGCCGATCCATTCTCGGCGAAGCGACTTTCAACCATCTGGCTCCGGCCGGCTGGCGGGCCTTGAGCGCCGGCAGCAAGCCCACCGGTCAAGTGCATCCGCGCTCGCTGGCTTTGCTGGAGCGAGAAGGGATTGCCACCGAGGGTTATTACAGCAAGTCCTGGAACGATTTGCCGGTGACGCCGGATATCGTGCTCAGCGTCTGCGGTAATGCCGCCAACGAAACCTGCCCGGCTTATCTGGGGCCGGTATTGCGCAGTCATTGGGGGGTCGACGATCCCGCTCACGTTACCGGTACGGAAGCAGAAATCAATGCCTCGTTCATGACCGCTTACCGTATCCTGCGCCACCGCATCGAGCGATTTTTAGCGTTGCCGCTGGACGAGCTAAAAAACCAGCCAGCACAACTGAAAGCCGAGCTGGACAGGATCGGCGTTTTATTGCCTTAAACAGTCAGGAGCTTATGTTATGACCACGATTCAAGTATTCGACCCCGCCTTGTGTTGCAGCACCGGCGTGTGCGGCGTCGATGTCGACCAGCAATTGGTCGGTTTTTCCGCCGATGTCGATTGGGCCAAGCAACACGGTGCACATATCGACCGCTACAATCTGGCTCAGCAACCGCTGGCGTTTGCCGAAAACCAGCTAGCTAAAAGTTTTCTGGAGCGCTCCGGTGCGGAAGGATTGCCGTTGATTCTGGTCGACGGCGAAATCGCTTTGGCGGGCCGTTATCCCAGCCGCGCCGAACTGGCCCGTTGGGTGGGGATCGTCGATCCGCCGGAAAAGCCGCAGTCCGGCTGTTGCAGCGGCAGTAGTTGCTGTTAACCCGCCCATGAAATTCCTCGACCAGCCGCCGCGCTTCCTGTTTTTTACCGGCAAGGGCGGCGTCGGCAAGACTTCAATCGCCTGCGCCACAGCCATACAATTGGCGGATGGCGGACGCCAGGTGTTGCTGGTCAGTACCGATCCCGCGTCCAATGTCGGTCAGGTGCTTGGCATCACCATCGGTAACCAGGTGACCGCGATTCCGGCCGTGGCTGGCTTGGCGGCATTGGAAATCGACCCGCAAGCGGCCGCGCAAGCTTACCGCGACCGCATCGTCGGCCCGGTGCGCGGGCTATTGCCGGAAGCGGTCGTGAAAGGCATTGAGGAACAACTCTCCGGCGCCTGCACCACCGAAATCGCCGCGTTCGACGAATTCACCGCTTTGCTGACCGATTCGGCGTTGACCGCCGGCTACGACCATATCGTCTTCGATACCGCACCCACCGGCCACACCATCCGCTTGCTGCAACTACCCGGCGCCTGGAGCGGTTTTCTGGAAGCCGGCAAGGGCGATGCGTCTTGTCTCGGCCCGCTCGCCGGCCTGGAAAAGCAGCGCAGCCAATACAAAACAGCGGTCGATGCGCTGGCCGATCCGGCGCGTAGCCGCTTGATTCTGGTGGCTCGCGCCCAAGCATCCAGCTTGCGGGAAGTGGCGCGTACCCATGAAGAATTGGATGCCATCGGCTTGTCGCGGCAATACTTGCTGGTCAACGGCATTTTGCCGGAAACCGAAACAGCGCAAGACGCGTTGGCGACCGCCATTTATCAACGGGAACAACGGGCGTTGGCGGAAATACCGGCAGCGTTGCGCGCCATGCCCGCCGATTACATCGAATTGAAACCGTTTAATCTGGTCGGTCTGGCTGCGCTGCGGCAATTGCTGACTCGCGCCGAGCCGGTATCGCTGCATAGCGACGCGACCACCAGCGCCATTCAGGCGCCTAACTTGGCAAAACTGGTCGATGAGATTGCCGCCGACGGTCATGGTCTGGTGATGTTGATGGGCAAGGGCGGCGTCGGTAAAACCACGCTGGCCGCCGCCGTGGCGGTGGAACTGGCTCGGCGCGGTCTGCCGGTGCATCTGACGACTTCCGATCCGGCCGCACATTTGAGCGAAACCTTGGATGGTGCGCTGGATAGTCTGAGCGTCAGTCGCATCGATCCACAAGCCGAAACCGAGCGCTATCGCCAGCATGTTTTACAAACCAAAGGCGCGCAGTTGGATGCGCAAGGCCGGGCGCTGCTGGAAGAAGATTTGCGCTCGCCTTGTACCGAGGAAATCGCGGTGTTCCAGGCCTTTTCGCGCATCATTCGCGAGGCCGGTAAAAAGTTCGTGGTGATGGACACCGCACCAACCGGGCATACCCTGCTGTTGCTGGACGCTACCGGCGCTTACCACCGCGAAGTCAGCCGGCAGATGGCGAGCGGCACGCATTACCTGACGCCGATGATGCAGCTGCAAGACCCCAAGCAAACCAAGGTGCTATTGGTCACGCTGGCGGAAACCACGCCGGTATTGGAGGCGGCCAATCTGCAAGCCGATCTGCGCCGGGCCGGCATTGAGCCGTGGGCTTGGGTGATCAATAACAGCATTGCCGCGACCGCGGTACATTCCCCCTTGCTGCGGCAACGCGCCGCCAACGAATTGCCGGAAATCGAGGCTGTCGCCCAACGGCATGCACAACGTTATGCGCTGGTGCCTTTATTGGCAGAAGAGCCGGTGGGTGTCGCCCGTTTACTGGTATTGGCCGGCGGCCATCGAATCGACGCATCAATATCCCATTAACCTGGCCGGAGCAATCGCCGTGAAACGCTTTCATATTCACATCGCCGTCGACGATCTCGAAAAAAACATCGCTTTCTACAGCGGCTTATTCCAGACCGAGCCGTCGGTGCGCGAGACAGATTACGCCAAGTGGATGCTCGACGATCCGCGCATCAATTTCGCCATCTCCCATCGCGGGCGGAAACCGGGACTGGATCATCTGGGATTGCAAGTGGACTCGGCCGAGGAGCTCGAGTCGGTGCAACAAGGCTTGGCTGCTGCAGCCTTGCCGATTGCGGCCCAAAAACAGGCCGCCTGTTGTTACGCGACGTCCGATAAATACTGGACGGTCGATCCGCAAGGCATAGCCTGGGAAGCGTTTCACTCTTTGAACCGCATTCCGATGTTTGGTGAAGACGATGTGATTCAGCTCGAATCGGTCTCGGCCTGTTGCAAACCTGCGGATAACGCATAACGCGTATAAAGTCGTTTGCCGCTAACCTAAGAGGATACCAGTATATGACCCCGTCAAATTGTGCAAAAACCGGCCTGTCCTTTCTCGATCGTTATCTGACCTTGTGGATTTTTATCGCGATGGCTGTTGGCGTGGCTATCGGCTTTGCCTGGCCGGCCGCAGTCAATCAAATTAATAGCGCGGTGTCGGTCGGCACCACCAATATCCCGATTGCCATCGGTCTGATCGTGATGATGTACCCGCCGTTGGCGAAGGTACGTTACGAGGAACTGGGCGATGTGTTCCGCAATTGGCGAATACTGGGGATTTCCTTGTTGCAAAACTGGATCGTCGGTCCGCTGTTGATGTTTGCGCTGGCCATAATTTTCTTGCGCGATTATCCCGAATATATGACCGGTCTGATTCTGATCGGTCTGGCCCGTTGCATCGCGATGGTCATCGTCTGGAACGAACTGGCGCGCGGCGACAACGAATACGCGGCCGGCCTGGTAGCGTTCAACAGCGTGTTTCAGGTGTTGTTTTACAGCGTTTATGCCTGGCTGTTTATCACCGTGCTGCCGCCGCTGTTCGGGATGCCAGGCAGTTTGGTAGACATTACCATAGTCGAGATCGCCAAGAGTGTCTTTATTTATCTGGGTATTCCTTTCATTGCCGGTTTCACCACGCGTTTTGTGTTGGTGCGCGCCAAGGGACAGGACTGGTACGGCCAAAAATTCGTACCGAAGATCAGCCCGCTGACCTTGATCGCCTTGCTGTTTACCATCGTGGTGATGTTCTCGCTGAAAGGCGATTTGATCGTGCAACTGCCCATGGATGTGGTACGGATTGCTATGCCACTGCTGATTTATTTCGTGGTGATGTTTTTGCTGAGTTTTGCGATGGGTAAAGCCATCGGCGCGGATTACGGCAAGACCGTCACGCTGGCGTTCACTGCTGCCAGCAACAACTTCGAACTGGCGATCGCGGTGGCCGTGGCGGTGTTTGGTATCAATAGCGGCGCGGCTTTTGCGGCCGTGATCGGGCCGCTAATCGAGGTACCGGTGATGATAGGGCTGGTGAATGTCGCATTTTGGTTTGGCGGGGGATTGCCAAAACCGTGACCTCTAGCAGATATTTCAATTAAATCCTGGGTGAATTCCCACATAACTTGTCGTCTTGTTTTGAGTTTGCATGGAAACTAGCTAAAGTATCGACGCCAGACCGATTCGGCAACGTCGATACCCCGAAAAGAGGGTAGATTAAAGTCCAACCAGGAATTTTTACCACCTTGCCACTCATGCCAAATTCCCTGTTACTAGTTCGCCCCCGCCTGGTCTTGGCTATCGCCTTGCTAGCATTGCCCGGATTGCCCCATGCCCAGGAAGATGGCGAGCCATCCTTCGAAGCGGCCGATGAACAGGCTTTGTTGTTCGGCGAGTTGCCCTCGGTATTCAGCGCTTCGCGTCACGAACAACCGGTGACCAAGGCACCGGCCTCGGTCGACATCATTAGCTCCGAACAAATCAAACGTTACGGTTGGCGTACCATGGCCGCGATACTGGGCAGCCTGCCCGGTTTTCTCAATACTTACGACCGCGCTTATAACCATGTCGGTGTACGCGGCTTTGCACCACCGGGCGACTACAACACCCGGATATTGGTGATGATAGACGGTCATCGCGTCAATGAAAGTTTGCAGGATTACGCCGGCTTGGGCCGCGATTTTCTGGTGGATGTGGAGAATATCGAGCGGGTGGAAGTGGTGCGCGGACCGGCTTCGTCTCTATACGGCAGTAGCGCGGTATTCGCAGTCGTCAATGTGATCACCCAGCGAGGGCGCGACTTGCAAGGCGCTCGGCTCGGCGCCGAAGTAGCGAGTTTCGACAGCCACCAAGGACAGGTGAGTTACGGACAAAAGTTCAGTAACGGCATGGAAGGTCTGTTGTCGGCCAGCGTTTATCACAGCGACGGTCACCACACGCTAAATTACGGCGATTTGGGTAACGTTAACAATCTGGACGGCGAACAAATCGAACGCCTGTTCGGCAAACTGGCCTGGGGCGATTTCACGCTCAGCGGCGCTTACCTGCAACGCAACAAATACATTCCCGCCGGTAGCGTCGGCGCCGATCTGGGCGTACAAGGCAGCCACTACCGCGACCGGCGGGCTTATGCCGATCTGAATTATCGGCACACTTTCGCAGACGATTGGGAGCTGACCGGCCGTCTGTTCTGGGATGGCTATGAATTCGACGACGATCTCAATAGCATGATCTCCGCACAATTACTGACCAACCAAGACTATTGGCAAGGTAATTGGTTCGGCGGCGAGCTGCTTTTGAGCCACACCTTTTTCGAGAGTCATCGGCTAACGCTGGGCAGCGAATATCGGCGCAATTATCACCAGCAAATGCTGAACTACGATATTCAACCCTATCAAAGTTGGGCGGATAATAAGCTGAACAGCAGCATTGCCGGCATTTTCCTGCAAGACGAATGGAGCCTGCTGGACAACCTGAGTTTGCACGCCGGTGTGCGTTATGATCGCTACGATAATTTCGGCGATACCGCTAACCCGAGGCTGGGCCTGATCTATCAACCCTATGCCGACACCACCGTCAAACTGCTTTACGGCACGGCCTTTCGCGCGCCCAACGCTTTCGAAAGCGTTTATACCTGTTGCCAAGGCGCGTGGCTAGGCAACCCGGCCCTGAAGCCGGAGCGGATAGAATCCTATGAAATCGTGCTGGAACAAAAGCTCAACGAGTATATGGATTTACGTCTCAGCCCCTACTATAACCAGCTTAGCGACCTGATCAACCAAGTCAGCGACGGCGGAACGACCCAATTTCGCAATTTGGGAAACGCCGAAGCGCATGGTCTGGAAACCCAGTTGCAGGGCCGTTTTCGCAATTTCGAAGGTCGTTTCAGTTACACCTATCAGCAAACTCGCATCGCTGGCGCCGAGCAGGCTTTGAACTCGCCAACCCATATGCTCAAACTAAATATTAGCGCGCCATTGTGGCAGGATAAATTGTTTGCCAGCGTTGAAACGCAATATGTGACCGCTCGCGCCAGCGTCGGCGGCAGCAGTGCCGACGATTATGTGCTGACCAATCTGGTACTGCTTTCCCGAAAATGGCTACCCGGCGTGGAATTGAGCGGCGGCCTTTATAACCTGTTTGATGAAGGTTACACCGACCCCCGTTTCATTCCACCCAACAGCAGCAAACCTTTGCCAAATTTAGTGCCTCAGGACGGACGCAATTTTCGGGTCCGAGCCAGTCTTGAATTCTGATGAAATGCAAAGTCGCCAAAGCAGTCATCAGGGGCTCGCTTGAGCCGAGAGACTGACATTGAATAAATACCGCATATCCATCGCTACGCGAATATCCGGCAGCCGGGGCGGATCGGCTGGGGCTGGCGTGTACGCCAAGGTCCGTGCCGGCCGACCGACGTTGGCGAGCCGGAGAACCAATGCGGTCACGGCTGCAGGTATATGGCAAATGCTTTTTCGGCGCCGACTGGATTTGATCTGTGCGGTGTTGATCGGTTGCGGTTTTTCCGCTCGAACCTTGGCTGCAACCGATATTCTAGTATTCCAAAGCCACGACAGCCCACCTTATCAACAGACTTTAGACGGATTTAAAGCCGGCTTGGCCGCGCGCGGCGTGGAGGCCGATTATCAAATCCATATTTTGCATAACGACGCGGGGACAGAAGCCTTTTCGCAACCGTTGCAAAATCCGACGCCGAAACTGATCGTCACGCTCGGCACGCCGGCCACTCGGACGGTGTTGGCCAATGAACGAAACATTCCGGTTGTCGCCGGCTTGGTGCTGGACACCGAGGAATTGCGGAAAAACCAGAATGCCTGCGGGGTGGGCTTGAATTTTCCGGCGGCCTTGCAATGGAATTGGTTTCATCGCTTGCTGCCGGAGGCAAGACAAATTGCGGTGATTTACGATCCTCGGCACGGCAGTGCCTTGTTTCAAGCGCTGCAACAACAAGCGCGCGCCGAAAACGCCACGCTGATCGCGGCGCCGACCATGGAACCCGAGGATTTGCCGTCTTTGTTACAAAGCCTGCCGCCGCAGCTGGATGCGATATGGGCGGCGGACGGCACCGCGCCATTCAATTCGGCGGCGGTGCGGGAGTTATTGTTGTATTCCTTTCGTAATCGCACGCCGCTGATCGGCCTGTCGGCACAGTGGGTTAAGGCCGGCGCGTTTTATGCGTTGGACTGGGATTATGCCGATTTGGGCGATCAAGTCGCGGAATTGGCGTCGAACGTGCTGCGCAAAGGCATGTCGCCCGCCGCGCTGACGCCGCAGGAACCGCGCAAGGTGAGGGCCGTCATTAACAGTAAAACCGCCGAACACATGAAGTTACCGCTCTCCGAGCGCTGGTTGCCGGAAATCGCCGAGGTATTTCAATGAAGAGAGTGCTTAATGCCTTACCGATGGCTGCCCGCTTCAATCTGCTGAATACGGCCTTGGTGTTGGTGACGGCGTTGAGCGTGGGATTCATCGTTTCTTACGTGCAATTGGCGCGGCAGTTCGAGGCCCGCCATGAACAAAGCCTGGTGCTGGCTAGCTTACTGGCGGAAACTAGCGAGTATGCGGTTTACACGCGTCAGGGTGGCGTGTTGGACCGCCAGTTGGAGCGCATGCGCGACGTGCCGGGCCTTGCCTATGTGGAAATCCTGGACGAACGCGACCGGCAATTGGCGCAAATGAAAGTGTTGGATGTGCCGCTCACCTCGCCGCCGATCCAGGCTCAAGGCCCCCTGACCCTTTGGCAGTGGTGGACCGAGGCCGGGCCGCAAGCTCTGGTGGAAATCGTGCACCCTATTACCAGCAGCGGTTTTCAGGAGGAAGGCGCGCTGTTTTTGGATGTGTCCGCCGATCCTAAAATCATCGGCCAGGTGCGCTTGGCGATGAGCCTGACTTATTTCGAGGAAATCGTCCGGCATTCCTTGTGGTTGGGGGTGGCGGTCGCACTGGCTATTTTGATCATCGGCCTCGGCGTTTCGCTGGCCATGACCGCCCGCATCACGTTGCCGCTCAAGAAATTGGCGTTGGCCGCGCATGGCGTGATTCAAGGGCAGGTCGAGCCGGTCAACTTAAAGAGCGGCGGTCCGGAAATGCGCGAACTGGGGCAAGCCTTTAACTTGATGACGACCTGGCTGGGCGACTATCGGCTCAAGGTCGAGAGTTATCAGGCCATGCTCGAGCATCAGGCGTATTACGACGAGTTGACCGGCCTGGCCAATCGCACGTTGTTGAAGGATCATCTGCGCCTGACTTTGACGCAAACCGCTCGCCGGCAATGTAGCGCGGCGCTGTTATTCCTCGATCTCGATCGCTTTAAATACGTCAACGACACGTTGGGGCATTCCTTTGGCGATCAATTGCTACAGGAAGTCGCGCAACGCTTGCATCATCAGATCAGGGCGTGCGACACGGTAGCCCGGATGGGCGGCGACGAGTTTGTGATGATACTCAACGATTTGAGCGGCGACCGCGATCAGGCCGAGCACGATGCCGGCCAGGTGGCCGAACAAATTGGCCAGGTGCTGAGTCGGCCGTTCGAAATCAGGGGCCACGAGATCAGCACCAGCTTTAGCATCGGTATCGCGCTGTGCCCTCACGACGCCGACGATAGCGAAGCACTGATCCGCAACGCCGATTGCGCGATGTACGAAGCCAAGACTCGAGGCCGCAACACCCACCGCTTCTACAAACCCTCGTTGCAGCAGCGCGGCGCCCGGTTGCTGACTTTGGAAACCGGTCTGAAACGCGCCTTGGAGCAAAACGAATTGGTGTTGCATTTTCAACCCAAATACGATTGCCGCAGCGGCCGGCTGGTCGGCGCCGAGGCTTTGCTGCGCTGGCATTTCAAGGACATGTGGATATCGCCGATCGAATTTATCCCGTTGGCGGAAGAGACCGGTTTGATTCTACCCATCGGCGAATGGGTGCTGGAAACCGCGTTGCAGTGTTTGAACGAATGGCGGCAAACCGGTGTCGTCGATGCCGATTTCCACGTCGGCATCAATGTGGCGCCACCGCAATTTTGGCATCCGGATTTTGCCCGGCGCACCTTGGAAACCGTTGCCAGGCTGCTGCCGGACGCGCCGGGCGCATTGGAGCTGGAGCTGACCGAAAGCTGTCTGTTGCGGCCCAGCGAGGATATTCAGCGCACTTTCGGTGCCTTAAGCCAGGCCGGCGTACGTTTCGCCGTCGACGATTTCGGTACCGGTTATTCCAGTCTCAGCTATTTGAAACAATTTCCGCTGGATGTGTTGAAGATCGATCAATCCTTCGTGCGCGATTGTATCGACGACCCTAGCGATGCCACCATCATCCGCGCGATCATCGCGATGGCGCGCGG
>Ga0172378_10002201_pt1 | contig 18201 bp, 15 predicted proteins | sample GrowelOW332metaG_FD_119755 | JGI IMG/M metagenome (GOLD analysis project Ga0172378, IMG submission 119755) | Groundwater microbial communities from an aquifer near a municipal landfill in Southern Ontario, Canada - Pumphouse #3_1 metaG | ecosystem: Environmental > Aquatic > Deep subsurface >... | reverse complement strand
TTAGACATTTGGATCATACACTATGATTATAAGACGGATTATATGGAATGTATTCATCCACACACGGGCAAAGAAAAAAATAGCCAACATTTTTTAAGTGAAGCACTTGGGAAAGATCAAATGATTCATCCGGATTATGCCAAAGTGATTAAACAAAAATTTATAGATTGTAGACATCAAGAAAATGAAGAAACACTGGATTTTCTTTGTAAAACAAAAAATGATTACCAATGGTATCAGATGCATTATGATTGTGTTGAAGATAATGATGGAAAAGATTGCCATTTGGTTGGACGCATTCAAAATGCCCATCAAAAAAAGCAAGCAAGTTTAGCGGAAAAAGAAGCTGTTTTTGAACGTTATCTTGATTATGATCCAATTATTTTTGCGGTTAAATTTAATAAAATGCTTAATCAGATACTTCCCTTTTATATTCAACCAGAGGCGAAACATCAATTTTATGCACTGAATTATTACATTGGTCAGAATATTAATTTATCCTTTATTCACGAAGAAGATTTAAAACATTATTTTGCGATCATGAATCATGAAGCAATGACCGATGCCTTTTTAAATGGTAACGGTATTTTAAAATTAAAATATCGTATTCGAAACAAATTAGGAGAATGGAAACCTGTGGAGCTAGCCATTCATATTATAGAAGGTGCGGGAGATCAGAGTTTAGTCGGGTATATTATCATTAGGGAAGTGCCAATGTATTTACGCAATGTGCGCAATTCAATTTAATGGGGGGTCAGACAATTGAAAAATATTAGGATTGGAGATGTTTTAGTCGGAGATGGGTTGATTACCAATGAGCAACTGATGGCTGCGTTAAAGATTCAGAAACAAAATCCTTCTAAACGCATTGGAGCGATTTTAGTGGAAAACCATTATGTCAGTGAAGAGCAGCTTTTAGGGGCGCTTGGTAAGCATCTTGATTTACGCGTCGTTGATCTTAATCGGATTGATATTAGTATGGAAGCAGCTGCTAAAATTCCTAAAGCGATCGCACTCCAATATACGCTTGTTCCAATTGCGATCACAAACAATGGCAGAACTTTAAGAATTGCTTCCAATGATCCTTTGGACTTTTATGCGATTGAAGATGTTAAGCTCATTACAAGCATGGATGTCGAAACGGTTTTAGCAACGAAAGCTGTGTTGAATAGAACCATTGATTTTGTCTATTCTGATGTTGCAGCCAAAAAGGCAGCAACGGATGCGAATGCTTTAAGTAGTGATGAAACTATTTCAATTGTCGAAGATTTGGATGTTGAAGGCAATGATGATACGCCGATTGTTAATCTAGTCAATTCCATTTTGGTTAAGGGATATACATCAGGTGCTTCAGATATTCATATTGAGCCTTTTGAAGATCATACGAATGTCCGAATACGTGTGGATGGCTTGTTAATTGACTATATACAATTATCAACGAGTTTACATCAATCCTTTATTGCACGGATTAAGATATTATCAAATTTAGATATTGCAGAACGTCGCCTGCCTCAAGATGGCCATTTTAGAGCCAAGGTTAAAGGGATCGAAGTTAATATAAGAACATCTCTCATTCCGACGGCTTTTGGTGAAAAAGCGGTTTTGCGATTTTTAAGTATGAATACAAAACTAGACCATGCAGCTAGTTTTGGGATGATTCAAGAAGATTATCTTAAAATGTTAGATATTTTAAGAGTCCCAAATGGGATTATCTACATGACGGGGCCGACAGGGAGTGGTAAAACCACAACACTCTATATGATTTTGGAAATGCTGTCACAACGCAGTGTGAACATTGCAACGATTGAAGATCCTGTAGAACAAAATTTACCAAGAGTCAACCAAACGCAAGTTAATCCAACGGCAGGACTGACATTTGAAGTTGGCTTGCGCTCTTTATTGAGACAAGATCCTGATATTATCATGCTGGGTGAAACACGCGATAGTGAAACAGCGAATATTGCCATTCGTGCCGCAATTACAGGACATTTAGTGCTTTCTACCTTGCATACAAATGATGCGGTATCCACTGTTTTGAGATTGATTGACATGGGTGTGGAACCCTATATGGTTGCCAGCTCTTTATCAGGAGTGGTTGCCCAACGATTAGTTAAAAAATTATGTCCACATTGCAAAGAAGCCTATGAACCTTCGGTGAAAGAAAAGGCCTTGCTAGGGGATATTCCAGTGAGCAAAATTTATCGTGCCAAAGGTTGCAAATATTGTAATCAAACTGGTTATCGTGGGCGAGTAGCGGTCCATGAAATTCTTGCAATTGATCAAAAAATTTCGGCCCTTATTGCAAAAAGTGCACCAGCTGAAGAGATTTATGCCTATGTCAAACAAGAACACAAAATTAAATTTTTGCGAAATAGTTTAATGCAATTAGTGGCTAATGGTGACACGAGTATAGATGAACTCGTAAAAGTAACGTATTATATCGAATAAGGAGACCAATGAACCAATTAGATGAAGTTATTCAATATGGCAGAAAAAATGATGTTTCAGATATTCATTTAACGGCAGAATTACCACCAATCTTTAGAAAAAATGGTCAACTAGAACCAAGTCCCTATGCATTTTCTAAAGAGCAAACGAACGTGATGATTAAAAGTATGTTGTCATCAGCGCGACTGGAACAATTAAATCAAGGGCAGGATGTGGATTTCTGCTATGTAACGCCAGATACCTTTAGACAACGGGTTAATGTCTATCATCAACAAGGTGAACTTTGTGCTGCGATTCGAATTTTACAAGATACAATTCCAAGTTTTGAAGATTTGCACCTTCCACCGATTATTCGCCGATTAGCATCAGAACCGCGTGGATTAATTCTCGTGACAGGACCAACAGGCAGTGGAAAGTCAACGACGTTGGCCACAATGATTGATTATATTAATACGACCATGCAAAAACATATTTTAACACTAGAAGATCCAGTCGAATATCGACATTATCATAAAAAAAGTATGGTCCACCAACGGGAAGTCGGAGAAGATGTCGGCTCTTTTGAAGGGGCATTGCGTTCAGCACTTAGAGAAGATCCTGACGTTATTCTTGTAGGAGAAATGCGTGATTATGAGACCATTTCAGCAGCGGTTACAGCAGCAGAAACTGGACATTTAGTGCTCTCTACTTTGCATACCATTGGGGCTGCCAATACCATTGATCGTATTATTGATGTTTTTCCAGCACATGGACAACAACAAATTCGAACACAATTATCCAGTACTTTAAAAGGGGTTGTTACACAACAATTGATTCCGCTAGCGAACGGACAGGGGAGAATTGCAGCGCTTGAAGTTATGACAGGAACAGATGCGATTTTAAATTTGATTCGTGAAAATAAAACCCATCAAATCCCATCGATTATGCAAACTTCAGCTAAAGATGGGATGAGTACCCTTAATGCACATTTAGCTAAACTTGTTCAGAGTGGACAGATTGCATATGACATTGGTTTGTCATGGGCATCGGATAAAAACGAGTTTAATCAATACATGTAAGCGTATAGACATTCCATAAAAAAATTACAGTTATGCTGTAATTTTTTTTATTTCCCTGAATTTTGTATTTAATTTAAGTGTTTTTATGCTATAATAGATACAATTATAATTATGGAGGAAGAAATGCATTTAGATCGGAAATTACAACTCGCCACTGATTTATATCAGTTGAGTATGGGAAATGTTTATTATGAAGACAATAAAGAAGATGAAATGGCTGTTTTTGATATGTTCATTAGACGCAATCCTTTTGAAGGCGGTTATACGATCGTTGCAGGGCTTGAACAAGTAATCAACTATCTTAAAGGGCTTACATTCCAGGAAGAGGATGTCCTTCTTCTCAAAAAAAATCATCCAGAATTTTCAGATGGCTTTATTGACTATCTACGCAATTTTAAATTTTCAGGTGAGATATATGCGCTTCCAGAAGGAACAGCGGTTTTTCCTTTTGAACCAATTTTACGGGCAAAAGCACCATTAATTCAAGCACAACTCATTGAGACGACGATTTTGAGTATTATTAATCATCAAACGCTTATTGCAACAAAAGCTTCCCGTATTGTTCAACAGGCAGGGGATGAACCGGTTATGGAATTTGGACTACGTCGGGCACATGGGACAGAAGCAGGATACTTTGGAGCACGTGCAGCCGTTATTGGCGGGTGTGTTGGAACCTCTGTTGTTGAGACCGAAAGAATGTTAGACCGTCCATCAATGGGGACCATGTCCCATAGCTTTATTTTAAGTTATGACACAGAAAAAGAAGCTTTTGAAAAATTTATTCAATATAATCCACAAAATGCAATATTACTTGTGGATACCTACAACACACTTGAAAAAGGCTTGCCTTGTGCAATTCAAGTTTTCAAAGAATCGCTTGCTAAAAATAAAATTACAGGGATTTATGGCATCCGCATTGATTCAGGAGATTTAGCGTATCTAACAGCCGAAGCACGTAAAATGCTTGATGCGGCTGGTTTAACAGAAGCATTGATTTGTGCTTCTTCAGATCTAGACGAATATTTAATTAAAGATTTAAAAGGCCAAGGTGCCAAAATTGATTCATGGGGCATTGGAACAAAACTGATTACAGCCTATGATTGTCCAGCGTTAGGTGGGGTTTATAAATTAGCCGAAATCAATGGACAGCCTAAATTAAAGATTTCAAATGACCCTTGGAAAATTACAAATCCGGGTTATAAAAAAATTGTCCGTATTTATGGTAAAAGTAATGACATGGCGTTAGCCGATTTAATCATGCTCGACGATGAAACGATTGATACAACGAAGCCGTTAACGATTTTTCATCCAATGCATGTTTGGAAAAAAAGGACCATTACGGATTATTACATCAAAGAATTACTAGAACCTATTTTTATTGATGGAAAATGTGTTTATAAATCGCCGGATATTAAGACGATGCAACAAAAAGTAATGGATGAAAAGGCAAGTTTGTGGCCAACCTTTAAACGGATGGTCAATCCACATGTTTATCATGTGGATTTATCAGAAAAGCTTTGGAGTATGAAGCAAGGATTATTGGATCAGGCGAATTATTGATGAAAACACAAATATTTGATTTTACAAAATCACCAAGTCCTTTGGCTAATCTGGGAAGTCTTGTAGAAATCAGTCGGCTTTTGACAACCGGTGAAGTTGTTGCTTTCCCAACCGAAACCGTTTATGGTCTTGGGGCGAATGCCTTTAATGCGGAAGCCGTTAATAAAATTTTTGTAGCAAAAGGCAGACCGGCCGATAATCCATTAATTGTTCATATTGCAGATAGCAAAATGTTAAATCTTGTTGTTAAAACAGTGCCTAAAAAAGCCAAAACGCTTATGGATGCTTTTTGGCCAGGCCCCTTAACCATTATTATGGAAAAAGCAGAAGCGATTCCAATGGCTGTCACAGCAGGACTTGAAACCGTTGGCGTGCGAATGCCTTCTAATCAAATTGCAAGAATGGTAATTGAATCTGCAGGCGTTCCAATTGCTGCACCGAGTGCTAATCTTTCCGGAAAACCCAGTCCAACAAAAGGGGAACACGTTTTACAAGATATGAATGGCCGTGTTGCTGGGATTATTGTTGGGGATGATTCAAGTGTTGGAGTCGAATCAACGGTGATCGATCTTACCCAAGCGGTGCCGGTTATTTTAAGACCAGGAGCCATTACATCAGAAGATATTCGCCAAATTATTGGGGAAATCAAGATTTCAGAAAGTATTTTAAAAAATGTTTATGTTGAGCATGCAGCCGCACCAGGGATGAAATATCGGCATTATGCCCCAAAGGGTGAACTGTATATTGTTCGTGGTACAGACCAAGAACGACAAGAAAAAATTGCAAAACAGATAAAAAAACATCAAAATAAGCGGATTGGGTTATTGGTTACTGATGAAACCCGTGACCTATATCAAGCAGATATCAAATTATCACTGGGAAGCAAAAATAAAGTAGAAGAACTCAATCATAATATTTTTGCTTGTTTACGAGAATTTGATACACTAGAAGTAGACATTATTTATGCAGAAGCATTAACGTTAAATAGTAGTACAATGGCGGTTATTAATAGAATGTATAAAGCCGGCGGTTACCGGTTTATTTAAGGAGGAAAAATGAAAGTTGCAATAGGATCAGATCACGGTGGATTAGAATTAAAGAATGAAATGATTGAATTTTTAAAAGAAGAATCCATTGATTTTGAAGATGTCGGTACATATACGGAGGATTCCGTTGATTATCCTGTCTATGGAGAAAAAGTTTCAAAAGCAGTTATTGAAGGCGATTGTGATTGTGGGGTTGCTATCTGCGGAACCGGTTTAGGGATTTCAATGGCCTGTAATAAGGTTAAAGGCATTCGTGCAGCTTTGTGCACCAATGAATATATGGCCGAAATGGCACGTCATCATAATAATGCGAATGTATTATGTATGGGGGGACGGGTTATTGGTCCAGAATTAGCAAAATCAATTCTTAAAACCTTTCTAAAAACACCTTTTGATGGGGGAAGACATCAACGACGTCTAGACTTAATTACGCGTATAGAAGAAGAATAATCCAAAGGAGAACACAACGAATGGTTAGTGTAATTGGATTAAATGTTGTTGGCTTAGCCTATAGTGCTTGCTTAGCGAAAGCGGGCATAAAGGTTTTAGCAACAGATCTAGATGACGAATTGGTTATGGGCATACAAGAAGCAGCCATGCCTTCTTTTGAGATGGGTTTAGCCCAATATTATCAGGAAGCAGTCGATACACAGAATCTTGAAATCACCACAAATGTTCGAAAAGTGATTAATGATAGCAAGATTATTTTTATAACGGGTATTGTAACAATAGAAGATGAAGTGCTGGAAGGGTTACGGTTTATTCGATTAATGGTTCAAAAAATTGCGGGACAAATGACTGATGATAAGGTTATTGTGATCCAATCAACCGTTCCGCCGGGAACTTTTGAAAAGATGAGCGCATTAGCGGAAGAAACCCTTGAACAAAGAACCTGGGAAACACAAGAAAAACCAAAATGTTCACTGGTTATTTCACCAATTTTTTCAAATGCGGGTACTTTGATTGAAGATCTAAAACGCCCACAGATGGCTGTTTTAGGAGTCGAAAATGGATTCGAATCGCAAGAATTAATCGATATTTATCAACAAATAGGGGTTAAAGAGCAGGCTGTTTTTGTCACGCTGCCGATTGAAGCTGAAATGGCGCACTATTTTATGGATGGCTTTAGAGCCGTTAAAATGAGTTATCTCAACGAGATGGCATTGTTGTTTGAAAAAACAGGTGTGGACATTAACGTGCAACAACAAATTGCAAAAAAAAGCCAACATCTTTTTGATAAAAATATCCACACAGGTGCAGGATTTGGTGGAAAACAATTCAATCAAAATCTCCAAATGGTGATAAATGTTGCTAAAAACGAAGCGATGGATTTAGAAATGCTTCAAGCGGCTGTTTCAACCAATAAAAAAGAAGCAATGGCCATTGTGGAAAACATTCAAACAATTGTTGGGCCTTTAAAAGGTAAAAAAATTGCCTTTTTAGGGATTGCGGCTTTTCCTGGAAGTGATGATTTAAGCGAAGCACCATCGCTTACAATGATTAAAGAGTTGATTAAACAAGAAGCACAGGTCTCTGTTTTTTCATATGAAGGGTTTACAGAAGCCAAATGGCGACTCTATAAAGAGCGGTCTCAAATTACTTTTTCACAGAGACCAATTGAGGCAGCACAAGATGCTGAGGCAGTTGTTGTGCTCTCAAAATGGCCAGAAATGGGAAAAATAAATCTGAAAAAATTAGCAACTGTTATGCATCAACCCATCTTAATTGATGTGTGCAATGCATTTTTAAAGCGAAAAAAAATAAAAGAGAATTTTGATTATTATCCATTAGGGAGTAGACGAGGGGAGTAACATAATGAAAATAAAAAAGGCAGTAATCCCGGCAGCGGGATTAGGGACACGATTTTTACCAGTGACAAAATCAGTCCCAAAAGAAATGTTGCCAATTGTTGATAAACCAACAATACAAATTATTATCGAAGAGATTGTTGCAGCGGGGATTGAAGATATTTTGATTATTACAGGGCGTAACAAAGGGATTATTGTTAACCATTTTGATAGCGTTCCAGAACTAGAATTCAATCTTAAAATGAAAAACAAACCAGAAGCGTTAAAGATTGTTAATGATATTACAAATATGGCAAATATTTTCACCATCCGTCAAAAAGAACCAAAGGGATTAGGTCATGCCGTCTTATGTGCAAAAGAATTTGTTGGCGATGAACCTTTTGCCGTTATTCTAGGGGATGATATTGTTTATAACGATGAAAAGCCGGCACTCAAACAGATGATTGAGGTTTTTGATCAATACCAAGCGCCTGTTTTAGGGGTTCAGACCGTTGCGGATGAAATGGTACATAAATATGGTATTGTAAGTGGAACAAAAGTAACAGACGCAATTGTGGAAGTGAGTGATTTGATTGAAAAGCCAACCCTTGCAGAAGCCCCTTCGAATCTTGCTATTTTAGGGCGTTATATTATCACACCAGAAATTTTTGACATTCTTGAACACACAGGGTATGGTGCTGGCGGTGAAATTCAATTAACAGATGCTTTAAGAACCCTCGCAAAGCAGCAAAAAATGTTAGCTTACACGTTTGAAGGAAGACGATTTGATGTTGGGTCTAAACTTGGTTTTTTAGAAGCAACCGTTGAATATGCGCTTCGGACACCAGAACTTAAAAATGAATTTAGAACGTACTTAAAGAAGATTGTTAAAAAACAATAGATCATTCAGGAGGATGTTGTGAGTTATCAAGAAAATTATAAAAATTGGTTAAATAATGAAACATTAGACAGCGATCTAAAAAAAGAACTATTAGCCCTTAAAGATGAAAAAGACATTGAAGAGTGCTTTTATCAAGACCTGAAATTTGGGACTGCAGGGATGAGAGGCATTTTAGGTGTTGGGATTAATCGTATGAATATCTACACGGTGGCCAAGGCGACTTTAGGTTTAGCACGGTTTTTAATTAAGAATGATCAGCAAGACCAAGGCGTTGCCATTGCTTATGATTCTCGTATTAAATCAGATGTATTTGCTAAAGTTGCTGCACGTGTTTTAGCCGCTAATGGGGTGAAAGTCTATTTATTTGATTCTTTACGTCCAGTACCCGTTCTTTCTTTTACGGTGCGATATCTTAAAGCTGCAGCGGGGATTGTCATTACCGCTTCTCACAATCCAAAAGAGTACAATGGCTATAAGGTTTATGGACCAGATGGGGGACAAATGGCTTCTACCTTAGCTGATGCCTTAGTTAAAGAGATTGAAGCGATTGACTCATGTTTTGGGATTGCATTAGCCGATAAAGAAGATCCACAGATCCAAATTATTCCATCAGAAGTGGACGATGCTTATGCAAAAGCGGTTGAAAAGATTGTTAAACCTCATACAGGAGAACCAATTAAAATTATTTATACGCCGCTGCACGGCTCTGGTAATATACCCGTGCGACGGATTTTAAAAGATTTAGGATATCATAATGTTTCTGTTATCAAAGAACAAGAACTGCCAGATGGCCATTTTCCAACAGTAATTTATCCAAATCCAGAAGAAAAATCGGTCTTTACATTGGCGATTCAGATGGCGGAAAAAAATGGTGCCGATATTATTTTTGGAACGGATCCGGATTCAGACCGTTTAGGTGTTGTTTGTCGCAATAGTGATGGGGAATACGTTGTATTTACGGGCAACCAAACCGGCGCATTAATGGTGGACTATCTTTTAAAAACACGCAAATGGCCGGACAATAAAACCATTGTTAAAACCATTGTGACAAGTGAATTAGGCGCTGCTATCGCCAAATCATATGGCGCAGATGTAGTGGATGTTTTAACGGGTTTTAAATATATTGGCGAACAAATGACGAACTATAAAAAAACGGGCGACCGCACTTTTGTTGTTGGCTATGAAGAAAGTTATGGCTATTTATCAGGCGATTATGCTCGCGATAAAGATGCTGTTTTTGCAGCGGCATTGGTTAGTGAAATGGCCGGTTATTATAAACAAAAAGGCATGACGCTATATGATGCACTTGAAACTTTGTACGATAAATTTGGGTATTACAATGAAGGCATTCAGGCGATAAAATTTGAAGGCATTACAGGTAAAAGTCAAATTGATGCGATTATGGATAAATTTAGAACACATTATTTTGATCATTTTGCCGATGAACACTTAATCCGCTTTAATGATTATCAAAGTTCTGAAAGTATTGAAGCGGTGCATCAGCAAAAAACAAAGATCCAATTACCACAATCGAATGTTTTGAAATTTATGTTTGATCAAAATAGTTGGTATGCTTTGCGTCCATCAGGCACAGAACCAAAACTGAAAATTTATTATTCAGTTGTTGGTAAAAACAGGGACGAAGCAGGTAAGAAGATGAAAATCCTGAAAGACGCGGTTAACGCTATCATATAGGTCTATAATCTGCCTGATTGTTCAGGCAGATTATTTTTAATTACAAGCAGATAAAAGCTTTTGAAAACACCTGTTTTCAAGCATATTTAACGCGAAATAAATGCAAGGAGAAAAAATGAAAATTGTATTTTTAGATGCAAAATCCATTGGGGATGATATTGACTTATCCATATTTGAAGATTTTGGAGAAGTTATTCAATATACCTTTACAACAACGGAAGAAGCAATTGAGAGAACCAAAGAAGCAGACATTATCATTGATAATAAAGTGCCGATCAATGCATCAACCATAGGAGATGCAAAAAAGCTAAAATTAGTCTGTGTGACCGCAACAGGGACGAATAATTTAGATAAACCGTATTTAGAAGAACGAGGGATTGCTTGGCGTAATGTGGCAGGCTATTCGACAGAGTCGGTTGCCCAACATACCTTTGCCATGTTATTTTATCTTTATGAACATTTAGCTTATTATGATCATTATGTCAAAAGCGAGCAATATGCTGGAGATACCCTATTTACGCATTTTGATCGACATTTTTGTGAATTAAAAGGTAAAACATGGGGGATTATTGGATTAGGGAACATTGGTAGCCGTGTTGCAGAAATTGCAACGGTTTTTGGCTGTCATGTGATTTATTATTCAGCATCGGGTAACAATAATAATGCCACCTATGAAAAAGTCGATTTAGAGACACTTTTAGCCGATTCGGATATTCTATCGATTCATGCGCCATTAAAGGAAAGTACAGAAAATCTGATTAATGCAAAAACCTTAAAACAAATGAAATCTTCTGCCATTTTGCTTAATTTAGGTCGGGGACCAATTGTTAATGAAGAAGCTCTTGTGGAAGCATTAGAAAATCAATGGATTGCTGCGGCAGGACTGGATGTCTTAAAAGTTGAACCGATGCTAAAAACCAATCCACTGATTAAGCTGAAGGACAGCGAAAAACTACTCATCACACCGCATATTGGATGGGCAAGTGTGGAAGCACGCAATCGCTTAATGCAAATTATTTATAAGCAGATTGAAACATTCTTTGCATAAAAGCCGATAGAGCTATTGATTTATTCAAAAAAGCGCCAGGGCAATCGATTAAGAAAACAGGGAAACAAAAGAAGGAGAAAAAAATGAAATGGAACAAAAACGTCAAACCATTTGATATGGCGACAGGAATATTAACAGATGAAAGTCAAGAACTACCATTGGATTCGAATGGTCAAACAATCACATTAAACCTTATGGATAGCAGTATGTATGAGCGCTTTTATAAAGATGATGTCTTGATTGCAGAAAAAAAAGATGCCTGTGAAGATGGCGATAATGCGATTGTTTTATTGCCAGACGATTCTGTTCTTTTAAGAGAATTTCATGAAGAAGGCGATCAGGTAACCCTTAAACCGGTTTGTAGTGAGTTCTTCGAAGAATCAACCTTTAAAAAATCAGAGATTAAAGTCTTAGCCGTTGTAAGAAAAGCCTTACGCGCATAAAAAACGCCCATAAACCCTCTAAAAAAGGGTTTATGGGCGTGTGTCATTTCAGTAAAGTTTTTCAAAAGCCTTCAATAAAACTTGATCTTTATTTTAAGGTTTCAGAAGCCTGTGGATGGTGATGATAGCGATGATAAATGCCATTTATTTTTGTCAGAAAAGCTTGATCCATTTGTTTGATGGCTTCAGGGGATAAGCGAAATGACCAATTGTTTTTGGTGGATCCGGGTTGATTCATGCGTGTATCAGCGGAAAAGGCACATAAGTCTTGAATAGGCATGAGGGTGACATTGGCGGAGCTGCTCCAAAGAGCTTTAATTAAAGCACGACAAGCTTGATTTTTATAGCCACCGTCTTGCCAACTTGTTTTACCGGTTGAAACATAATTGGCATAAGATAAGGCGTAGTCCCGTTCACCGTGGTTTAAATCCCATAACCAACCATAGAGGGTGTTATTATCATGCGTTCCTGTATAGGCAAAACAATTTGGAATATAGTTATGTGGTAAATGGGGATTATCACTTGGTTCAATAAAGCCAAATTGTAAAATACGCATTCCCGGGATTTTAGAGGTTTTGAGTAATTTTTTCAAAGAAGCATCCTGAACGCCAAGATCTTCTGCAATAATTTTAGGATCTGAAAAAGTTTCAAAAACTTTATCGAAAAAAGCCATGCCAGGTCCTTTAATCCAGCGTCCTTCACGTGCGGTTTGTGCAGTGACATCAATCTGCCAAAAAGCGGAGAACGCTCTAAAATGATCAATGCGAACCACGTCAAAAATGTTTAAAGTATGAGACAAGCGTTTAAGCCACCAATCATAATGATCGGTTTTCATAGCGCTCCAATTATAAATAGGATTGCCCCAAAGCTGCCCATCTTTAGCAAAATAATCAGGAGGAACCCCTGCCACATGGTTTAAATGTCTTTCTGAATCTAAATCAAAAAGGTCAGGTTGTGCCCAGACATCCGCACTTTCATAAGCAACATAAAAAGGCAAGTCACCAATAAATTCGATCCCCTTTTGATGGGCATAAGTTTTAACACGATCCCATTGCTTGAAAAAGGTATATTGTAAAAATTCTTCAAATAAAATCGCTTTTGCATGCTGTTTCAAAATAATGTCTAATGTTGCTTTTTCATGGAAGCGCAAAGCGTGATCTTTCCATAAAGGCCAATCTTCGCCACCATGTTGACGTTGAATGACTTTGTATAAAGCATAATCAGGTAACCAATGGGCTTGTGTCTTGGCAAATTGGTGGATGTCTTTAATCATAGCATCGGTGAGTCGAGCAAAAGCCAGTTCAAAGGCTTTGTTGAAGGTTTTTTCAACAGCAGCATGATCAATGTGCCATGGTGTATCGAGTTTAAAGGTTTCTAGTTCTTGAAACGTCAATAAATGGTCTTCAGCTAATAAGGTTAAATCAATCAAATGCGGATTACCGGCAAAAGCGGAACAACTTTTGTAAGGAGAATGGCAGCTGTCGGTTGGTCCAATTGGCAAAATTTGCCAGTAAGAACACCCCGTTTCTGATAAAAAATCGATAAAATCAAAGGCTTCTTTTCCCATTGTGCCGTGGCCATAAGGGCCAGGAAGAGAGGAAAGATGCATTAAAATGCCAGAGGAACGAGGGTAATTTTTTTTCATAAGAGGCTCCTAATTCTAAAACTTAACGTAAAAAGCCTTTCTCTCAAAAACTGATAGAAAGGCTTTGTCATTATGAATTCTGTGTGCTATAATGAGGAAGACTTACAGAGGCATACATCTGTTTTAGTAAAGACCGTGCTTCTTTCAAAATTTCTTTTTCAGAAAGTGGAAGCCGAATGTCTCTGATTTCAATAATTTCTAATGGATTATTCCTTACACTTTTAGTTAAAGTATAGCCAGAATAAATTTTAGGTGTAATTTTCACCTCATAATGCGTATTGGAAATGATTTTATGAATGCCATGATCAACAATTTTTTCAAACATGAGCAACTTCCTTTCTAATTTTTTTTGTAATATTATTATACCAGAACGTATAAAAAAAAAAAGAAAATCAATAAAAAAATTTAAAAAATTAATTATTTTTCAGGAAAAAAATGTATACTATTAAAGATTTAAATCAATTACCAGAAAATCCAGGCGTTTATTTAATGCATAATCACATTGGTGAGATTATATATGTTGGGAAAGCAATTAATCTTAGAAAACGGGTTAAACAATATTTCCAAAAAAGCAAAAAACAAACGTTAAAAACGCAGAAATTGGTTACCCATATTGAATATATCGAAACCATTATTGTGGGATCAGAATTAGAAGCCCTGATCCTTGAATGTAATCTGATTAAAAAGCATCGACCAAAATATAATATTCTTCTAAAAGATGATAAAAATTATCCGTGGATTCGCGTGACCTTAAAGGAAACCTATCCAACAATCGAGATGACCCGCAATTTTAAGGATGATGGGAATAAATATTTCGGTCCTTTTACCAGCGCTTATGCTGTACAAAAAACTATTGAGTCGATTTTAAATGTTTATCCGCTTCAGCGCTGTCATCGTCATTTGAAATATGGGAAAAAAGTTGGACGCCCTTGTCTGTACTACCATATGGGACAATGTAATGCGCCTTGTACGGGCAAAATTGACCCCAAAGTGTATTTTAAAGATGTCGAACAAGTTTTAGATATTTTGAGTGGTCGAGATAAAAGGCTCAAAGAACAGCTTGAATTAGATATGAAAGCCGCAGCAAAAAATTTGGAATTTGAAAAAGCGGGAAAATTAAGAGACCAAATTAAAGGGATTGAGCATATTGTTACGAAACAAAAGATTATTCAGACAAATCGACAAGATTCGGATGCCATTGCTATTGCAAGGGACAATGACTTAGCCTGCGTGCAAGTCTTCAATATTCGAGAAGGTAAGCTGATTGGCCAAAATCATGTTTTTTTAGAGGGCATCAGAGACGAAAAAACAGAAACAATTATGACAAATTTTATCAAGCAATATTACAATCAAAAGGCCTTTATACCAAAGGAAATCATTTTAAATTCCGAGATTGAAAGCCAAGAAAAGCCCGTTATTGAAAAATGGTTAAGTCAGATGCGAAAATCAAAAGTGGTTTTAACCTTACCCATTCAAGGGCAGAAATCAAAGATGATTAAAATGGTTTATGATAATGCTTGTTTAGTTTTAAGTCAGAAACAGCTTTTTAAAAATCGAAAAACACAAAAAAAGATGACACAACTCGATGCCTTGCAGGAATTATTGGCCTTAGAGGAATTACCTCAAAGAATAGAAGCTTATGATATTTCCAATATTTCAGGAACCAATAATGTTGGTGGAATGGTTGTCTTTGAAAATGGTAAGCCTCAAAAGAAAGCTTATCGACGATTTAAAATAAAATCAGTAGCTGGTCAAAATGATTATGGCAGCATGCAGGAGATGATTTTTCGGCGCATGGAACGTGGCATTGCTGAAAAAGCCAATGCGGCGACAAAAGGTAATTTTTTACCTTTTCCAGAAGTGATGTGTATCGATGGTGGAAAAACACATGTGAATGCTGTTTCTTCTGTATTGTCGATGTATAAAGAGATTGATATTAAGGTGTGTGGTTTGGTTAAAAATGACCAGCATCAGATTCGTGGGATTGTTTATAAAGAAGAAGAATATCCGCTGAAACCTGGAACACCCCTTACAAAACTTTTATATGATATTTCAGAAGAAGTGCATCGCTTTGCATTGGGGTATCACCAAAATTTAAGAAAAAAAACAATGTTAGAGACCCAATTAACGAGCATCAAAGGGGTTGGACCCAAAAGACGAGCCTTGTTATTGAGCCACTTTGGAACTTTAGAAAAAATTGCGCAAGCTAGTGTAGAAGAGCTTGAACAGCAAGAAGGCATCAATCATAATACAGCGCAAGCCATTTATGATTATTTTAAAAGAAAGGCGTAGATGCAATGGAAAGGGAAATGAATTGTGAGTTTAAACTCAAAGATTTTTGTGAAGATTTAAATCTTGAGCTAATTCGAAGTGGAGATGCTTGCTTTGACTTAAGAGATACCGGGGTTAACAGACCCGGCCTTCAACTCAATGGCTATTATGAATATTTTGATGCCAAACGGGTTCAACTGGTTGGAAAAGTGGAGATTTCTTTTTTGCTAAGTCTTGACCCAGAAACACGCAAAGAACGGATTGATAAATTTTTTTCATTTGATTTTCCATGCTTTGTGGTTTGTTGGGGATTAGATGAGGTTAATCTTTTTACAGAAGCAGCTGAAAAATATAATCGTATTTTATTGAAATCCGAAGAAAAAACGACAAGCTTTTTCTATCGTTTAATTGACTATATTGATCGCAAAACAGCACCAATGACAAGTATGCATGGGGTTTTAGTGGAAGTGCATGGTGTCGGGGTATTGATTATGGGACCGAGTGGCATTGGGAAAAGCGAAACAGCTATGGAATTAGTCCAACGTGGCAATTGCCTTATTGCGGATGATGTTGTGGAAATACGGAACTACCAAGACCGAGAATTAATTGGAACAGCCCCGGAAATGCTAAGATACTATATGGAAGTTCGTGGGATTGGGATTATTGATGTGCGAATGCTTTATGGGGCAAAAGCCGTTAAAAAATCAGTTGAAGTTGAAATGGTTATTGAATTAGAAAACTGGAATGTCAAATCACCCTATGATCGATTAGGATTAGAAGAAGAAAACATCGATATTTTAGGGGTAGAGATTCCAAAAGTGACGGTGCCTGTATCTGGCGGTAGAAATCTTGCCGTTATCATTGAAACCGCAGCTATTAATAATCGAATGAAACTTGCGGGAGTCCGTTCTGCACAAATCTTTTGCGATAATATTGCAGAACACAATCGTCAGTTATCAGAAAATAATGAGTAAAATACTTTACTGAATATAAGATTTATAGTATAATAAAGTATTAAATATAAGAAATAAGAAACAAGGAAAGGATATTATGTTAGAAAAACTGGATTTTTTATCAGAAAAATATAATACATTAAACGAAAGAGTTGCGGATCCAAAAGTCATTGCAGATCAAGCACTTTGGAAAAAATTAATTAAGGAACATGCACATATCGAACCGATTATTCTTGCGTATGATAAATACAAAAAAGCAATCAATGCGATTGAAGACAGCAAGGAAATGCTTTCGGATAAAAGTCTTGATAAAGACTTTAGAGAAATGTGTGAAATGGAAATAGAAGAAAACACAAAACTCAAAGGAACCCTGGAAGAGGAATTGAGATGTCTTTTATTACCAACAGATCCAAATGATGAAAAAAATGTTATTGTAGAAATTAGAGCAGGTGCCGGTGGATCAGAAGCAGCGCTTTTTGCAGGGGACCTTTTTAGAATGTATACGCGTTACGCGGAACGTCAAGGCTGGAAAACTGAAATTTTGAATTCAAATATCCCAGATATTGGTGGGATTAAAGAAATCACCTTTTCAATTGAAGGAAAAGGTGCCTATAGTCGCTTGAAATATGAAAGTGGTGTTCATCGCGTTCAACGGATTCCAAGTACAGAATCAGGCGGAAGAATTCATACCTCAACAGCAACGGTTGCGGTATTACCAGAAGCAGAAGAAGTTGATATCGATTTTAGTCTTAATGATGTAAGAGTTGATGTTTATCGTGCGTCTGGCAATGGTGGACAATGTGTTAATACCACCGATTCGGCGGTTCGATTAACCTATGTACCAACGGGATTAATTGTAACCTGTCAAGACGAAAAATCTCAACTTAAAAATAAAGATAAGGCAATGAAAGTTTTGAAAGCAAGACTTTATGATATGGAAATGCAAAGACAGCAAAGTGAAATTGCAAAAGACCGTAAAAGTCAAGTTGGTACAGGGGATAGAAGTGAACGGATCAGAACATTTAATTTTCCACAAGGGCGTGTGACAGACCATCGTATTGGGGTGACAGCGCACCAATTGGATGCTTTTTTAGATGGTGATATTGATGAAATGATTGATGCATTAATTACATCAGATCAAGCTGAAAAATTAAAACAACAAGATTAATTGCGGTCAAAAGGTTTAGGTAAAAAGAAAATCTGAGGGGATTTATCGAAATACTGTTTTAATGGCTAAAAAATGCTTTAAGTGGACAAAATCTTCGATTGCAATTGATGACATAATCATGTAAAATGGTAGAGATTTAATGTATGATGAGAAAAGAGGTAATGACATGGAGTTTACC
>Ga0172378_10002200_pt1 | contig 18212 bp, 17 predicted proteins | sample GrowelOW332metaG_FD_119755 | JGI IMG/M metagenome (GOLD analysis project Ga0172378, IMG submission 119755) | Groundwater microbial communities from an aquifer near a municipal landfill in Southern Ontario, Canada - Pumphouse #3_1 metaG | ecosystem: Environmental > Aquatic > Deep subsurface >... | reverse complement strand
ACTATATAATAATGCTTATCCAAAATAGGATCTATAACACCAGCCCATAAAGTAACATCAACATCCTTATCCTTAAAATAATCTTTAAGATAATCTACAGATTGTTGACTAGCAATTACAGACACTAGATGAACTTTTTTGGGAGTACCATTTTTTAATATAGATTCGTACGCCATAACCATAGAACTACCTGTAGCTAACATAATATCTGTAAGTATCAAGTTTTTATCATCTACAGATGGACATGCTAGATATTCTGTATGAACAATAAATTTCTCATGTTCATCATCAATATACTTACGAAATGCTGAAACAAAAGCATTTTCTGCATTGTCAAAAAAATCTAAGAATCCTTGGTGTAATGGAAGACCAGCTCTTAAAATTGTTCCTAGAACTATGTTGTCATCATGAAGTTGCATATCCGTATCACTATTTGGTGTAATAATATGCTTAGTGTTATAATCTAATTCCTTGCTCAATTCATAAGCCAAAACATGACCAATTCGGACAACATTATTACGGAATTTTAATGTATCTTTCTGAATATTTACATCTCTCAATTCAGATAAGAATTTGTTTAATAAGGAATTGCTGTTTGAAAAATCTTTAATTATCATCTCTCATAAATAAAACGTTGAAACTAAACCTAAGCAAATACACATAGCATAAAAATACGGAACACCATTAAAATGATATTCTTTTTAATATATTACAAACAATAAAACTCAGGCAATTCAGCATTTTCACTCTTAAAAATTTATTTTTAGGGCAAGCAAAAAAACTTCATCACGCAAAGATATAAAAAATTCATCAATTTCATTAACTTTTAGAGCAGAAGTCTTATTATTAATGTAATATTCGTATTTGTCTAGATTTTTTAATAATATTTAGTAATTGCAGCCGAATCAAAAGACCCCATCTCTCTAATCATTCTTACAGCCGAATCTATTATAGGGAAAGCACATACAGCTCCAGTGCCTTCTCCAAGTCTTAAATTTAGTTGCAAGATAGGAGAAACACCCATAGTATCTAATAATAATTTATGTCCAACTTCATCTCCTTGATGACCAAATATTGCATATTTTAATACAGATGGATAAAGTTTATAAGCGGCTAAAATACATGCAGACATAATAAAACCATCTACAATAATAATCATATTTAATTCCGCTGCCTTTAACATACCACCAACTGCCATCACCATTTCAAAACCTCCAAAATATCTAAGTATTTCCAAAATATTCTCTTGACCTAACAGATGTGAACACATATTTTTCTCATAATTTTTTTTAGATCTCATTAGAACGTCTAATTTCTTGGAAATACCTAAACTATCTAGACCACTACCAGCTCCTACGCATGACTCTAATGGAATATCTGTAAGATAGTGCATCCACATCGCTGAAGCAGAAGTATTTCCTATACCCATTTCTCCAAAACTAACAATATTACATCCCTTAACATGAAGATCTTCAACAACTCTAGCTCCTCTTTCAATAGCTAAATCAAACTCTGCTCGACTCATAGCTGCCTCTTGTAAAAAATTATGTGTCCCATGAGCAACTTTCATATCAATAATTCCTAGATCCTTTGGAAAATCATAATCCACTCCAGCATCAACTACTAATAAACTAAAATCATATTGTCTACACAAAAAATTTATACCCGAACTTCCCCTAAGGAAACTAAACATTTGCTGCCAAGTAACTTCCTTTGGAGAAAAACTAACTCCCTCATCGGCAATACCATGATCTGCACCAAATAATATATTATAGGGATTATTTAGTTGTGGATTTAAAGTTTGCTGTATCTCTCCAATCTGAAGAGCAAGCTCTTCCAATCTTCCCAAAGCTCCTTTAGGCTTAGCTAGATTATTAATTTTATCATAAAGATCTTGATGTATCTTAGCATCAGGTTCTTTAACATTAAATTTTATCATAGTTTTATATTTATTATTTTATTTTCATAGAAATACCAGACACCATAAGTATTACTTCATCTGAATTTGAAGCAATATATTGATTAGCCCAACCTTGCATATCTGTAAATTGCCTTTGAAATTTATTTGCAGCAACACCACACATCCCTATCTCATTGCTTACAAAAATAAATGTAGCATCTTGAGAAGTAAATTTATCAAATTCGGCTTTCAATCTTTTTAAAGATTCTTGAACCAGATAATCCTTCTCCAAAACCTTAGTTTTTAAACTGGAAACATCCTCCAACTCCTTAGAAAGGTCATAAAATATATTTGTACCCCAAAGAGTTACACAATCAATTAACACAACTCTATTTGAAACATCATGCTTACTTAGGTACTTTTCTTCTTCAATATTAGTCCAACACGATCCTCTTCCTTCTTTATGTCTTTTAACTCTAAGAGCAAATTCTTCATCCCAAACCCTGGAAGTAGCTAAATATATAGGATTAGAAGAAAGAGATAAAGCCAATTTTTCAGCATATGAGCTCTTGCCGGATCTTTGTCCTCCTGTTATTAAAATAATTCGTTTCATAGGTTTATTATAAAGGAAAAGGCTATCTAAAGCATAAGAAATTTAGATAGCCTTGTGTTTTTCATAAAAAAATAATATTGAATTTATAAATCAAATCACTAATCCTTTTCTTCATTTTTCATCTGTTCTCTCAATTTTCTACTTGCCGACATTGAACAAAAATGCTCCCCGCACATAGAACAAAAATGAGCCTTCTTTAAACCCTCATCAGGAAGAGTTTCATCATGAAATTTAAGAGCTTTTTCAGAATCCAAGGCCAAACAGAATTGATCTTTCCATCTAAATTCAAATCTAGCCTTACTCATAGCATAATCTCTATAATAAGCAGCAGGATGTCCTTTTGCAAGGTCTGCAGCATGAGCAGCTAACTTAAATGTAATAACTCCTTCCTTAACATCATCTCTATCAGGAAGCCCAAGATGTTCTTTAGGAGTAACATAACAGAGCATAGCAGTACCATACCAACCTATCATAGCAGCTCCAATAGCAGATGTAATATGATCATAACCAGCAGCAATATCTGATACTAAAGGCCCTAATGTATAAAAAGGAGCTTCGTGGCAATATTCTAACTGAAGGTCCATATTCTCCTTGATTTTATGCATTGGTACATGACCTGGCCCCTCTATAATTGTCTGAACATTATATTTCCATGCAATTTTTGTAAGTTCTCCAAGAGTTTTTAACTCAGCAATTTGAGCCTTGTCATTAGCATCTGCAATACAACCAGGACGTAAACCATCTCCAAGCGAAATAGCGACATCATATTTTGCTAGTATCTTACATATATCTTCAAAATGTTCATATATAAAACTCTCCCTCTTATAAGTTGTACACCAATGAGCCAAGATAGAACCACCTCTAGAAACGATACCAGTAACTCTCTTTAATGTGTAAGGTACAAAACTCCATCTCAAACCAGCATGTATGGTAAAATAATCCACTCCTTGTTCTGCTTGTTCAATTAAAGTATCTTTAAATACCTCCCAATTCAATTTTTTGACATCTCCATTAACTTTTTCTAAGGCTTGATATAAAGGAACAGTACCTACAGGAACGGGAGAATTACGTATAATCCACTCCCTAGTTTCATGAATATTCTTTCCAGTAGATAAATCCATAATAGTATCAGCACCCCATCTAAAAGCCCATACAGCTTTTTCGACCTCTTCCTCAATTGAAGATGTGGTTGGTGAATTACCAATATTTGCATTAATTTTCACCAAGAAATTCCTTCCTATTATCATAGGTTCTGATTCTGGATGATTTATATTAGCAGGTATAATAGCTCTTCCCTCAGCTACCTCTTTTCGGACAAATTCAGGTGTTATTTTTTCAGGAATATTAGCTCCCATAGGATTTCCAGAATCTTTAGGATATTGTTCCTTAATCTTATCAATTAGTTGATTCTCTCTAATGGCAATATATTCCATCTCTGGAGTAATAATTCCTTGTTTAGCATAGTAAAACTGAGTAATATTTTCATTCTTAGCTACCCTTGGACGTTGATTAACATGTTCAAATCTAAGATAATCTAAACTTTTATCAGCTTGTCTTTGTCTTCCATATTCTGAACTCAAATTATCTAATAACTCAGTATCACTACGTTCTTCTATCCAAGTTTGACGAAGCTTTGGAAGTCCTTTTTTTATATCTATCTTATAGTTCTCATCCGTGTATAAGCCAGAAGTATCATAAACTACAACATCCTCATTAGTTATACTTTTACCATCAAAATCTACTGTAGGAGATAGAGATATAGCTCTCATAGGAACCTTTATATCTTGACGACTTCCCTCTACATAAATCTTCTTTGAACCAGGTAAGGACCCAGTTGTAATATTAAATTTTTCCATATATTTTTTTTATAAAATTAAGCTATAAGGAAGTAGAATATAAGCAAGTTTACCTACGCCAGAATTACCTGGATCAAGTTAAGGGTATAATCTCAGCCTTAAAGCACCCCATTCTATAGCTAATGCAAATGTAAGTTATATTTTAACTAATGCCAAATATTTACAATTTTATAATACAGCAAAAAGGAGGCTAAAAATAATTCTAGCCTCCTTTATATATTTACTAATATATTAAATCTTTGGTTTTTGATATAAAAACCTTTTTATTTTATGTGTTGGGGTTTTTTCAAATGGTTTTGTTGTTACCATAACAGCTTGAACCTTTGAAAAATTACTAACCCTAGAATTTACATAATCAGATAATTCCTTCTTTTGTTCCTCTAAATATTCATTAATAGTTGCTTTGTAAGCATCCTTATGAGCCTTAAAAGATTCCTTATAAGCATCTTTCTGAGCCTTAAAAGAGTCCTTATAAGAACCAGCCTGAAGCTTTAACTTATTGAATTTCTTTTCTATTTCTTCCATATTGAAATGCACCATAGCTACTAACTTACCCTTAGTTTCCACAACAAGAGATTCATTTACATTAGAGAAATTATTAATAATTGACTCTATCTCCTCAGGATAAATATTTTCACCAGAAGCACCTAGTATCATAGTCTTAATACGACCTCTTATGGAATATCTACCTTTATTGTCCATACTTCCCAAGTCACCTGTCTTAAACCAACCATCTTCAGTTAATACTTCAGCAGTTAATTCAGGCCTTTTATAATAACCCTTCATAACTTGAGGTCCTCTTATCCAGATTTCACCTTGTCCATTATCGTCAGGATTATTAATTTTCAGCTCAACTCCTTCCATTGGATAACCAAAATTACCAAAAGATGTGTGATTAGGATTTGTACCCGCACTCATGGGGGCAGTTTCTGTAAGACCATAACCAATAGCATATGGGAACTTTGCTTCAATTAAGAATCTCTCCACAACAGGATCTAACTTAGCTCCACCTATACCAAAAAATGTAATTTCTCCACCAAACTTCTTCATAAGCTCACGACCTGCCATATAATTCATCACTTTCCTTGAGGGAGCAAAATTATATAAAGTTTGTAATAACTTATTCTTAGTTAATTTTGGAAGAATCTGTTTCTTGTATATTTTCTCTATAATAAGAGGTACGGTAAGCATTGTAGTAGGTTTAACAACCTTGATAGCTTGCATAATAACATTTGGAGATGGAACTTTATCTATATAATAAACTGAAGCTCCTGCCAATAAAGGCAATAGGAATCCTAATGTATTTTCAAAAGTATGAGCCATAGGCAACACACTTAAAAATCTATCCTTCTCATTAATAGGTTGAATAGTTCTACATTGAATTGTATCCCAAATAATATTTTTATTAGTAAGCTCTACTCCCTTTGAAAATCCAGTAGTACCAGAAGTATAAATAATTGACAATGTATCTTCCTCTTCAACCTCAATACTAGGTAATTCGGTCAAATTGCTAATATCATGTTCTACGTTTAGTTTCTTTATATCTGAGGCGGCAAAACCTTCTGGAATTTCTTTAAAATTATTAATTAATACTTTCTTCTCTAAAAAAGGAGTCTTAATACCTTCTACCAATTTGTAAAATGTATCGGATACAAAAATCATCTTAGTTTCAGAATGATTAAGGATATTTTCTATATCTTTTGTACAAAAACCTGGAAGAATTGGCACATAAATAGCACCTACTCTAGCAATAGCTAACTGAGCAACACCCCAATTAGGCATATTAGCGCTTAGAATACCAACCTTATCTCCTTTTTTTATATTAGCCTTTAACAAATAATTAGCCAATGAAATAACATCATCGTGCAAATCGGAATAAGTCCTTTTTGCTGACTTATAAAAGTTATTTGATAAATTATTGGCAAACTTTTCACAACTGCTTTCAAACAGTTCTAATAATGTTAGTTTTTTTAAAGTCATATATAAATTATTATAATTAGTAAAGGCAAAGGTACTAAAAAAAACATACAAAGGTGTTAAAAAAAAATAAAAATGCTTTACACAAAGTTAAGCTTAGTATAAATATATTAAAAGAAAGTAAAATAATACATATTATATGCAAATATGCATACTTAACTACCTGAAAATGAAGGAATATCACATAATTTAAATCCTTTTTTACTTATCTCACAACACATATAAGTATAGCCATTTGATATCATAACAAACCTTGCTCCCAGCACATCATTATAGTTAAAAGCCTGATCAAACACGCTCTGATCGAGAGAAATTGAAGGAGCTTTACATTCTATTAACAACATAGGATTTGTAGATTTATCAAAACAAACAATATCAAATCGTCTAGTCATAGAAGCTATAACTATCTTACGTTCCAATGCAATTAAAGATTCGGGATAAGCTTTTTTTTCAATAAGGAAATGCACTATATGTTGTCGGACCCATTCCTCAGGAGTTAGCACCACATACTTTTTCCTTATGATATCAAATATCATTTCAATTCCATTTCTGCGGACAACTTTATAATCAAATGCAGGAAAACACAAGTCCATAATCAAGTTTTATTTTTTTATTTTTAAAAAATTACTATCTCCATAACTTAAAAATCTAAAATTATTATCTAGAGCATATCTATAAATTTTTTTCCAATCATCTCCAACAGCCGCAGCCACAAGTAGTAATAATGTACTTTGAGGTTGATGAAAATTTGTAAACATAGCATCTATAACCCTATATTTATAGCCGGGAACTATAATAATAGTTGTCTGAGCCTGAAGAACATCTTTTCCAGTCTCATCAAACCATTCTAATAAAGAGTCCATGGATTCTCTTAGAGAATATTGTTTATCAACCATATAAGTCTCCCATTGTCCAACTTCCCAAAAAACATTTTCGCCAAGCAGCCTTTTGACTCCCATCCAATATAGACTCTCCAAAGTTCTTACCGAAGTAGTCCCCACTGCAATTATATTTATGTTATCATTTTTCTTTTCAGCATAATTTCTTAACACCTCAACCAAATGACGTTTTATAATAATATGCTCAGTATGCATATTGTGGCCTCCAATATTTTCAGACTTAACAGGACGAAAAGTTCCAGCTCCAACATGCAAGGTTAAAGATTCTATATCAACTCCTTTTAGTTTTAAATCTGATAATATATTATCTGTAAAATGCAAACCAGCGGTAGGAGCAGCAACAGAACCCTCTATTTTTGAATAAACAGTTTGATAACGTATCTCATCAGAAGCCTCTGATTCTCTATTAAGATAAGGAGGAATAGGAATTTTACCACATGACTCCAATACCTCACTAAAAGAGATATCAGCTTCCCAAGTAAACTTAATTTCCACTTCTCCACCCTCTTGTTTTAGCTTCTCAGCATATAATACATAAGTATCAGAACCATATTTAAAATCACATACAATAGTACCCTCTTTCCATTTCTTAAGATTTCCTACCATACACGACCACACACAGCATCCTTTACTTGCAAAATTTAATGAATAATCACTAGGCACTCTGGGTTCTAAACAAAACACCTCCAAATTTGCTCCAGATTGTTTTTTAAAAAAAATTCTGGCATGTATAACTTTTGTATCATTAAAAACTAATAACTGATCACGATTTAACAAACTAGAAACATCTGAAAAAACTTTTTGTTCGATATTTCCATTTTTATAAATTAATAAATTAGATGAGCTTCTATTTTCTAGAGGAAACTTGGCAATTCTCTCTTCATCAAGGTCGTAAGTATAGTCTTCAATTCTTACATTTTTTAGTTCCTCAATATTATATTTTATTTTTAAGTCCAATTTCTTTGTCTTTAAATAATATTATTTTAATTTTACTTCGGTAAAACTGCGCAAAGTTAAATCTTATAATATAAAACACAAAAGATTATAACAAAATTTACAAACATCGTCAATACCACATAAGAATATATGGATATATATAAGAACGTAGCGGTTACATGCGTTCTTGATTTGTAAGGTAGATTGTTGGTAACAGAAAATTAAACGTATGAAAACAAAAGAAGAGATAGTAAGAAATTGGCTTCCAAGATACACAGGAAGGGAACTTAAAGATTTTTCTAGTTATATAATTCTTACAAATTTTGAACATTATCTTGAAATCTTTTCCGAAACTTATAACGTTCCTATAACGGGAGAAGATAAAGCAATGCCTAATGTTAGATATAAAGATATTACTATAATAAATTTTGGAATGGGTAGTGCAAACGCTGCAACAATTGTAGATTTATTAAGTGCAATAGATGTAGAAGCTACTTTATTTTTAGGGAAATGTGGAAGTTTAAAAAAGACATCACAGCTAGGAGATTATATATTACCCATAGCAGCAATAAAAGGCGAAGGAACCTCTGATGACTACTTACCCCACGAAGTACCAGCACTTCCAACATTTAACATACAAAAATCTTGTTCTAAAGCCATAGTCATTCATGAGAAAAAATATTATACTGGAGTTATATACACAACCAATAGACGAGTATGGGAACACGATGAAGAATTTAAAGAATACCTAAGGAGCACACGAGCCTTAGGAGTAGATATGGAAACAGCCACCCTATTTACAGTTGCTTTTGCAAATAGGATTCCAATTGGAGCTCTACTATTAGTTTCAGACAAACCTATGATATCAGAGGGAGTAAAAACGGCTAGTTCCGACAAATTTGTAACAAATAATTTTGTAAAAGAGCATTTAGATATAGGTATCATGGCCCTTAAAAATATAATGGGAAAAGAATATTCAATTAAACATTTAATATTTTAAATAGAGAATTTAAACGTATGAAAAGTAAACTTACAAGATTAATAGGAGTAACATTGATCGTAATGACTCTCATTATGGTCAATTTTAGTTGTAAAAATAAAAGCAAAAAAGACAATAACAAAACAGAATTAACCACAATATCATACCCAAAAGAAATTTATGATTTTGGAGAATTGAAGCCCGGAGAGAAAGTAATTCATACTTTTAGAATCAAAAATACAGGAGAACACCCATTTGTAATCTCCAGAATAAATAGTGGTTGCTCATGTACAATTATAAAATATGATAAAAAACCCTTAAAAAAAGGAGAAGAGCTTAAAATTGATGTGGAATTTGATTCAACATCAAGATATGGGAAACAATTAAAAACAATAATGGTATATGGTAATGTCAATACTGGAGGAATACCATTACGTTTTACAGCAAATATAAAACAATAATAAAGCATAATTATTATAGGAATTATCTCAAATAGTTATATTTTTGCAAAAAGATATCTGAAATATTATTAATCAAACTTAAATAAAATGAAAACATTATTTATCATGCTTGCAGCACCTGCTGCAAATGGAGGATTATTAGGAGGAGCAGCAAGTTTCCTTCCATTAATACTTATTATCGTAGTATTTTACTTTTTTATGATACGTCCTCAAGTAAAGAAACAAAAAGCTTTACAAAAATTTCGCAGCGAGCTTGCAAAAGGAGACAAAGTTGTTACAACAGGAGGTATTTATGGTAAAATCGAAGAAATACATGACAATTTTATAAGTCTAAAAGTTGATGCTAACACTACTTTAAAGGTTGACAAAGCCGCAGTAGTAAAAGACATGTCTGATGTAGAGCCTCAGAAAAAATAAGTTAAAACTGTATGAAAAAATTCTTTAGTTTCTTTGGAAAAAAGGATCAACAAAACAATAAAGCTATGATATCGTACTTGGTGTGCGTTATCATAGCTACTGTTTTATGGTCATTAAATGCTCTCAACAAGGAATATGATACTTCTATCATGTACCCTGTTAAGTATATTAATTACCCCACTGAAAGATTTCCAAATTCTTATCTACCTAAAGAATTTTTATTAAACGTACATGCCTCTGGGTTTTCTATATTGTCTCAAAACATAAACTCTAGCATATCCCCTATGGTATTAGATTTAAATAAATATGGAAATTTTAATCTAAACAATGAGAATAAAGATATTATTACTTGTGAAATCACCACTTCATCTATAAGGGAAAAATTAGGACATTTGCTAAGTTCAGACATAAAACTACAAGAAATTTATCCAGCTTATCTAAATATTAATTTTATAAAAGCAGCTAGCAAAAAGGTACCCATAATACCAGTAGCAGAATATAGTTTGAGACGTCAATTCACCCTTAAAAAGGAGGTATATACGACTCCTGATAGTATAACTATATCTGCACCTATAAATTTAATTGAAAATATAGATTATATTAAAACAGACAAAGTTAAACTAGAGGATATAGATAAAAATACAATAGTTAAAGGAGAACTTTCAATACCTAAAGATGTATATGTAAATATTCAAGATATAACTATTCATTTTGATGTAGAACAATTTACCGAAGGTAAAAGGGTATTCCCCATAAAGGTTATAAACATACCCCAAGATAAAATATTAAGATTATTTCCAAATAAAATAGAAATATCCTATAAAGTAGGACTAAGTCATTACAAAACAGCAAATACAGATAATTTTTCTTTTGTTGTTGACTATAAACAAACTGAAACTTCATCATATTTAGATATTAAGTGTGTAGAAAAGCCAAATTACATTTCAGATATGACAATATTTCCAAATAAAGTTGAATATATAATAGACCAAAAAGAACTCACTAATTAATCATCTAAGACCTATATAAATGATTAAACAAATAAAAATAGGAATAACAGGTGGTATAGGATCTGGTAAAAGCACCCTAGCAAAGATTTTAAACAAAATGGGCTACCCTTCCTATATATCTGACGTAGAGGCTAAACGTCTCATGAACACAAATTCTGAAATCAAAAAAGAACTAATCTCATTATTTGGTAAGGAAGTATATGGCTATGATGATAAGATTGATCCAATATATCTTTCTAGTATAATATTTTCTCAAAAAACAGCATTACAAAAGGTAAACAGTATAGTTCATCCCAAAGTTCTAGATGATTTTAAACAGTTTTGCATTAAATCAAATAACAATATCATCTTCTTAGAATCTGCTATTCTCTTTGAAATAGGATGGCAAAAATATTTTGATTATACAATTTGCGTGACAGCAAATAAGGAATTAAGAATAAAAAGAACATGCTTAAGAGATAATAAAAACGAATCCGAAATAAGAAAAAGGATAGCTAATCAATTAGATGATTCTGAAAAAATCAAAAACGCTGATTTTATAATATACAACGACGAGAATTCTCATATACTAGAACAAATTAACTCAATTTTAGGCAAAATATAAATAATAAATAATTCATTTCTTATTGTTTTTTTAAAATTGAATTGTATTTTTGTTCTCCGTAATAATAATTTAATTTTAAAAATATGTTCAAAGATATTTTAGCAATTGCTGGGAAACCAGGACTTAATAAAATGATTAAAAATTCCGGAAATGCTCTAATAGTAGAGTCTTTATCAAACGGTAAAAGATTTCAAGCTTTTTCAAACATGAAAATAATTTCATTGTCAGATATATCTATTTACACAGAAGAAGAAGATATGCCTCTTGAAAAAGTATTTAAAAAGATATATGATAAATACAATGGAGAAAATATACTAGGACACAAATCCTCAAGTGCTGAAATAACAGCTTTTTTTGAAGATGTACTTCCAGAATATGATGAGTACAGAGTTTATGTTTCAGATATGCGAAAAGTGATTCAATGGTATAATATTCTTAATGAGAAAGGAATGTTAGTTTTCAATGAGGAAGCAACAGAAGAACCACAAGAAGAAATTGAAAATTCTGAAAAGGAAACTGAAACTGAAACAGAAGCTAAAGCTGAATAATAATTTTTTATTATAATTATGTCGTCAAAAATTATTTATTAATTTTTGACGCATTTTTTATATTAGCCATGGGAAATCAATATTTTAAATTTAAACAATTTACTATTAACCAAGACAAAACAGCCATGAAAGTTGGGACTGATGGAGTTTTACTTGGGGCATGGGCAGACATATCTAAAGCGCAGTACATATTGGACATTGGATGCGGAACAGGACTTCTGTCTTTAATGTGTGCGCAAAGAAATCCCATAGCACAAATTGATGCAGTAGAGATAGAGCCTCAAGCAGCTGAACAAGCCCATCAAAATTTTTTAGATTCATCCTGGGCAGATCGTATTAATATTTATAACACTAGCATAATAAAATTCTTTCCAAATAAAAAATACGATTCCATCATATGTAATCCCCCATACTTTTCTGTAAATTCTAAAAATTGTGACGAAAAAAGAGTAATGGCAAGGCATTGTGCAAGCCTAACGCATTTCGATCTAATAGAAGTGGTAGCACATAGATTCCTCAATCAAAATGGGAAGTTTCACATAATACTTCCCACAAATGAATTAGACAATTTTATGACACTTTCAAATTTCAAAAAATTAAGTCCTGTTAACATTACTTATATTAAGCACACAGAGAAACATACCTCCAAAAGGGTTCTACTAACTCTCTCATTTACTGATGTTTCACCTATTAAAAATGAGCTTATTTTAAAAGATTCCAAACATAATTTAACTAATAATCACATTAATTTAGTACAAAACTTTTACCTTTTTTTGTAATTATTACAATAAAATCACTATTATTTAACCGTTTATTAAGTAGTCAATTAAACTAAAAGCCGTATCTTTGTAATGTCAAAACAGAGATTGTCTGACAATTTTTTTTCATAAGTTTGTATGTTTAGGTTAGTAAAAGATAAATGGGTTCTTAAGAGCTCATTTATTTTTTTGTTGCTAAGTTTGTATATTTATCATTTTGTTCCTACCTTTATAACTTGTGTAACTTATTTAAGTTCCATAAAATTTATATACACTTACAAATAAGTATTCTATATTATAAAAAACTATAGTTTTATTAATAATGAAAGAACAACTGAATGAAAAAAATTGACGTTACAATTGGTATAGATATAGGTGGCACAAACACAGCATTTGGAATTTTAGATAGAAAGGGGAAATTTTATGGAGAGGGAAATATTTCTACAAATAAACATAAAGATATAAAAGATTATGTAATAGAATTATGTTCAACAATAAAAGATACAGTCTTAAATATAAACGAGGAAGTAAATCTTATAGGCATAGGAATAGGTGCTCCAAATGCCAATTTTCATAGTGGTTGCATAGAACAAGCAGCAAATTTAAGGTGGAAGGGAATTATCCCATTATGTGAATTAGTTAAAGTACATTTTCCAGAAACAAAAGTTCTAATGACAAACGATGCAAATGCTGCAGCCTTAGGTGAAATGGTATATGGAGGAGCTAAAAATATCAAAGACTTTATCATGATAACACTAGGAACAGGTGTGGGAAGTGGATTCGTAAGTAAAGGTAATTTGATCTACGGACACGATGGATTTGCAGGAGAAATAGGCCATATTATTGTTATTCCTGAGGGAAGAGAATGTGGATGTGGGCGAAGAGGTTGTCTTGAAACTTATGCCTCTGCAACAGGAGTTGTACGTAGTGCTTACGAAATGATGTCCATATATAATCATCCAAGTGAACTTAGAGCTATCCCCAATAACAAATTAAACTCAAAAATAATATATGAAGCAGCTTTAAAAGGAGATAAAATCGCTCTTCTTACATTTGATTATACTGCTAAGATTCTTGGTATAGCTCTTGCTAACGCAGTAGCTATTACCAGCCCCAAAGCAATATTTCTTATGGGAGGGCTAGCAAAGTCAGGAGACTTTCTAATTAAACCAACAAAAAAATACATGGAAGAACACATTCTATATCTATATAAGAATAAAGTTAAGATTCTTCCATCACAACTTACAAAAAATGTTGCCATACTCGGAGCAGCTTCATTAATTTGGAATGATATTCAAAATAATTATTAGTTTTAATTTCACTAGCAATAAAAAATAAACAGATGAGAAATATTGCAATTTTACTTGCAGGCGGCAAAGGGAACCGCATGGGTAATATATTACCTAAACAATTAATAAAAATAAAAAATAAAACTATTCTTGAATATACCATAGATGCCTTTGAAAAGCATCCTGATATAGACGAAATAGCTATAATCTCAAACAAAGATTATATTGAAGATATACGTAATATAGTAAGAAAATCAAACTATTTAAAAGTAAGAAAAATCACAGAAGGTGGTAACGAAAGATATTTATCAACTCTTTCAGCATTGAATTTATATAAAAACTTAGATTGCAATCTAATAATACATGATTCTGTAAGACCTCTAATTTCTCAAAAAATAATCTCAGATGTCATACAAGCACTAGGAAGCTATGATGCTGTAACAGTAGCAACTCCTATTACTAATACCATAATTCAATCTGATTCTAAAAGAAACTTTATTGAAAAAACACTTGACAGAAATATTCTATTTAGCAACCAAACACCTCAAGCTTTCAAAAGTGAAATTCTACGAGATGCCTTTCATATGGCTATATTAAATAAATACACTAAAGCCACAGATGACTGCGGGATAGTAATGCATTTTTATCCTGAAACTAAAATAAAAATAATAGAAGGAGATCCCAATAATATAAAAATAACCTACCCTCAGGATATCTTTATAATGGAAAATATTATGGAATCTAACAATAATTAAACTCTAATATTTTATATACAACAGTGGCATATTTTTTGATAATACTTCACCATTAATTATAACTCAAGTGTGCATTGCAAAATGCGTATTAAAAAAAACACGATGATAAAAGATTTTTTTAAAATACTTCGAAACTTTTTACCACCTTATAGAAAATTTCTTATAGGTTCTATTTTTTTCAACCTTCTTTCAGCTTTATTAAATGTTTTCTCATTTACATTAATTGTACCCATACTGCAAATTTTATTTAAAATGGAGCAGGCTAGTTACCACTATATAGCCTTTGGTACTGAAGGTATGGATATAGGAGCTGTACTTAAAAACAACTTTTACTACTATGTAACCAATATGATAAGTACAAATGGTCCTGTTTTAACACTTTTCTATTTGGGACTATTTATGATAGGTATGACATTTCTTAAAACAATGTGCTATTATGCATCATCTTATGCCATGGTTCCTCTAAGAACAGGTGTTGTGAGAGATTTGAGAATAAAAGTATATAAAAAAGTACTTAACCTTCCCCTTTCATTCTTCTCTGAAGAAAGAAAAGGAGATATTATTGCTCGTATGAGTGGTGATGTTGGAGAAATTGAGACTTCCATCACTAGTTCCTTAGATATGTTAATCAAAAACCCTATACTTATTTTAGTATATTTTATAACTCTTATAATGATAAGTTGGGAATTGACCCTATTCACTATATGTGTATTACCAATAATGGGTTGGTTAATGGGTTATGTTGGTAGAAAATTAAAACAAAAATCTCTTACCGCGCAAAACAAATGGAGCGATACTATGACTCAGCTAGAAGAAACTCTTAGTGGTCTTAGGATAATAAAAGCCTTTGTTGCGGAGAAACAGATGGAAAATAAATTCGTAGAAACTAGCAATGATTTTAGAACAGCCTCCAATAAAGTAGCTGCCCGTCAAGCCCTAGCTCATCCTATGAGTGAATTTTTGGGAACAATAATTATTATATGTGTACTATGGTTTGGAGGTTTTCTTATACTTAACGACAAATCTTTAATAGATGCATCCATGTTTATTTACTATATAATCATATTATATAGTATAATAAATCCATTGAAGAATTTCTCAAAAGCTAGTTATATGATACCTAAAGGAATGGCTTCAATGGAACGTGTAGATAAAATATTAAAAGCTACAAACAATATTAAAGATCCTAAACATCCTCACAAACTAGAACATTTTAACAACGAAATTGAATTCAAAAATCTTTCATTTGCTTATAATGTACAAAATTCAGAGGACCAAAAAACACACAGGAAAGTACTAAAAAATATAAATTTAACAGTAAAAAAAGGTAAGACAATTGCATTAGTAGGACAATCGGGATCGGGAAAATCTACACTTGTAGATTTACTTCCTAGATATCACGATATTATAGAGGGCGAAATAACAATAGATGGCATAAACATCAAAGATTACAAAGTTCAGGATCTTAGAAGTATAATAGGAAATGTAAATCAAGAAGCCATTCTTTTCAATGACACTTTCTTCAACAATATAGCCTTTGGTACCAAAAATGCCACTAAGGAACAGGTTATAGAAGCAGCTAAAATAGCAAATGCCCATGACTTTATAATGGAAAGCCCCATGGGATACGACACTCCTATAGGAGATAGAGGTGGAAAATTATCTGGAGGTCAAAGACAAAGAATCAGTATAGCACGTGCTATACTTAAGAACCCTCCTATTCTAATCCTTGATGAAGCAACTTCGGCTCTAGATACAGAATCAGAAAGATTAGTTCAAGATGCCTTAGACAAGCTTATGAAGACCCGTACAACCATAGCAATTGCTCACAGACTTTCAACTATCAAAAATGCTGATGAAATTTGTCTAATGTATGAAGGCGAAATTACAGAGAGAGGAACTCACGATGAATTAATGGCATTAAATGGTTATTACAAACATCTTAATGATATGCAAAACTTCTAATATAAATTTATTTGAAAAAGATTTAAATAAATAATTTAGGCTATTTAAAAATAAAAACCGATATGATCACATATCGGTTTTATTTTCTGCATATAATAATTATTTTTCTTATTACTACATTTATTATTTTAACTAAATTTTCCTATTCCCTCACGAACTATTTCTATTTCCTTACCAGTGCAATCTAATATTGTAGACAATTCCATATTTCCAATTCCTCCATCCACAACTAAATCTACCAGACTTTCATATTTCTCATGAATTAATTCAGCATCAGTCATATACTCATCATCCACATCATCCTTATCTACAGATGTAGTAATTATAGGACATCCTAATTCTTCTACAATAGATTTTGCAATATAATTATCAGGAATACGTACACCCACTGTTCTACGCTTATTTAACATTATATTAGGCAATTTACCAGAAGCAGGCAAGATAAAAGTAAAAGGTCCTGGAAGATTAGCTTTCATCGCCTTAAAAATATTATCATTAATTTTGGTATAAGAAGCAGCCATACTTAAGTCACTACATATAATTGAAAAACTTGACTTCTTAGGATCTATTCCTTTTAGTTTGGCAACATTTTGAACAGCTTTAATACTTAATATACTACAGCCTATGGCATAAACTGAATCTGTAGGATAGATTATAACTCCATCCTTCTTTAATACATCAACAACACTTTCTAGGTCTTTTGTATTAATATTGTTATCATACAATTTTACAATCATAACTCTAGATTTAAATTAATTAACGATTTGTTCTATAAGGAGAGAAACGTGATATTTGAGCTGTTAGTGAGATTTGAACTCACGACCTCTTCCTTACCAAGGAAGTGCTCTACCCCTGAGCTATAACAGCAAATAAGATGAGCCTCTTGTCGGATTCGAACCAACGACCCCGAGATTACAAATCACGTGCTCTGGCCAACTGAGCTAAAGAGGCAAAAATATAACCCAAGAATAGTATTCCTTAACAAAAATCCTCATATAATTGATATAAAAGAACGTTTATTTGAGCCTCTTGTCGGATTCGAACCAACGACCCCGAGATTACAAATCACGTGCTCTGGCCAACTGAGCTAAAGAGGCAAATAGTATACAACTATAGTTATAACTTTTCAAAAATGGAATACTAATCCAATGTATTAGAACTTTCTTTTGAGCCTCTTGTCGGATTCGAACCAACGACCCCGAGATTACAAATCACGTGCTCTGGCCAACTGAGCTAAAGAGGCGT
>Ga0172378_10002199_pt1 | contig 18226 bp, 20 predicted proteins | sample GrowelOW332metaG_FD_119755 | JGI IMG/M metagenome (GOLD analysis project Ga0172378, IMG submission 119755) | Groundwater microbial communities from an aquifer near a municipal landfill in Southern Ontario, Canada - Pumphouse #3_1 metaG | ecosystem: Environmental > Aquatic > Deep subsurface >... | reverse complement strand
CGCTTGTCCTAAATGTAATAAAAGATTTGATGGATCAGAAATACCGGAAATAAAAGAAGTAGAAGGACAAAAATGCCCAAGTGTAAGAATACAAGAACTAAATGGTATGAGAAGTTATTAGCACTAAGATAAATCAAGTGCTATAATATAATTGATGAAAGTTGAATTTATAGCAGATAAATTACAAGTATCAGGTCCAAGAGCAACAGACAATAGTTTTGTAGTAAAATTAGAAACCGGAGAATATAATAATGAGAAGATGGGAGAGTTGCTTAAATTACCACCTCAAACTAATTTAAAAATTACTATTGAAACAGGAAAATAACAGGTTTTATGAGCAATAAAGACACACAATTTAAACCGGGTGAATCAGGAAATCCGAACGGACGTCCTAAGAGGGACTGGACAGTTCAAAGTCTTATAGAAGAAGCTATGGAAGAATCAGATGAATCAGGAATACCAGCAAAGAAAATAATTTATCAAAAACTCGTAAGTTTAGCTAAACGAGGTGATATTCAAGCAGTTAAAGAAATAAACCAAAGATTAGATGGTATGCCTCAACAAAAAACTGATATAACGACTAATGGAAAAGATTTAGTTGTTAAAACTATAATGTATGGAGATAATATATCCGAATCACTATCAACCGAGGAATTACCAGCTTAACTTCTGGAAAGCATTTGATTCAGGTAAATATAATAAATTTGTTAAGGTTTGGCATAGACGAGCCGGAAAAGATTTAACTGATTTTAGTTTAGCTATAAGAGAATGTATTAGAGAACCACAAATAGTAACTTATGTATTTCCTACTCTAAAAATGGGCAGAGAGGTTTTATGGGATGGTATGGATAATCAAGGCAATAGATTTTTGGATTACTATATTCCCCCAGAAGTAATTAATGGAAAACCTAACGATACTAGAATGGAAATTAACTTTAAGGGTGGGTCATTATTTCGTGTCGGTGGGAGTGATAGACCAGATTCATTAAGAGGTGGAAATTCAAAACTATTTATACTTTCAGAATGGTCAGAGCATGATCCTTATACTTGGACTGTTATACGTCCTATTATTTTGGCTAATCATGGAAAAGTAATATTTAATTTTACACCTAAAGGGGATAATCACGCCAAGACTACACTAGATATTGCTAAGCTAGAAAGTGATTGGTGGTGGGAAGTAATTAAAGCAGACGAAACAGGAGTTTTTACTCCACAGCAACTTGTAGACGAAAAACGTCAAATGATTAGAGAGAATGGAGAGAGTGAAGGAACTTCAAAGTTTGAGCAAGAATATATGTGTTCTTTTGATTCCCCGGTAATAGGTTCTTATTATGGCGACCAGATAAGAAATGCTGAGGCAGAGGGTAGAATTTGTGATGTACCTTATGATACAGAAATTCCCGTTAATACAGTTTGGGATTTAGGTGTTGGAGATACAACTGCCATTTGGTTTTATCAGTTAGTTGCTAGAGAGGTTAGGATTATAGACCACTATGAAGCATCTGGTGTTGGTATTGAACACTACGCTAATGTATTAAAAGAAAAAGGATATAAATATGGAGATCATTTCGCTCCACACGATATTAAAGTTACAGAGTTTGGCTCTGGATTATCTCGTATAACAACAGCTAAGAATTTAGGGATTAATTTTAGAGTAGTTGCTAATCAAGGAATAGATGACGGAATACATGCTGTCAGACAAATATTTCAGTATTGTTATTTTGATAAGACTAAATGTGAAAGAGGATTATCAGCTCTTAAAAACTATTCTAAAGAATGGGATGAAAAGAATAAAATATATCGTGGTTTACCTAAACATGATTGGAGTTCTCATAGTGCGGACTCATTTAGATATCTTGCTGTCTCTTATTACCCTAATTTACCTAAGCCACCACAACCAATAAAGTCTGACGGACAAGTTTTAATGGATGATATAGTCAATCTTAATAAATTAAAGCAACAAATTAATTCATGGAGATAATTTAGGTTTAAATGATATAGTTATATATAGTATATGATATAGTTAAAATACCCACTCCCCCGAAAATTTAGTAGTCCCCCATTAGCGGGGGAGTGGTATAATTAGATATGAATTGTATAAAATGTGGTAAAGAATTGACAACTAACAAACAGATTAAATATTGCAGTCAAAGATGTTGCAAACTATATTTAAAATCATTATACAAGAAAAGAAATAAAGATAGATTGAATGAGTATAATAGAGCAAAAAGAAAACTAGGTATTAGCACTGCTGGAAAAGATTTGAGAGAAAAAAAAGGGTGTAGTCATTTAAAAACAAATAAATGCACTAGATGTGGAAGTGAAAATGATTTACAAGTTCATCATATAAAACCTAGAGATTGTGGTGGTATGAATGAACCAAATAATTTAATTTTGTTTTGTCGTAAATGTCATTATGAATATGAAAAATTAACAAAAAACTTCTGGAAAATATAAAATTGAGTAGTACAGTTATGTTATAATACCGTCAGAGGAGCAAAAATGTATTTACCAGAAGAATGTCATATTAAAGACTTTATAAACAGAGAATTTCAAAAACATTTTGACAAGAAATTAGTAGATATCAGTCAAAGAGTTAGGTTAATATCTGATTTATATAAATTTAGACAAGAAGATCCATTTTTTTTTGCTCAAGCAAAAGGTAAACTACCTAAGTTTTATTCACTTTATTTTGATGACGAATTTGTTTGTAGATTTGATTCTACTTATCCACCAGAAGCAATTACATTATTATTTTTTAAAGGATTATTAGATCTATATGAGAAAGGCAAAATTTATTTTAATAAGTCTGATTACAAAGTCGAAGAAGAAATTGAAAAATACAGAAAGAAAACCGAGACAGCAGAAAAGAAAAAGAAAATCAAAGATACAATAAGTAAAATAAAGTCTGCCAACGAAGAATCAGAAATGGCAGCCCAAGTTATTAATTCATTAGAAAATGAATCTGCCAATTGATCCAACCCCTGAAGAAAAAGAAATATATTCAATTATGGTTAATAGAATATATGAACCAATTAATACCGTCCATTATTATGAATTAGTAGATGACCCAATAAATAAATTTTTATTAGCTTGGGTTTTTGAAATGGGTAGAACTAGAAGAACAGCACAAATTGCTTTAGGATTATCAAAAGCAACTATTTGGAAAAGAATAAAGATAATAAGAAAAGTAGTCGGAAAATATGCAGAAACTAACCATCTTATTAAACCTACTGTTAAAATTTAAGTATGACATTACTTCAACTATTAAAATCACGATATAAAATTGCTGAAAAATATACAAAAGATAATTATATTGATGATGTAGAAAGATCCATTAAAGATTATGAGGCAAAAGAAATGGATTTGAAACAAATTATAGAATCTTCTGGAAATGCAATAAATCAACGATATGAATTTGTAATACCTCTAATTTTTACAAATGTTGAAAGTTTTAAGGCGTCTATGTTTGACCGTATCCCAGATATTGTTATCAAAGGACGTGGAGCAAAAGATGAAATAAAACGTCAAAAAGTAGAAGCTACTTACGAATATTTAAAAGATAAATTAGATCTTGAAAGTTTTGCTATTGAAGCAGCTCATTGGTTTATTCTAAATGGATTTACGACTGCTCATATAGGTTTTAAAAGTGATACTTTTGAATATCCGATAATTGATAATGGTGTTCAAATGACAAATGATGACGGTAGCCCGGTAATGGGTGTTGGTTATTATTATAATGATCCAACTATTGATTGTGGAGATCCTTGTAAAGAATACTTTAGTCCTGAAAGTGAATATTCAATTGATGCTGTAAATATTCCGTATTACTTCCAAAAAAAATTAATGACTAAGAGTGAAGTAAAAAAAATATATAACTATACAGTTGATGAAGACGCAGAACTTGATTTAGACAAATCGCTTTCTGAAGATGATAAAAGAGATTTAAAAAGAGTTTGTATTTATTTTTATAATGGACAAGTACCAGTTGAAAATAAAGATGATATAAAAAAATGGGTAGATTATGATGAAGAAAAAGATTATAAAGTAATTTATTGTAAAAAAAGAATACTTTTTGCCCAAGAAATAGATAAAGATAATTGTAAGATTGGAAAATGGTATGGTAGCCCTAATAAATTCTTTGGTTTTGGGTTGGGTAAAATTGGAAGACAATTCCAAAAGGAAAGATCAATTAGAAGAGGACAACAAATTAGACTAGCTGATGTTGCTGCTTTCCCAAAATATACTGTTAAAAATGATGGACAAAATCAAGTAAACACTAAAGATTTATTAGATCCACGAGATAATATTGTTTTATTATATGAAAGTGAAGCTCCGACCATATTACAACCAGGAAATCTTGCTGAAGTAGTTACTGCCGCTGATTTAAACGCAGAAAAAGATGCTCAACAGGCATTTGGAATTCTTGATCTTTCTAGTGGATCACAAAAATCTACAGTAGATACAGCTACTGGACAGAGTATTTTTGCTGATGCAATGGAGAAACGTACTAGATTAGCTAAAAAGAAATTTATGAAATTCTACGAACAATGTGTTATTTCTTTACTCAAAAAAGCTCAACAAAATTGGGAAGAAGATAAATTAATAACTATAACTGATGAGGACGGAAAAGAAACAAATGTATCTGTTAATAAAGATGATCTTTCAGATATTGATTTTGATAAGGATATAGAAATAGATGGAGAAAGTAGCTCTGCTAATAAAGATTTAGTAAGAGAACAATATATTTCACTTTACGATAAGACAAAAGATGATCCTATTATTGACAGGAAACCTCTTTTTAAAGATATGATTAGATATGGTTTTCAAGTAAAAGATCCTGATAGATATATCAAAAAGTCTGAATTGCAACCAGGTCAAATATTAATTGATCCAAATACTAATCAACAATTTACTGTTGATGAAAGTGGAGAGGTTATTCCAACTGAAGCAGTTAATGAGATGGCAACTCCAAGTGGAGATCAAACTGTTGGGAGTAATGAAGGATTAATGAATTCATTTTAATATGTGGGAAAAAAAGAACGAAGAAGATAAAGGTCGTTGGAACGAGTATGTAAATTCTGAAACAGGTGAGTCTTCTATTAAAGAACATAAATTAAGGGTTATTTGGACTTCTTGTAAAGAAGATGAACATGAATTTGAATTAACCGGAAACAGAGAAGTAACTTGTAAAAAATGTAACTACACAAAAAACTTTATTGTTGGTTTAGAAAAACTTGAAAACGGTAAGATAATTAAAATTTAAACCTTTTTGACTTTTATTTTCTATTATTAAGTTAGAGCAACTCCTATTTATGGTGTCTCCGTTTAATAAAGGAATAAGTCATGGAAAACCAAGACACTCCAAGTTTAGACCAAGTTATTGATTCTGCAATGGAAGCAGATAGCACATTAAATCAGGAAGAAGAGGTAAAACCTACCAATCAAGAACCTACTACCACGAAAGTAGAAACAAAAATTGATGAAGAAAGTTTTACTACATTTGATCCTAAAACCGCACCGCCTGAATTACTGGGAGTCTATAAGCAGTGGCAAAAAGACTATACTCAAAAAAGACAGTCGGAAAAAGAATATATTAAAGGTTTAGAAGAAAAACTATCAACGTTTGAACAACCCACAAACAAGGCTCAAACTAATCAAAACCAGACAAATCCAAGTGTCGTAGATAATATAATTCAAACGGTAGAACAGAAAATTCAGTTGAATCAAGAGAATTCCTATATCGAGTCTAATGAGAAAGAATTTTTCAATATAGATAGCCGATTAGATCCAAATTCTCCGGATCACAATGAATTTATGTCAATCGTTGTAGGCGATAAGTTGACTACAATGAGAGATGAATATGAAGCTCAAAATAACGGTTCTATATTGGGCTTTGATTTTAAGGGAAATACCCAAACCCTCGTCAATTCTTTTGATGAGTGGGTATCAACTCAAAATAAAAATTTCATCAATCAACAGTCTCAGAACGCTAAAGCTAATGCTCAAAAATTTGCTAAGGTAAATCCAAGTGCTAAAACCACTTCTAGTAAACCAAGCGGAAAAATGAGTTTAGATGAAGCATTTGAAAAGGCTATTGATGAAACTGGAACTACTTTTTAATAATTAAATTATAAATATGGCTGATATAAACTTAGGGCAAATTGCTGCTACTACCATGGAAAACTACCATGATACGTTAGTTGACAATATTTTTAAAAAACACGCCCTTTTAAACCATTTGAGAGAAAATGGTGGAACTAAAATGTATGATGGTGGTCGAAAAATTCGAGTACCTGTTATGTATGGTTCTAACTCTACTGTTAAAGCATTTAGCGGTACTGATTCTCTAGATTTAACCTATCAAGAAGGTGTCGATGCTGCAGAATTTGATTATAAATTTTATGACGTTTCTGTCGTATTCTCTTTTACTGATAGTTTATTAAATCAAGGAAAATCCCAAGTTATTGATCTTTTAAAAGGTAAAATTAAACAAGCTGAATTATCTTTATCTGAAAGATTAAATGACGATCTTTATAACGGTGCAGCTTCTGATGCAAAAGAAGTTACCGGTCTTAATACTATCGTTGCTGCTTCTGGCACTTACGGTGGAATTAATGGTACTTCTTATGCTTGGTGGAGATCTTATATAGATGATACCGCTGAAGCTCTTAGCTTTGCTGATATGAGAACTGCTAAAAACACCGCCAATAATGGCAATGGTGGTTCAAAAGTGTCTTTGATTGTTACCACTCAAACACTTTATGAGAAATTCTTTTCTCTTATAACTGCTAATTACCAGATGAACCCTGTTATGACAAAAGAAACCAAGCGTCTTGCTGATGCTTCGTTTACTGCTGTTGAATTTGAGGGTGTTCCTGTTACCTTTGATGAAAGCTGTTCTGCTGGATCAATGTTCTTTATCAATGTTGATAATTTCAAATTAGGTATCATGAACGGTGCTGATTTTAAGACTGTTAAGAAAGCTGAACCTGCTGACCAACATATTTCTGTACAACACATTGTGTTTGGTGGAAATACTGTTGTTGATCGTAGAGCTTCTCTTGCTGCTCTTAAAAATAAAACCGCTTAATAATTAATTAAAGAAATAATATGGCTAATAAACAAGTAAATTTATCTCTAAATTCTGATGATTCTACTGCTAAGGTTGAACTTGGTTCTATCTGGAACGACGGTGCAACTGGTAAAAGTTACAAATATGTCTTAATTGAAGACATGGCTGTTGCTGCTAACAATGTAGTTGAATATTCTGATGCTACTGGAAACGAAGTTACTAAAGATCGTGCTGGTGGTGCTTCCTTAGGAAGACACGCTGCTGGTGTTGCTGTCGGTACTATTACCGATGCTCAATATGGATTTATCCAAATTGATGGTATCTCTTCTGTTACTGTTCCTGCTGCTGGTGCTGTTGCTGCTGGTGATCTTTTAGTCCCACACGCTACTTCTGATGGTGGTGTTGCTAAAGCTACTACTTCCACATTCAAAAATGCTTTTGCTGTGGCTCTTAGTGCTGATACTGCTACTACTTCCGTTGCTGGAACTTGTACTGCTAAGTTGTTCAGAATCTAGTTTTTAGATTACCTAGAACCCTCTCGTTATTGGGAGGGTTTTTTGGTATAATTAGATATGAAAGTTGCTATAGGAATTCCATGTCCGGAAATAGTACACGTTGATTTTGCTTTAAAAAACTTACCCCAAATAATCGCTTACACTAAATCAAAATTTCCTGATATAGAACTTTTTATTATGGATAAACAAGGAGTTAGAACTGACTCGAATAGAAACTCAATACTAAAAGAATGTTTAGATAACGACGTAGATGCTATTTTATGGTTAGATGCTGATATGATATATCCAATTGATATATTAGAAGCATTTATAAAATCTAGAAAAGATATAATTGGAACACTTTATTTTAAAAGATCTGAACCTTACGATCCCATTGCATACGTTAAAGGAGATAACCCTAATAAACCTTTTAAATATATAAACACAACAATATTACCTAAAAATACCATCATAGAGGTAGATGGACTTGGTTTTGGGGGAATGTTTGTTAATACCGAAGTGTATAAAAAGATGGGTGATGAAAAATGGATGACTTATGGTAAAAATTTTCACATACCATTGGATTTACCAGATAAACTATCTCATGACTTAGTATTTTGTAAAAAAGCTCAAGAATATGGTTTTAAGTTATATTTACATACCGGAGTTAAAGCAGGTCATATTACAAACAAATTAGTAACCGAAGATGATTGGTTGAATAATAGACAAAAAGAAATAATAAATAATAAAATAAACATTGCTGTTATATGTCCAACTATTGATGAAGAAAAAGCACAAAAAACTCTTAATCAATTAAAATTTACTTCTGGTATTGAGGCTAATTTTTATTCAGTTGTTGACATGGATAGGACTGGTTTTATCACAACACTTAATACTGCTTTAAAAAATATTGATGCTAATTATTATGTTTATGTAGCCGAAGATGCTTATGGTGGAAAAGATTGGCTTAAAATAGCTTATGAAACTATGGAAAAAGAAAATTCTAGCCTATTAGCTTTTAATGATGGCAAATGGTTTGGTAAATTAGCATCATTTGGCATGATTAGCCAAAAGTTTGCACGAGAGAATGGATATTTACTCAACCCGGTATATAAATCACATTACGCAGATACAGAATTAACTTTAATTGCCATGAATAATAATAGTTTTTCATATAATCCAGAAAGTGTTTTGATTGAAGTAGATTATAAAAAACATGGTGTAAATTTGGAAGATAAAAATACTTTTAGTGAAAGAAAAAAATCAATGTTTGATAAAAAAATAACCAATGTTAATTTATTAAATTTATTCGAATGATTAATTATAATAAAGTAATAAAGAGTGAATTGTGCCTTCCAAATAAAACAAAACTTATAAAACATTATGAATTTAAGTATCCAATGTTTATTTATTACGTTCTTAAAAATATTTCTTATTTTTTAAATCATATTTCATCAAAAATAAACTACTGGTTAAACAATAATTGTGATATAAAAACAATTAAATATAAAAAATGGATGAACGAGTAGTTTTAGGTAAAACAGGAGTAATTAATGTTTGTAAACACATATCTAGATATAATTTAGCATTACCATGGTGTGTTGGTAGGAATGTGGCTGATTTAGCTTGTGGTAGTGGTTATGGTTCTTATTTGATGTCTAAAGTTTCTAATAAAGTTATTGGTGTTGACATAGATAGACAGACTATTAAAAAGGCTAATAAAGAATTTAAAAATAAAAATTTATCATTTATTTGTGATGATATTACTAAGTTACTTTATAAAAATATACAAACTATCGTAAGTTTTGAAACTATTGAACATATAGATAATATAAATGAAATTGAAGAATTTTATCAATCAATATTAAGTAAAGATGGAATCTTAATATTTTCAGTTCCTATAAATGAAAGAAATGGATTTAATAAGTATCATAAACACACATTTACAATCAAGACAGCAAGAAAATTATTTAGCGGCATGAATACAATAATTGAGTTTATACAGAAAGGTGTGAATTTCTATTATTTAGATGAAACTAACCTCAATGAACCTTTCTCATATTACGTCTCCATAAAACAGAAATAAACCTATTTAATTTGGTGTTGTTAAACTTAAATTAGTTAATACTTATTATTATCATGCCAGTAAAAAAACCAACAATCAATGAATTATTAGAAGCCGTAAACGGTGAACTAGAGACTCAAAAGAAACAGTTAGAAGATAAAATTACTTCTTATACAAAAAAAACTAACGAACTTATTTCTAAAGAATCTGAGTTATCTTCTAAAGAAGCATCTTTGATTATAAGAGAAAAAGAAATTGCTAAAGGTGAAAACGAAATTGAGATGAAATGGTCTAAAATTCGTAGAGATGAAGAAGTTGCAGAACAATACAACCAAGTTTTAATTGAAAAAGAAAAGGTTAAAAAGGATAAAAAAGAAATTGACGATAAAATAATTGAAAATGATTATCAATTAGATTTAATTAAAAAGAAAGAAGAAGATTTATGTATAAGAGAACAGAGTTATCGTGATGAAATTAAAAAAGAATTTTCTAATAAATTATTTAGTTAAAAACTATGGCAATAACCGCCCTCGATATACTAAATTCGGTGGCTTATCGTAGAGGTGAATCTGGAAATCCTGATAACGCAAGTGAATCAGCTAAAAGACTAAGATTTCTCAATGAAGCATACAGACGTTTAAATCAAGCTGGATTATTCTGGTTTCACGAAAAGACTTCATCTCTTAAAACAGAAGATTACCAAGAAATAGTTACTTTACCAAGTGATTATAGGGATTCGATAGAAATAAGAGTTGACGGTATAGTACGTTATCCAATGCAATCTGGACAGGCATTTGATTATTATCAATATCCACCATTAGCATTTTCATATAAAAATGATTATGACAATAAATATTATTATATCTTTGGAAACGAATTACACTTAATTCCATTTCCAGACTCAAGTCCAAGTCCTATTTCTGTCTTAACTTTAACATCAAGTGGTATTACTGCTACTTGTACAACAGCAACAGAACATGGATTATCTAATAATGAATATGTTGTAATTTCTGGAGCAGTAGAATCTGCTTATAATGGAACTTTTAAGATTAAGGCAATATCAACTACTCAATTTACTTATACTTTGTTATCTTCAACTACAAGTCCAGCTAATGGAACAATAACTGCAACTAAAAATAATATTATAATTCGTTATTATTTTTATCCAGCAGCATTAACATCTACTAGCGATACTGTTGTTATCCCAGATCAATATACCGAATCCCTAGTGGCTTATGTATGGTCAAGATTAGCCCATCTTGATGGAGAAAGGGGAACGGCAGAAGATGGATTTAATGAGTTCAACGAGATAATCGGAGAGATAAAAAAAGAAAACATGAGAAAAAATGTCTGGGGAAAAGGTGCTAATCCTGCTGATAATCACTATACAACCAGATGAAAATAGGAAAAACACAAGACCCACCAATTAAAACACAAGTAATTACTGGATTTTTGGGTGGATTAAATACTTTTCAAGATGAAACTGTTATTAAGGATTCTGAACTTACTGAAGCTAAGAATATTTTACTTAATGTTGATGGCATAGAACCAAGACCGGGAAGTAAAAACTATGGTATTTCTAGTGGAACTAGAGTTATAGGAGGAATTGGATTTTATAAATCTGATGGAACAAACGAATTCTTACGTTTTTGCTCTGGAGAAAACAATAAACTACAAAAGTACGTTGGTGAAAATCCTGTTGATATTACAGTTTTAGGAGCAGAACTTTTAACTGCTTCTAACTGGACTTCTACTAATTGGACTGGTGATTGGGCTGCTGGTTGGGATCACACTACTGGGAACACTACATCTCTCACAAACACATTAGCAGCAATAATCAATACAAATTATCTTATTTCATACACTGTTTCAGGAAGAACGGCAGGAACATTTGATATTGTTTTTGGTGGAGTTACCACATCTGGACTTTCAACTACAGGAACAGTAATTATTAAAGCAACCTCTACTGGTACATTGTCAATTAACCCAACTACTGATTTTGATGGAGCAATAATATTTTCTATTAAAACTACAATTATTTACGACTCGTCAGCTAGAATGAATTTTATTCAAGCTAGGGATAAATTATACATATTTAATGGTAAAGACGCTTTATCTTATTATGATGGAACTACAATAACAACTTATACGGAAATATCTCCGCCAACTGGATTAGCAGTAGCACCACAGGGAACTACAGGCTCTACAGCATACTCTTATAGAGTTTCAGCTATTAATTCAGTTGGAGAAACTTTAGCGTGTAGTGCAGTAGCAATAGCAAACGGAAATCAAACTTTGAGTTCAACTAATTATAATAAATTAACATGGAATACTGTATCTGGTGCTATTAGTTATAACGTTTATGGTCGTAAGGCAACTGGATTAACTGAAACATACATGGCAACTGTTTCTGAACTTGTCTATAATGACACCGGCGATGATATTCCAAGTCAATCAATCTTACCGCCAACTGCTAACGCAACAACAGGTATTAAATGTACAATGGGTATTTTTGCTATTTCTCGTATTTTTGCTTCTGGTGATCCTAACAATCCATCAAGACTTTACTTTGGTGGTACTGGAGATCAAACAGGAAATTTTGCTCCATCTTCTCTATATGGTGGTGCAATTGATGTTTTTAAAAATGATGGTTCTATTATTAGGGCAATTTTACCTTTTCAAGGAGGAGTTATTATTTGGAAGGATAATGCGATATATAAATTTTCATTTAATTCAGTAGGACAGCAACAATTAGAAGAAATTACTCGTTCGTTCGGGGGTATTTCATTTAGATCATGTAAACACGTTGAAAATGATATTATTTTTGCTGCTCGTAAAGATGGTAGATTAGCTTTCTATTCACTCGGAAATCAAGAAAACTATACTGCATCGGTTCTTCGTACAAACGAGCTTTCAATTAAAGTTCAAGAAAAACTAATGGACGTTAATACTGAATATTTGGAACATTCAGCAGGTTTTTATTTCAATAATATTTATGGTTGTGCCATACCAAAAGCTGGTTCTACTATTAATGATAGAATTTGGTGTTTAGATACTCGTTTTGGAGCATGGACTTACTGGGAAGGAATTAAGGCAAATTTTTTCACTGTTTATACTTCTGCAGATGGAACACAAAAATTATATTGTGGGTCAGAGGATACTGGGTATATGTTAGAAATGTTCACTACCACCAGATTAGATAACTCAACTGCAATAGATGGAGTCTTTGGATTAAAATCATTCAACCAAAAACTATTCAATAAATATAGAAAATATTTTCATCCTGTATTTCAATTTAAAGATGTAAACACTTCTGGGGCAATTAATGGAGAAATATATTTAGACGGTCTTATTCTTGATTCATCTTTCTCAGTTAATCAGCAATCTCAAGGTGGAGCTGGATTTGGTCAGTATTTATTTGGTGAACCACTTTTTGGAGAAATTGGATCTTCAACTCAAGCACAAGGATTATCTAGTGATGTTATTGTAGAAGTTGATTTAATAAAAGTTGCTAGAAGTATAAAGTATATGTTTAGATTTAATACGTCTTCTGATATTAGATTTAAATTTCTATCATTGGCTAATACCTACAGAGTATTAGAAAACAAACCTTTCCCAGATATATATAAAACATATACAGATTAAACCTTAACAGTTAAAAAATATTAAACTAAATTATGGCAATAAAAGCATTTACCAGAAAAACATCTGGCCCAACAAGTTCTGAAGAGTTTTTAAAAGATTATGAAAATTTGTTAAAAAGAAATAGAGGTGGTGGAACTTTTATGGGTTATGACACTTCAAGTCAAACTCCAATATATTTAGGAACTAGCGTATCAGACCCAATGGGATTAGGTCAAACAGCATCAACTAAAACTCAAGACAGTAACACTAGTGATATATCTGAGACATCAGAAATATTTAATGAAGTATTAAATTCACTTACAGACGAAGTTAGTACAGAAGATGTACTTGCTGTTTATGATTTTTTGAATGATTATGTTGAAAATTCTTTACCAACTTTAACCGATGAGCAAAAACAACAAATAGTTCCAATATTAGGTGGTTTAATAAACAAAACTGGAGACATAATAAATACTAGATCTGGAAATACGGAAGCATATTCTGCTGGTATTGAAAGTCCAATTGGCCCAATTTCTCCAAAATATTCAACTGATACATTATCAAAAAGATTATACGAAGAAGGTCAAGGGATAGGAGGGTTAATGGCAGATGTTAATCAAACAAGTGATAAATTAATTAATACTGCTACTGATTATAGAAACCAATTACAAGAAGAAGCTGATACTAAGAGAAATTTATTAAAAAAATATAACACTAGCCCAGAATATGCTACTGCGAGAAAACAGCAAGAAATGTTCAATGAAATTAGTAAAACTGGAGGTTTAACCCCTGAGAGTAAAACAGAACTAGAACGTATAAACAATGAAGAAGCTGCTGCAAAGGTTGGTCTTAGTCCAGAAGAATATGTAAGAAGACAACAATCTCTAAATGATATTCAAAGTTATAAAGCTCCAGAAGAAGATTCTAATAAAGCAATAGATGACTTCAAAAACTGGTTAAGTGGTGCTGGTGGTACTATTAGCAATACAGTTAAAAACGTAAGACAGACGGCTGGTAATGTTGCTTCTTATATTGGTGATAAGGCAGGACTTCCAGAAATGAATATATCAGAAACAATCGCTGGTGGCCCAACAAAAGACTATAATAAAGTTTATGCTGCTGAACCAGAAACATTACAAGCTGGTAGTGGGTTAAATAGAATACAAGAAGGAACTGGGTATAATCAAAATGGTTTAGTTGGAAGACAAGATTTTTCACAATTTGGATTAAAAAGAGCAATAGGAGATGTTGCTGGAGTTCAAGGAGATCAAAATGTATCATTATCAAAAAATATTTTACCATCAGACCAAAGTGTATCTGGAATAACTAAATTTTCTCAAGCTGTAACTCCAAGTTCAACCACACTACCTGAATTTAAACCAGAAGTTCAAAGAGAAACAAGAAATTTTGGAGAAGGTGATTTAAATTCAATTGTAGATGCGATGATGTCTCGTGGTTACAATAATAGAGCAGAGGCAGAAGCAGTTGCTAAATCTGATATAAATAGGTTTGGTAATGAGTATATGCCATTAAGTAGTTCTTCTAATATTGGTGTTGGTTCAAATCAACCATCTACACAGACAAATCAACAAAATAATCAGCAATCAAATAAAAAAAGTTATACATATTCTCCAACAACTAGTAATAACGCTATGTCTAATAGTAATTTAGCTAATTTAGGAAAATCAAATTTTGTTATGCCAACTGTTGGAGTTGGTTCTAATCAACCTAGCACCCAAAGTTCTAATCAATCTAGTGGTGGTTTAATATCAACTATTTCTAATATATTATCTAATTTATTTAGGAGAAAACAATGACGGTATTTGATAAAAAAAAGGATAAAAAAGAAAATGATTACTCAAATTTTGTGGGTAATTATTCTTTAAATGGAAATAATTCAACGACTAATTCTGGTAATAATAGTGGAAATAATTATAATAATCCATTTGGTAAAAAAACAGTTAGTCAAATTTTATCTTCAAAAATTAGTTCTACTCCTGAAAATAATTTAAGTCAAAAGGTAACGACTAATAATAATGCCGGTAATATACTGTCTCAATATAAAAATTTTGGACAGACAAATGTTAATGCAGGACAAACATCTAATAAAACTAGTCCTGTTAGCTTTTTGGCAAAATATAATTTACTTGGTCAAAAAACTGCAACATCTACTCCAAAGACAGAAACTCCGTCTGCATTCCAACAATATTTAAATTCTATTCAAACTATAGCCAACAAACAAAAAGAAAACAATGCCTTAGGTTTAGAGAATTCAGAAAAATACTATAACAAATTATATGATACAACTAATCAGTCTTTATTAGGTCAAATAACAGAAGGAAATCAAAATTTAGAAAACTACAAAGCAGCTCAACAAGCAAGAGTTGCTAAGGCAGAAGCTGCTTTACCTGGTCAAGAAGAACTTGTAAATACTGGTTATGGTGAGGCTCAAAAAGTGAGAGCTCAAACTAGAGGTGAAAGTGAAGCCAGATTGAAAAATCAGTTTGCTGGAATGAACGCATCTGATTCTTATGGAGCAGGTTCTCTTACCTCTGAATTATCTGGACTTGAAAATACTTTTAATGCTGAGTCTGCTGGTGCTGAAGTAAAAAGACTTGGAGATATATTTGGTCTAAGACAAAATTTACAAGACGTAAAAGATGAGGCTGACTCACTAGTAGCAACAGAAGAAACTAATCTAAATTCAACAATTAGGGCTATTAATTCACAAGTTGGATTAAATAATATTGAAAAAGAAAACCTCATTCAACAGGCTTATCAAACAGCCCAAGGTAAAGTGGATGAAATTGACAACTATATAGCTCAATTACAATATCAAAATACTGGAACTTCAACTACTGGTTCAAATGAGGCTCAAGATACTGTCAATTTAATTGATGAAGTTTTAGGTGCAGAAAATCTTGCTGGTGTTACTGGTATAAGCATTGCTAATAAAATTCCTGGTACTACTTCATATACTTTGCAACAAAAGATAAATCAAATTAAAGATAAGTTAGCTTTAGCTGCTAGAGGACAATTAAAGGGACAAGGTGCAGTTTCTGATTATGAATCTAAAATGTTACAAAATGCAGCAACTGCATTAAATACTGGAATGAATGAGGCTGATTTTAAAACAGAACTTAATAAAATTAAAGGTATATTACAAAGAAACAATAATTTAGCTACAGATACTCTTACTACAGACCAACTAAGTTATATATTAAGTCAAATATAATGTTATCCCAACAGCAATATCAAAAATTGCAGGGTATGGGTTTATCTCAAGGTCAGATGAACCAAGTTACCCAAGCTGCTGGCGGAGTTCAAGAAAAGAAATCTCTCGGAGGTTTTGTTGGAAATATTTTTGAAAGTGGTGCTAATTTAGTTGGAGATACAGCAAAAGCAGTATTAAATCCAGTTGAGACAATAAAAAGTGTTGTTTCTTTGTTTAAAGACCCTAGTGTTTTAATTGATTACTATAAAAATAGATACGGTAAGGACTTAGGAGAGACGTTATATAACGATCCTGTTGGAGTGCTATCTGATTTGTCTACATTAATAGGTGGAGGTGCTGGTGTTGCTAAAGGAATCGGTGCTTTAACTAAAAGTACTAAGGTTGCTGATATAGCTGGTGATTTAGGTCGTCTTTCTTCAATTACTGACCCATTACAACTCCCTACTAAGGCGTTAAGTGGTGTCGGTGGAAAAGTTGCTAGTAAATTAGATGACGCTAGTAAAGCATTGGTAACTAAAGGACTTGGAAACCCTGCAAAACAAGCTAATTTATCTGCTAAAAGCGGTATTGATATTGCTGATTTTATTCAAAAATATAATTTATACGACAGAACTCCTGGTGGTGCTGGTGCTACAAAAAAAGCCATAAATACGCAATATACTTCATTAATTAAAGGAAGTAAAAAAGGTGTCAAATTAAATGATTTACTATCTGAAATTGATAAACGAGTAAAATCTCTTACTTCCGATACAGGTTCAATGAGTACCGGAAATTTAAAAGCAGCACAAGAACTTCAAAAACGTGGTTATCAATTAATGCAATTAGCTGATGAAAGTGGAAATATTACACCAGCTAAATTATTAGAATTTAGAAAAGCATTAGATGTAGATATTCCACAAACTACATTTGCTTTAGGAACTAAACAAACTGGCGTTGCTGCTGGTGCAAAACAAACAAGAGATATAGTCAAGAAAACTCTTGATTCTTTAGATACTGAAATTGGAACTTTAGGTCGTGAATATGGGATGGCTAAAGGTCTTGAAGATGTTTTTAGAAAATATCAAAGTAGATCATCAAATAGACAGCCTCTTAATTTAGGGAAAGTATCAAAAGCTGGTGTTGGTGGTGTTATAGCTGGTATTCCTGGTGCTGCTGCTGGTTATATTACTGATGTTGTAACAAATGATCCAAGGTTTTTGAAAGTTGCTAGTAAAACTTTAAAATCTACTGCTGGTGCGTTCAGAAAAAAAGTACCAACTAAAATATCTACTCCATTAAAATATTCCTACAATACTGCTCGTGGTTTACGAATGATCAATCAACCAAGTTCATCCAAGCAACAAAAAAAACAACAAATAGTACAGGATGTATTAAAGCAGAAACTACCGAGCCAAGTACAAAAATCAAATACTTCATCAACTAGTAGTTTACCAGATTTAACAAAAACATTCAAAAATAATCCTTTTAAACTTAAAAAAGGTTCATTCTACTAATGGATAAAGATATAAATGACAGAAATTATAATAATTATGAAGAAGTTGGCGGTAAACCTACAAAAAGAGTAATAGGTTTAGATTCATCTGGTAATTTAGTTAATCCTGCCACCTCCGACAATCAAACCAATGGTCTACAAAAGACTCAAATAGTAGAGACAGAACCAACTGATACAACTAAGTTTAATGCTTCAACATTAATCTCTTATAACGCTAATGATGAAGCCGTCTATATTGATG
>Ga0172378_10002198_pt1 | contig 18227 bp, 9 predicted proteins | sample GrowelOW332metaG_FD_119755 | JGI IMG/M metagenome (GOLD analysis project Ga0172378, IMG submission 119755) | Groundwater microbial communities from an aquifer near a municipal landfill in Southern Ontario, Canada - Pumphouse #3_1 metaG | ecosystem: Environmental > Aquatic > Deep subsurface >... | reverse complement strand
TTTATCCTGACTTGTTACGACATTTGTAACATCCTGAGAAATGTTATCCATTGTCCAGCTATCACCTATAAACTGGTTGCCAACAAAAACCCTGTGCCATGCCCAGAATATTCCCCTGTGATGTGGATGGTCTGCCGGGAAAATCTCAGTTAAAGTATCTCCTTCTAACGAATATAAAGGATGAATGTAGTTATTGAAAAAATGCTCCCCATCGGGGGATCTACCAACTTTCTGATAAAACAAAACAGGAGATTTCCCTTCCAGCAACTCAACACCTTGGTCAGTATTATTAAAAGAAAAACGAGATCTTTTGTCAGTCAATAAGTTACAAGATAAAAAAAGAGATATAAATAAAAAACAAATTGTAATTTTAGCACCCATAAATATTTTTTAAGCTATTAAAACCTAAAATCCGCAAGGATTTATCTATTACGCATTCAACTAACTTCAAATCAGCATTATGCTAAGTAATCCTCAATCACCATAACTAATGCTATGCTTCAATCGGTTTACTTCCTGATTTATTGTTATTTGAATGCTCACTACGAAACCTCCTTGCGGAATTTAGGTAAAAATTGATTCAACATAGGATTAAACAATTTTCTTATGAACAGGATCCCATGTAACACGTCGTTTTTCGATATAAGCTTTTTGAGCCATCAAACAAGTGATTCCTTCAACATATGCACGATCAATATTACAACTTGGAATATTACCATTTCGAATACAATTAATCCATTCCCTGATATGTAGATAGGTAACATCAACATCATGTCCGTTTATATTGGTTGTAGTAAGGCCTCGTGAAGCATAATATTTTTCAGTAGGTGATGATATCGCATCAACTTTATCAGAGTCGGGATGAATTAATATCATCGGAGAAGACGGATCAATAGTTCCATCCGAAATCATTTTCTTATATTTCTTTGAGTCTCCGTCAACAGTTATTTTTAATGAGCCTCCCAATTCCATCGATGCATCATTTCCCATAAAAACGCGTCCTCTTTGTCTGCTATTTGCCAGATCGGCACTATAAATTAAAGTTAAATTACGGTCAGGATATTCAAAAACACAATGCAGCAAATCAGGTATTTCACGGTTATCTTTCCAATAATAAATACCACCTGAAGAAACAACAGAATGAGGAATACCAATATTCAACAACTGATTTACAGCATCAAATTCATGGGTAAATAACTGACCTATAACACCCAGGTCATAAGCAAACCATTTAGTCCAATTGTAATATCGGTCAAGACTAAAGGGAACCTGCGGACTGTTGCCAAGCCATTGTTGCCAGTCAATTGATTTTTCGTCTCCTGGCTTTGGATTTCCGTTTTTATCAAGATTTCTTATCCATGCACCCTTAGCTGTATTGCGATTGGTCGTAGTTTCAATTAGTGTGATTTTTCCAAGAATATCTTTTTTTATGATCTCTTTTGCCTGCTGAAAAACAACATTTTGAGTAATTTGATGACCCAGCTGGTACACCATTTTACTATTCTTAACAACACCATAAAGTTTCTCAAGTTCTTCTTCTGTATGAGCCACACTTTTTTCACAATAAACATGTTTCCCGGCCTTAATAGCGTCAATGGTCATTTGGGCATGATGATGATCAGGTGTTGCAATTACTACGGCATCAATGGAGTCGTCTTCAAGCATTTCCTGGTATCTGCTATATCGTTTAACTGGAATACCTGAGGATTTTACACCTCCCGCCCGTACCTCATTTCTGGCAGTGGCAAGACCATTCTCAGCATGAAGATCAAAAACATCACAAATGCCTGTAATTACAACATTCAAACTTTCCTGCGACAACCATTCATCGAGACTACCCTCTTTTCGTCTGGCTTCCATATCGTCTGGATGCATATAACCAAGTCCGTTTGCTAAAGCAACCGCCCTATTCCCGAACCCGATTATCCCAATACGAAGCAAATCGCCTTTTTCAACTTCTGAAATACTGTTCGGGGTTTTAATATCATCAAGAAATAATTCATTTATAAGCTTACTTCTCTTTGCCTTTTCGTATGAATTCTTCTTCAGTAATTCATACGAAAAGGCCCCTAAAAACGGAAGTCCGGCCAACGCTTTTAATAAAGTTCGGCGAGATGGTTTATTTTCTAATTCCGAAAGTTTATTTTCTTTATTTTTAATATCATTTGTCATGGTAAATTCTTTTTATCTATTTCTTCTTCTTGTTCTTAAACCAGATAAATAAAACATCGAGGCCGATAATTGAACTGGTCGGAAAAACGGCCAGAGCAAAAAGAGCCACTGACTCAATCAGTATTTTGTTTATAATAAGACTATTACCGTCTATCAGGTAGGTATATTCTATTCCAATAATCGGAGCACAATTCAAATAATATATGAATAAAAGAAATGCTCCGGCTATCGATGCAGTTCTGGCAAAAAGTCCCAGCATTAAACCAAGTCCAATGGCAATCAAGCCCCAGGTATTTAAAAAATCCACACAACTTAAAACAGTATTGTTTGAAACAATCCATTGTGATATATCCGACATTATCCATTGTGAATCTCTTAAAAAACCTGCAGAGGACCAATTAGGAGTGTAAAGTTTAGCAACACCTTCATACAATATTTGCCACCCTATTATAAGCCGTAATAAAACCAGCGTAACAAGCTGCAATTTTGAATATCCGTATTTGTTTTCCATATTTTTATTTTTGATGATTATTCTTGATGATTGTTTCGTATAATGCTGCCATCGCTACTAATGGATTATGCCCCAGATAATCTCTGCAAGGAGTTGTACATGAAGTGCCTGGTTTCCTTGTCAGTAAATTCTGATCGCCATCAAAAGGATTATAAAATTCCCATATAGTACCAGTTTTTTTATATTGCTCTGCGGTTTTATCCAACGCTTTTTCTAAAATTAGCTTTGCCGCATATATTCTTCCGTATTTTACACAGCCACGCGCTATCCAGTAGGTCATACTGTTCCACGTAGGACCACGCCACATCCTAAGTTCAAACTTAGGATCACTTATAGAAACAGATGGAACAGGATGGCATGTAAAAAAACAGGATTTGTCAAGTAAATACCTATCAATTAAACAATCAGCTACAGATTTGTCAGCAATACCAGCTATGAGTGGCCAGAAATTTTCTATAACCAGGTGTCTCATCGCCTTGTTTTTTATTGCCCAGACATCATAATACATACTGTCGGAAACACTGTAAAGACTATCATTAATAAAACTTTTTAGTTCTCGTTTTCTCTCGGTAAAATGAAAACAATTCAACTTCAGGAGCTTCGACCATTTTTCAGCATATTCATACATCATATATACATGAGAAGTAGCATCGATACATGCCCAGGCTCCAAGACCTGGTTCATCGAAACGTACGCCTTCATCTATTCCGCTTTCCCATTCTTTCAACAAAATATCATTATAAAAGAAGCCTTCTCCTTCGGCTTTCCTATTATTTTCAAACCATTTGAGTTGACGAACCAGTGCCTGATAAAAATAATTAAGGTGTGAATCATTGGGATTGTGACTGATATAGTCATCGGCAGCAACAATCCAAACCGGTGGATGACCTTGTGTATCCTTATTCCATGTAGCTTTTTCTCTGTTTTCTGTTCCTCCGGGCATCCAGATGCTTCCTGGAATCATGCCTGATGGTTCCTGATTTTTAAGGTCATTAAGCAATTGTTTCAACGCATGATCTTCATCATAAACCAGCGCATCAAAAATTTGATGAACAATGTCCCAGTGCCCAAATGCGGGAGCATAACAATACCCTGGGCCTATTTCTTCCCACTCGTAATCAAAAGGCCATTCTGCCGGATGGGTACTTTTTTTATGCAGTTCCAATGTATAGTTAAGCATATTCTGCCATTCGGGTTTCCCTACTAAATCCTCTGAAAACTGTTTGCTTTTATCAATTTTATGTATTGCGCAGGAAACAAAAACAATAAGAAAAATAAGAGCCCCTAAATTTTTTAGTTTTATTTTCATTCAATTTTCTTTTATGTATATCCGCAATTAACCCACTAATATATTCTATGCTTAAAGCTTGACCGTCCTGATAATAATGCCAGCAATAATCGGCCAAATATCCTTTTTCCAAAGTATCTTCTGTTAAATTTAGTCTTTATAATCTTAAAAGAAATTGCAACTTCCCCGATCTCTCCTTTCACAGAAGATGATAGGGGAAACTTACATTACTCATAATCAATCTTATTTAATTTCTTCAAGAGGAGGTACGTTTTTGTCTACTCCAACATACCCTTCATTTTGATTGATAACACCTTTCGTATTTGAAGTAATCACGCTTGAAGGAATAGGCCATAAAACATGAAAAGGAGACATACTGGCAGTATTTCCCAATAAAGTTACTTTTTTTGCATAGACTTCATTATGGGACATCACCCGATCGTAAAAATAATTCTTTGTACTAAATCCACTTAAGCTGTAACCATTCAAATTTAATTTAGCCATTATATATGAAACCCTTACAAGTTCAGAATGTCTTGTTTCTTCAGCAAACAACTCCCGAGCACGTTCATCAAAAATAAAATCGATATTAACTTCACTGGCATTAATGGGTGTTGCATGTGCACGGCCTCTAACCTTATTTATGTCACTGGCAGCATTACCCATCTGATTTTTCCAATAGTAAGCTTCTGCCCTAAGCAAATAAGTTTCAGCCAAACGATAGATATACCAATCTCCATTCCCTCCTACGGGTTTGGCTAATGGATCTTGTTGAGGTACATAAAGTATATAATGAGGCACTGCATACATGTGATAAAAGGTATCTAATGGAACAGCCAAATATGCTTCATTATAAGGTTTGCCAAAATCGACTGATTCTGGATTATTATATAGATATTCATCTACATCGACCCAGTTTATATCACTTCTCCTTAAATCGGATGTATTTTCCCATGTTTGTTGTTTATATTTCCAGAGTGTGTAATCATAGAAATAATCTAATCTTACATTAGCGTTTCCCCTCCCTAAAGAATCGTACATTAAGCCACTTGCAACCATTCCGGCTTTACCTTGACTATCTTTTATTGCTGAATGGTGCCAAGCAGGTCCATAATGACGCATCGTAAAAAGACCATCAGATTTTGCATTTTCTGGAGCTTCATACCGATCAATTGTAGTCATGATAGTTTCAGTATTTTCAGCAAGGTTGAAATTTTCAGGACGATGAAGATCCCAAATAACATTACGTTTGGGATCACTTCCCCATGAGCCAAAACGACTAGTCATTAATGCATAAGGTCCGTTTATAACATTTGTTGCTGATTCGATTGCTTTATCAAACTCCATATTCGCAAGATAAATTTTAGTCAGAAGATGATTAGCTGCTCCTTTTGTAACCACTCCTGGATTTGCTTTTTCAGGCAACCATTGTACTGCAAATTCCATGTCCGACTGAATCTTATTAAGAATTGCCCAACGACTATGGGTATAAAAGTCAACCTTAGGTCCGGTAATTTCTTCACCAATAAAAGGAACATCGCCATAGCTATTAACTAACCGATAATACCAGTAAGAACGAAACCAATAAGCTTCAGCTAAAATCGAATTTCTATCTGCTTCATTCTCCCATTTTACATTATCGATCCTGGAGATCAAAACGTTTGTATTTTTGATTACAACATAAATGTCTTTAAACATTTGAACGAAACGATAATAGGCTTCACCGCTTGGTGTGACTTTATTAAAATCAAGCTGAGACCACGGAGATGCAAGATCAGAAGAAGCAAATTCAAGAACTAAATTGTTTATATAATTTGTATTCTCCATCTTTAGATCTTTTCTCATTGTTACTAAAAGAGATTCAAATCCCGCTTTATCAACATATACATTTTCGGGAGAGAAAAAAGATAGTGGGTCTGGTTCTAGCCACTCTTCGGAACAAGATACCGAAATCAGGAATAGTGATAGTATTAAAGCTAAACTCTTTATAGTTTTCATAATATTTTTTTTCATGTTACTTTAAAATTATAATGAAATATTAACACCTATTGTTGTGATCATAGGCATAGGAGTATCTATTGATTCAGGATCCCAACCAGGCCAATTGTCAATAGTAATCAAGTTACGTACAGAACCATATACCCGAATGCTATTTACTTTTATAATTCTGGATAAATCTGGTAATTGGTAAGACAAAGAAATGTCCTGTAACCTAATAAATGATAGTTTTTTATATACCTTTAATCCACCGCCGAATGCATTAACCTGAGTTGATAGCTTTGCATAGTCGTTAATCGGATTTTCGGGTGTCCAATATGGAATATCATATACATTTCGTTTATCATATATTTCAGAAGAATTACGAAGCGCCTCATTGAATTCTCCAATATGCCCTAAATCTGCCCGTATAAAAATAGATGCAGTGAAATTTTTAAGAAAAGTGAAATCGTTTTTGAAACCCAAATTGTATCTTGGTTTCGTATAACCAATAAATTGTTTGTCAACCAATGCCTCATATGCATAATTTCCATCAACATCTTCGGCTTTAAAATCACCAGGAGTCAATCCATACTTTTCTGCTTCTGAAGCTTCGTCCAGTTGCCAAATTCCATTAACTTTGTAGTTCCACACTCTATCAAGAGCCTGCCCTGGAAACCATTCGTTTGTATAATCAGGCATTTCTTGAGAAACTGTTTTGTCACCAACTATAACTTCCTCATAATCACCAAAAAGTTTTTTGATTTTATTCCGGTTTAAAGAAAACACAAAACTCGATTTCCAGCTAAAATTACTATTATTAATATTTACTGTATTCATTGTAAATTCAAATCCTTTATTGGCTAATTCTCCAAGATTGGTAGTAATGTCAGCAAACCCAGTAATCACTGGCAACATTCGTTTCATTAATAGATCGTTAGTGGTAGAATTATAATATTCGGCTACCATTGTTACACGGTTTTTGAACAGGCCCACATCCAAACCGAAATTAAGTGATTTGGTTCTTTCCCAAACAAGGTCACTATTCGCTAGCGTGCTGTTAAATACACCAACCTGTAAATTTGTTCCATCATAATAAAAGTTTGGACTTATCTGAGCCAATGCTGAATAAGCACCGATAGACCGATTCCCATTTACCCCCCAGGATACCCTGGCCTTCAATTGACTTATCCAATCAACTTTGAAAAATTCTTCTTTAGAAATTTTCCATGCAAAAGCAGCTGACGGGAAGATTGCCCTTGGGTTTTTAACACCAAACGCAGAATAACCATCCCTACGTATCGATAAAGTAATCAGGTATTTATCTAATAATTCATAATTCAGGCGAGCCATTGCTGCATCACCTGTTATTCTCTGGTCATACACATCAATGTTTGGTTTTTTTCCAAACTGAAGACCATTAAAACTCAAATTCTCGTTCGGAACAAAGGATTCATTTAACATGGTTGATGACCATGATTTATTTTCTTCTGAACTATACAAAAGAGTCAGATCCAAATTATGTATCCCAAATTCTTTTTTCCAATGAACTAAATGATCAAGAATCCATCCAAAACTTGAAGCATCTTTTCTTGTTCCATAACCTTGTGAGTGGTCGACTCCACCTTGAATAGTTGTTGAAGGCCAAAAATTATAATCTTTCGCAAATGAATATCTTGGTTGGTATGATATTTTATATTCAATCCCATAAGGTAGTTTAATATTGGCATAAATAGAAGCGAAAAGTCCGGTTTCTTTCATTAACCGATCCTGTCCATAATAATCAATTAATGGATTCATGGTATTAAACGAATTTGGGTACCAATTAATGCTACCATCTTCATTATACATTGAACCATAGGGACTATTATAATACATCAAGTATAGAGGTACTTTGATACTACTCTGATCCCGGTCGGAAAACTGAGAATTAACTCCAACATTCAACCAATCTGTAATTTTTAAATCCAAATTTAATCGTGACCGGATGGTTGAGAATTTGTCTCCAACGACTACTCCTTCATTATTTTGATAGCCAATAGACCAATAATAATTAACCCGATCAGAAGAGCCACTAACACTTAAGTCGTAATTTTGCCGAATTCCCGAATGGGTCACTTGGTCATACCAATTTATCTCTTTTCCGGCTTTGTAATTATCTATTTCGACCTGATAAAAACCTAAACGGCCGAGGTACTCATTCGTATTATCAGACTGTGGATTATTACTTGCTTCTCTCCATTCATCAAGTGTGACATTACTGGATAATTTATCTGGATTATCATAATAATAACTTGAAAAGCTAGGATTAACAGATCTCAGATAGTCGGCTCTGAAAGATTGATATCCGGCACCATCATATGGTTTAAAACCGTTTGTAGGATTAGCAACCCCAACATTGGCAGAGAAATTGATCGTTGGCTTTCCTGTATTCCCTTTTTTTGTTGTAATTAGAATAACCCCTTCTGCTGCTCGTGAACCATATACTGCAGAGGAACTGGCATCTTTTAAAACATCGATTGTCTTAATATCAGAAGGATTTATATCAGAAATGCTTCCATTATATATTGAACCGTCAATAACAATCATTGGGTCAGTAGATGCATTTAATGACTTGGAACCTCGTATTTCTAAACTACTTCCTCCAGCAGCAGTTGTACCCTGAATCGCATAAAATCCGGCAATTGTCCCGGTAAGCATATCAGATAATTGAGTCATAGGTTGGTTTTTGAAATTTTCTGCATCCATCCTTACAACTGCTCCTGTTAAGTCACTCTTTTTTTGCGTTCCATATCCAATAGCAATTACTTCATCAATACCTATTGAGCTGTTAAGCATACTTATATTTATCGATGACTGACTCCCTACAGTAATTTCCTGAGATTTCATTCCAATAAATGAGAAAGTCAATACTTCACCTCTATTTACGTTAATTGAATAATTACCATCAACGTCTGTTACTGTTCCCTTATTTGTACCTTTTATAACTATGGCAACTCCCGGCAAAGGTTCACCAGTATCATCTGTTACCTTACCTGAAATCATCTTTTGCTGCTTACTCATTGAACTCGAGGCTTTTAATGCAATTATTCGATTATTTATCGAATAACTAATGCCTTTACTTAAGAATAACTCATCAAGTACTTCTGTGATTAGTTTATTATTTGCCAAAATGTTCACTTTTTGAGCAACATTTATTTTGGTAGCATCATACATAAAAAGAAATTCTGACTCACTTTCAATATTCGCCAAAACATTTTTAATGGTTGTATTCCGAAGATCAAGGTTAATCCTCGAATTTTGAGAATACGTGCCGGTTGCGAAAACCTGCGAAATGGTTACAAGCACCAAAAAGAGTGTCGTTTTCATTACTCTAAATAATTTTGATCCTCCCCCTTTTTTATCCCGGGACGGGATCAGTAAATAATAATTTTTTTTCATACCTTTGTTTTGATTGTTAATAAATTTACCTTTTTCTTACTAGCGAAAAGGTGAAAAAATCAGGGGAGATGTTACCAGCATCTCCTTTTTTTAATTAGTTTAATTTTACATAGGCACTTATATTAATTAATAAATACTTTTGTTTTCACACCTTCTTCATCACTCTTTATAATCCGGCTATTAACTGAACATGAGTAATCAATAGATTTGAAAATTTCCTCTATATTCTGGTTCTTAATTTTAGCAGTGAATACAGATTGAAATATTTTATGATTATTTACCTTTATTTCAATATTGTATTTCCGTTCCAGATGAATAAGAACTTCTCTCATTGGGCTGTTGTTAAAATAAATAATGCCATCAGTCCATGCAATAACACGACCTATATTTACTTTATTTATAACAATTTTCTCTGTATGCTTGTCAAACTGCGCCATTTCACCGGGAACTAAATTATAATGGAAAGAATTTTTCTTTGAATTCAGTAGTTCGACACTTCCACTTTGTAACGACACCTTTATGTTTTTATTTGAGGGATAAGCATTAACATCAAACCTGGTTCCAAACACTTTAATTTTTATCTCGTTACAACTCACTACAAATGGTAATATTTTGTTCTTTGTTACATGGAAAAAAGCCTGCCCTGTAAGTATAATGTCACGATTTGTATACCCGAAGTTACTGTTATAAGTCAATTGGGTTCCTGAGTTTAGTAAAACCACTGAACTATCAGGAAGAACAACCTTAGATTGCTGACCATTCTCGGCTACAACTGAAGTGTTGAAAGATTTAGAAGTTTTAGCTACAAATCCATCATTTTGTTGATAAAAACATATCAAAGAAATTCCTACAGTCAGAATAAATATTGCGGCATATTTTAACAATGTTTTCAGTTTGAACAAACGTTTTTTTGAATTTATTTGCTTTTGAAAATCCTTATATAATCCCTCTATCCGATAGTCCGACATTCTGTTCTCAGAAGCCAGAAGTGCCCATGCATTTTTTATATGGTTATATTCCTGCCTAGAACCGTCTTTATCATTCAGACCCAAAAGAACCGATTGCTCAGTTGTAGGATTTGTTTCACCAGAAACAATTTTTAATATGTCTTCTGTATTTTTCATTACTTTATTTGTTATAGTTATAAAGCACGAACCAGCGTTTACCCTAGCTGAAAAAATATTTATTTTGAAAATAAATTGTATTTATTTATTTTCACAGAGTATAAACATTAGATTTACAATAGGATACAAAATTTAGTAAAGCTGATTATAAATTTATGAAAAATAATTCATCGTTTAATTAATAAACATAAAGGCAATTAAAGGTAAAAAGTCTTTTAGATTGGTGCGAAATAATTTTAAAGCTTTAGAAATATGACCTTCAACAGCTTTGACTGAAATATTCAGTTCTTCCGCAATTTCTTTATACTTTTTATTTTCAAACCGACTCATGTTAAATACATTTCTACATTGCGGTGGTAATTGTTGCAGAGTATCTTTAATAATTTTTTCTATTTCCTGAAATGTTAATGAAGAAGTGTCAAGAGAATCCAATGCGTAAAAATTGGATTCTAATTTAATGGATTCTAAATTTTGTGAATCATAAAGCCTTTTATTGTATTTTAAGTTGCGTAATCGGTATAGACAATTATTCTTTGCTACAGTATAAAGATAGGCTGCCAAATTAGTATCCTCAGAAAGCTTTTCTTTTTTATACCATAACGTCATTAAAGTATCCTGAACAATATTTTCAGAAATATCTCTTTGTGGAATATACTCATATATAAAATAATATAACCTTGAAACATATTTATTATAAATAACCCTAAAAGCGGCTTCGGCTTCGTCTCCCTTCCTGAGTTTCTCAAATAAATATTTTTCGTCTTCAGTCATTAAAGCAGATTTAAAACAAAGTTAAAAAAATTCCTATAACTTTTTTTATATAAATAATTAAAAGTTCCTTGTTGATAACAAAATAAAAATGAAGAAATAAGTTATATAAAATTGCATATTTCAAGCTAAATTACTATATTTTAACTATTTATAAGAAAAAATAAAATATACAACTATCGAAAATTAATAGAAAACGATAGTAACACAGAAATGTGCCTGGAGGAAATATAAAACATCGTATTTGACCAGTTTTTTTTAATTAGTAAGGAAAAGGCATCTTTGATTTGTGAAGTTCAAAAACATTAAGAGGAAAACACATCCAATTATTTGATAAAAATATTTATGAATATTATTAACATAATAACATAGATATCAAAAATTAATTGTATTACCTAAATTCCGCAAGGAGGTTTCGTAGGGAGCATTCAAATAACAATAAATCAGGAAGTAAACCGATTGAAGTATAACATTAGCTATGGTGATTGAGGATTACTTAGCATAACACTTATTTGAAGTTAGTTGAATGCGTAATAGATAAATCCTTACGGATTTTAAGTATTAAATTACTCGTAAATAGAATCCGGAACAGCAAAAGAACAGAGAATATAATGAAATTTATTTCTCCTGATTTTAAGGAGAAACGAATTATGTGAAATATCGATAACGTCATATTTTAATGTATATTTGTATTTTGATTATTCAGGTGTGAGAATACAATTAAGTAATTTGATACAAATACAGTTACAAGTATTACATCAAAAATAATGCAGCTATTCCAGAGAGAGAAAAACTCTCAATAAACAAGATAAATTTCGTGACAAAGAATCGTCCAAAGCCTTTTTATAATTGTAAAAAAATAAACTTATGAAATCAATTCGTGAAATATATCGTATTGGTAACGGACCTTCCAGTAGCCATAGTATGGCTCCCCGATTTGCGGCTCAAATATTTATGGAAAAACATCCTGATGCGAATGCTTTTCAGGTAGTTTTATACGGCAGTCTTGCAGCTACGGGAAAAGGTCACGGAACTGATGTTTCTATTTCTGCTATTCTGAAGAAAAGAGGATCTGTTGAAATAATTTGGAAACCGGATATATTTCTTCCTTTTCATCCAAACGGAATGACTTTCCGTACAATTGATAAAGAGAAAAAAATTGTGGACGAATGGACTGTATACAGTATCGGAGGAGGTGCCCTGGCTGAAGAAAAGAAAAAATATATCGATGATACTGATGATACTGATGATACTGATGTCTATAAAATGACCAAGCTGAAAAATATTCTTTCATGGTGTAATAAGAGTGGGAAAAGCTATTGGGAATATGTAGAACAAAGTGAGGGTAGTGAAATATGGGATTATCTTGCTGAAGTATGGGAAAATATGAAGACTTCAATTTCAGAAGGTCTAATGACTGAAGGCGTTTTACCCGGAATGCTTCACCTTAGAAGAAAAGCCTCTTCTTTTTATATAAAAGCAATGGAATACAGTGACAACTTAAAAGCACGTGGATCCGTTTTCGCTTATGCATTAGCAGCCAGCGAAGAAAATGCAGCTGGTAATATTATTGTAACTGCTCCCACTTGTGGCTCATGCGGTGTTCTCCCCGCAGTTTTATTTTATTTACAAAAAACCAGAAATTATAGCAATATAAGAATTTACAGAGCTTTGGCCACTGCTGGTCTTATCGGGAATATCGTTAAAGAAAATGCATCAATTTCCGGAGCTGAAGTAGGATGTCAGGGAGAAATTGGAGTAGCTTGTGCCATGGCATCTGCAGCTTCATGTCAGCTATCAGGAAATAGTAATACACAAATAGAATATGCTGCCGAAATGGGATTAGAGCATCATTTGGGAATGACTTGTGATCCGATTGGCGGACTTGTTCAGATACCTTGTATTGAAAGAAATGCCTATGCAGCTGCACGAGCACTGGATATTAATGTATATGCTTCTTTTACAGATGGAAATCATTATGTTTCTTTTGACAGAGTGGTAGAGGTAATGAAACAGACGGGACATGATTTACCATCTCTTTATAAAGAAACTAGTGAAGGAGGACTGGCAAAAGAATTTAGATGTTGTAAATATTAACGACTCAGATACCGACAGCTAAGTAATGAGAATTACCTAAATTTGCGTTTTTATTTTTCTTTTTGGTAATATTTATGGAGTAAAAAACGTACCTAATCATTTACACTATTAACAACATCTTTCAAGAGAATAAAATGCAAACTCTAAAAAAAGGGAATACAAATTAATGTATTCCCTTTTTTTTATTATCAGGATTTTTTATGCCTCCCCTACAGGTCCGCCTCCAAAATTCATAGGTGGCATGGAACCGTCTCCTACATTATTAATAGTAACAGGACCAAAAACACTTTCGTATTTTCTGAGATTATCCTCCAGCGCCATTAACAAACGTTTTGCATGTTCCGGTGCAAGAATAATCCGAGATTTCACATTCGCCTTAGGTGTTCCCGGCATAATTCTTATAAAATCAAGTACAAATTCTGAACTGGAATGGGAAATCACAGCAAGATTCGAATAAATTCCCTGTGCAACATCCTCTTTCAGCTCAATATTTATCTGATTTTTCTTTTTATCCTGATCCATTTTTTAATCTTCTATTATCTCTGCATCAGTACTGTTTTTTGCAGATATTTTATCATATTCCTCTTTAGATCCTACAACAAGATTTCTATATTCTTTTAATCCTGTACCTGCAGGAATAAGATGACCACAAATAACATTCTCTTTCAGTCCGTCAAGATAATCAACTTTACCACGAATAGCAGCTTCATTTAATACCTTTGTAGTTTCCTGAAAAGATGCTGCAGACAACCAGCTTCTGGTCTGTAATGAAGCTCTGGTTATTCCCTGTAATATCTGACTTGAAGTAGCTGCAACAGCATCACGAACGACAATCAGTTTCTTATCTCTTCTACGCAATGTAGATTGTTCATCACGAAAACGACGGGCAGTGATAATCATTCCTGCCTTCAATTCTGAATCTCCAGGATCAACTACAACTTTTTTATTATAAATCCAATCATTTTCATGAAGAAAATCATTTTTATCTACAAGTTGCTTCTCAAGAAAACGGGTATCACCTCCATCGGCAATCTGTACCTTACGCATCATCTGACGAATAATTACCTCGAAGTGCTTATCATTAATTTTCACACCCTGCATACGATATACATCCTGAACTTCATTCAGAATATATTCCTGAACAGCTGTTGGCCCTTTAATAGCTAAAATATCAGCCGGAGTAGTTGCTCCATCAGAAAGTGGAGTGCCTGCTTTAACATAATCATTCTCCTGTACAAGTATCTGTTTAGATAATGAAACAAGATATTTCTTTACATCACCGCGTTTGGATGTTACAATAATCTCACGATTACCTCTCTTGATCTTACCGAAAGAAATTTCTCCGTCAATTTCAGAAACAACTGCCGGATTAGACGGGTTACGTGCTTCAAATAATTCGGTAACACGAGGAAGACCACCGGTAATATCTCCAGCCTTACCTGCAGCACGAGGGATCTTTACAAGTACCTGACCTGCATGAACCTTATCACCTTCATTTACAGAAACATGACCTCCAACAGGAAGATTATAGTTACGAAGAACTTCGCCTTTCTTACCTGTAATTATCAGTGAAGGATTTTTTGTTTTATCTCTTGTTTCAGTGATAACCTTTTCAGCAAATCCGGTCTGTTCATCAGATTCTTCTTTAAAGGTTATACCATTAATCAAATTTTCAAAAACAACTTTTCCTTCAAATTCATCAATAATAACACCATTGTATGGATCCCATTCACATAATTTATCTCCCTTCTTAACATCAGAACCATTTTCAATGAACAATTTTGCTCCGTATGGTATACTGTGTCTTGAAAGGACAATATGTGTATTTTTGTCCATTACCTTAATTTCAGCCAAACGACCTACAACTATAGTTGTTTTATTCCCTTCTTCATCTGTTGAATCCACAGTACGAAGTTCTTCAATTTCAATCATTCCATCATAATGTGAATATACTTCAGACTGAGAAGATATATTTCCTGCAATACCTCCCACATGGAATGTACGCAATGTAAGCTGAGTTCCAGGTTCACCAATAGATTGAGCAGCTATAACACCTACAGATTCACCTCTTCTTACATTTTGATTATTTGCAAGGTTTCTACCGTAACATTTAGCACATACACCCGATTTTGATTCACATGTAAGTACCGAACGAATTTCAACACTTTCAATAGGAGAATCTTCTATTTCCTGTGCGATTTCCTCATTAATCATTTCACCTGAACGAATAATCAGATCTCCGGTCAAAGGATGATAAACATCATGTACAGTAGTACGCCCTAAAATTCTATCATATAATGAAGAAACTATCTCTTCATCATTTTTAATTGCAGTTGCAACAATACCACGTAATGTTCCACAATCTTCTTCAGTAATAATCACATCCTGTGCAACATCTACCAAACGACGTGTAAGATAACCAGCATCAGCAGTTTTCAGAGCTGTATCAGCAAGTCCTTTACGTGCACCATGGGTAGAAATAAAGTATTCCAGAACTGATAATCCCTCTTTAAAATTAGCAAGAATAGGATTCTCAATAATCTGAGGTCCTGCAGAACCGGATTTTTGAGGTTTTGCCATCAGTCCACGCATACCACATAGCTGACGAATCTGCTCTTTAGATCCACGGGCTCCTGAGTCAAGCATCATATAAACTGAATTAAATCCATCCTGATCAGTACTCAATGTATGCATCACCGAAGCTGTCAATTTCACATTGGCATGAGTCCATATATCAATTACCTGATTATAACGTTCGTTGTTAGTAATAAATCCCATATTATAGTTATTCATTACTTCTTCAACTGCAGCATATCCGGCATCTACGATTTCCTTTTTATCTTTTGGAATCATTACATCACCTAAATTAAAGGATAATCCTCCAAGATAAGCCATTCTGTATCCCAAATTTTTAACATCATCAAGGAATGTAACTGTAGTAGAATTATTTGTTTTCTTATATACATCAGCAATAATATCCCGTAATGATTTTTTAGTAATCAGTTTATTTATATAACCCATTTTACGGGGAACTACCTGATTGAAGATAACACGTCCAACAGTTGTTTCTATTACATGTTGTATTGGTTCTCCATTTTCGTCTACATCTTCTACCTTAACCTTTACTATTGCATGAAGATCTACTTTCTTTGCATTGTGTGCAATTATTACTTCCTCAGCTGAGTAAAAAGTCATTCCTTCTCCCAGTGCAGCATTTTTCTTTTTGGTTATATAATATAATCCCAAAACCATATCCTGTGAAGGAACAGCAATAGGAGCACCATTAGCGGGATTAAGTAAATTTTGTGTGGAAAGCATAAGTAACTGGCATTCCAAAATAGCTTCATTTCCGAGAGGAACATGAACGGCCATCTGGTCACCATCAAAGTCAGCATTAAAACCTGCACATGCCAGAGGGTGTAACTGAATAGCTTTACCTTCTATCATGATTGGCTGGAATGCCTGAATTGATAAACGATGCAGTGTCGGTGCACGGTTTAACATTACCGGATGCCCTTTTAAAACATTTTCCAGAATATCCCATATAACAGGATCTTTGCGATCAACAATTTTCTTAGCGGACTTTACTGTTTTAACAATACCCCTTTCAATAAGTTTACGTATAATAAACGGTTTGAAAAGTTCAGCGGCCATATCTTTAGGAAGACCACACTGATAAAGTTTAAGTTTAGGTCCCACAACGATAACAGAACGGGCTGAATAGTCAACACGTTTACCTAAAAGGTTTTGACGGAAACGTCCCTGTTTTCCTTTCAAACTATCTGAAAGTGATTTTAAAGGACGATTATTTTCCGTTTTTACGGCATTAGATTTTCTTGAATTATCAAATAACGAATCAACTGATTCCTGAAGCATTCTCTTCTCATTACGAAGAATAACTTCCGGAGCCTTGATTTCTATAAGTCTCTTCAAACGATTATTTCTGATGATTACTCTTCTGTACAAATCATTAAGATCAGAAGTAGCAAAACGTCCTCCGTCTAATGGAACAAGAGGTCTCAGATCAGGAGGAATAACAGGGACAACCTTTACGATCATCCATTCCGGTTTATTTATATTTTTACTTTCAATAAAAGCACCAACTACCTGAAGTCTTTTAAGAGCTTCATTTTTCCTTTGCTGTGAAGTTTCTGTGTTGGCCTTATCACGAAGGTCACATGCTAACTCTTCAAGATCAATTCTTTGCAATAACATGTAAAGAGCTTCAGCTCCCATCTTTGCAATAAATTTATTAGGATCATCGTCATCAAGTAACTGATTATCCTTAGGCAGTGTTTCCAGAATATCAAGATATTCTTCCTCTGTAAGAAAATCAAGTTTATTTACTCCATCTGCTTCCTTAATTCCAGTCTGAACGACAACGTATCTTTCATAATAAATGATCATGTCGAGCTTCTTAGTCGGAAGCCCCAGTAAATAACCTATTTTATTAGGCAATGATCTAAAATACCAAATGTGGACAACTGGTACAACCAAAGAAATATGTCCCATTCGTTCCCTACGAACTTTTTTCTCGGTTACTTCCACACCACAACGATCACATACGATCCCTTTATAACGGATACGTTTGTATTTTCCGCAATGACATTCATAGTCCTTTACCGGACCAAATATACGTTCACAGAATAATCCATTTCGTTCCGGTTTGTAAGTTCTGTAATTAATAGTTTCCGGTTTCAAAACTTCACCGTGCGACTGCTCCAGTATTTGTTCAGGAGAAGCCAGGGAAATACCTATTTTTGTAAAACCACCTTTAACTTTATTATCTCTTCTAAAAGCCATATAGCTGTGTGTTTTATTATCAATTAATAGAAAATGTGATGTACAG
>Ga0172378_10002197_pt1 | contig 18227 bp, 10 predicted proteins | sample GrowelOW332metaG_FD_119755 | JGI IMG/M metagenome (GOLD analysis project Ga0172378, IMG submission 119755) | Groundwater microbial communities from an aquifer near a municipal landfill in Southern Ontario, Canada - Pumphouse #3_1 metaG | ecosystem: Environmental > Aquatic > Deep subsurface >... | reverse complement strand
TACTTTGCGCGTCCAAGCGGGGAACGGGGAGTCCGAGGGGTGAGGGGCGCCGCCGCGTCCCGCATCCCTCGGATTCTTCCGCGTAAACCTACGCTATATAATATTGAAATTTACCATCAAAATCACGCATATATAAAATTTCCGATAAAAGGAAACCAAACAGTGACGCAAAACGTCAGATATAATTGCATACATCACCGAATAAAAGCTGCGAATCGCCGCGAGTTCGCTTTTTCACGTCAAAATCAAACTTTTTTTGTGATTGTGTGAGGGATTTCAAAAAATCGTGCGTATATTATATATACCGGGTAAAAATCGAATGGGGGAACGCAGATGACAGTTTCCGAGATGATAGAGCGGCGTGAGGGCGAATACCTGTCTCCGCTCGCTTTTCCGACCTCCTGCACACGCGGACGGCAGAAGCCGATAGCCCCTTGCGATAATCGCGCGGAGTATCAGCGCGACCGCGACCGTATACTTCATTCAAAAGCGTTTCGGCGGCTTATGCACAAGACACAGGTGTTTATCTCGCCCGAACACGATCATTACCGCACCCGCCTGACGCACACCCTCGAGGTCACGCAGGTGGCTAGGACTATTGCCCGCGCACTTCGCCTAAACGAGGATCTGTGCGAGGCGATCGCGCTGGGGCATGACCTCGGTCATACTCCGTTCGGTCATTCGGGAGAGGCGTTTCTGCGCCGCTTTGATCCGTCCTTTGCCCATTATGAGCAGAGCCTGCGTGTTGTGGATACGCTTGAAAGGCTTGATCTCACCTATGAGGTGCGTGACGGCATCGTGCATCATACGGCGGGCGGCGCCTGCACCGCGGAGGGCGAGGTTATCCGTGCCGCCGACCATATAGCCTACATAAATCACGACATCGACGACGCCCTGCGCGCCGGAATTCTGCATTACGGGGATATACCTGCGGATATCACGGCGGCGCTCGGTCAGACGCACGGCGAGCGCATCGATGTGATGGTGCAGAGCATTATCGACGCGTCGGTCGAAAATGATTTTCGCTTTGCGGTGTCGGGAAATGACGGAAAATCCGTATTCGCGCCGGCGTCCGAGAGCGCTCTCACGGCAAAAACGCGCTCAGGATATGTCTGTCCGCTTCGTATGGGAGCGGAGGTGGAGGACGCGACGCGCCGGCTTCATGAATTTTTATACGAACGTGTGTATAAAAATCCGATAGCGAAGTCCGAGGAGGTACGCGCGGAGCGTATGCTTTCGGTCATGTATGATTATTTTTTGAAGAATCCAGATTCGCTGCCGGGCGAATATAAGCTGATAGCACTGTCAGACGGGGTAAACCGCGCGGTTTGCGATTATATATCGGGTATGACCGACCGCTACGCCGTCAGCGTTTTCAAAAGCATTTTTGAGCCGGAAACGTGGAAAATCTGAATATATACTCATATTGATATACAAAAATTTATAAAAAATATAAAACTCACGATTTATGTGTGCATTTGGCAAAAATGTGATAATGTTTTATAATAACACGAGATAAAAACGGCAAAACTATCAAAACGAAGCCAGCCATAACACGGCGAAACGGAAAGGAGGCGCGCGATGATACCGGACGCTGTTATCGAGGAGATCAAATACCGAAACAACATCGAGGACGTGATATCATCGTATGTCACGCTCAAGCGTGCCGGCTCGAATATGAACGGTCTTTGTCCGTTCCATAATGAGAAAACGCCTTCCTTTACAGTGTTTTCCGCGACGCGCAGCTTCTACTGCTTCGGCTGCGGTGCGGGCGGCGACGTTATAACATTTATAATGCGCGCCGAAAATATCGATTATCCCTCGGCGCTCGAATTGTTGGCAAAACGCGCCGGCATAACTATACCGCAGGACGGACGCGGCGCGGAGGTGGGCGTCAAACGCCGCCGCATACTCGATATGAACCGTGACGCCGCGCGTTATTTTCATGATCAGCTCAAAAAATCGCCCGAAGCGCTTGCCTATTTTCAAAAACGCGCGCTCGCGCCCGCGATAATAAACCGTTTCGGACTTGGCTACGCCCCCAATGATTTCGGTCTGCTCGGCAGTCATATGCGCTCGCTTGGCTACACCGACGAGGAGCTTATCACCGGATTTTTATGCGGAAAAAGCCAGAAAACCGGACGTCCGTACGATTATTTCCGCGGACGCGTCATGTTCCCTATCATCGATATTTCGGGCGATGTCGTGGCGTTCGGCGGACGCGTGCTCGACGATTCCCTTCCTAAATATTTAAACTCGTCGGACACTCCCGCGTTTAAAAAAAGCCGCAATCTGTTTGCCCTCAATTTCGCCAAAAACCGCTGCGCCGAGGAAATGATTCTTTGTGAGGGCTATATGGACGTCATCGCACTCCACGGCGCGGGGTTCGAGAACGCCGTCGCCACCCTCGGCACGGCAATTACGCCCGAACACGCGCGGATAATGAAGCATTATACAAAAAAGGTGATAATATCCTACGACGCCGACGACGCCGGACAGCGTGCCGCCGACAAGGCTTTCCGACTGCTCGAGGAGGTGGGACTTGAAACACGTCTGCTGAAGGTGCAGAACGCAAAGGATCCCGACGAATTCATCAAAAAATTCGGAGCGGATCGTTTCCGCCGTCTGCTCGAGGCTTCCACCTCGCGTTTCGAGTTCAATTATTCAAATATCGTCAAAAAATACGATATCACCGATTATGAGGGCAAGATCAAGGCTGCGGACGAGCTTTGCGAGGTGATATCAGGCGTATGGTCGGCGGTCGAGCGCGACATTTATCTGCGCACCGTGTCCGGCAGGCTTGAGATACCATACGAGGGCTTAAAGCGCGACGCGGAGGGTAAGGCGCGGCGCAATTCGCGTCAGCGCAAGAGCGAGGAAACGCGTCAGGTGCAGCTTTCGTCCGTCGGCTACGGCGACCGCGTCAATACCGATTACGCCAAAAATCCGACGGCGGCGCGCGCTGAGGAGATCATTCTCGGAATGCTGGAGCTGCGTCCGGAGCTGACCGCCGAGGTGCAGCGCGGGACGATAGAGCTTGCGGCGGACGATTTTTTCACCGATTTCGGCAGAAGGGTGTTCGATTATATCCTCACCCATACCGAGGGCGGGACGTTTTCCGACGGCGCTCTCTCCGGAAGCTTTACGCCAGAGGAGGTCGGACGAGTCGTTCGAATGAGAGTAGCGCGGCAGGAGATCACAAACAGCCGCGAAATATTCTGCGACTGCGTCGCCAGACTCAAAAGCGCAGGCACGCTGTCAGAGGATAAAAAAAGCGTCGGACTCGAGGATTTACAGTCGATTATATCAAAAAAACGCTCGCCCGACGGCGGCTGATAACATCGGGACGAAAAATCAAAAGCCATAACGCCTGCGGGCTTTACTGGATATACAAAATAACGCTTACATAAAGATTGCGGAGGAACAGCATGAACAACGAAAAAAAGATCGATATGAAAGAGCTTATCGAGCGCGGCAAGGCTAAAGGCTCGCTTTCCAACAACGAGATCATGGAGGCTCTGTCTGACGTCGATTACGATATAGATCAGATCGAAAAGCTCTATGAAAATATCGAGAATATGGGAATTGAAATCACCGGATATCTCGACACCCCCGAATTCGAGGATATCGAAAACGAGGTCGAACGCTACGAGAGCGCCGAGGATATGGAAAAGATGCTCGCGCAGGGGGGGCTTGCCATCGACGACCCCGTGCGTATGTATCTCAAGGAGATCGGCAAGGTTCCGCTGCTCTCCGCCGACCGCGAGCTTGAGCTTGCCGAGCGCATGGCGAACGGCGACGAGCAGGCTCAGAAGGAGCTTGTCGAAGCGAACCTGCGTCTTGTCGTCAGCATCGCAAAGCGTTATGTCGGCAAGGGTATGTTTTTTCTCGATCTCATTCAGGAGGGAAACCTCGGACTGATGAAGGCGGTCGACAAATTCGACTACCGCAAGGGCTACAAGTTTTCCACCTACGCCACCTGGTGGATACGTCAGGCGATCACCCGCGCTATCGCAGATCAGGCGAGAACCATACGAATCCCCGTGCATATGGTAGAAACGATACACAAGGTTTCGCGCGTTTCGCGTCAGCTGCTTCAGGATCTCGGTCATGAAGCGAGCGCAGACGAGATCGCCGAGGTCATGAACATGAGCGCAGACAAGGTGCGCGAGATAATGAAGATCGCGCAGGCTCCAGTGTCGCTCGAAACTCCTATCGGTGAGGAGGAGGACAGCCATCTCGGCGATTTTATCGAGGACGTCGATTCGCCCGCCCCTGCCGAGGCCGCTTCCTATACACTGCTTCGCGAGCAGCTCTGCGAGGTGCTTCATACCCTCACCCCCCGCGAGGAGCACGTTCTCAAGCTGCGCTTCGGACTTGACGACGGACGCACCCGCACGCTTGAGGAGGTTGGCAAGGTGTTCAACATCACCCGCGAGCGTATACGTCAGATCGAAGCGAAGGCTCTGCGCAAGCTCCGTCACCCCAGCCGCTCGAAGCGTTTAAAGGATTATCTCGATTGATTTTTGTGGGAAATCTATAATAATTATATATAAACATTGTGATAAGTGCATATAGAAAATGTTATTATATAAAAAACGGTTTGCATAAAGCTATGCAAAATGCACAATAATTAACGCGGAGAAGCGGTTTTAAGCCGTAAAAAGCGGGTTTAAAGCATACATCGTCCGCAAAAATGACCTTGACATATTATTATTTGTGGTGTAAAATAAGAATGTTAGCTGAATACAAAAATCGAGGAGGATCTACGCATGAAACTGAGACTTATCGGTCTGGTGCTGTGCCTTGCAATGGTTTTCCCGCTCGTATTATCGAGCTGCGGAAACGCGAGCACTGAGGCGACAGCCGAGACAAATGCGGACGGCACGCCCGTTACGACTACGACCAGCAATAAAGCTATGACTATCACCCTATATTCAATAAAGGACGAATCCACTACCGACGAAGCTATCTCACAGGTACAGGCCGCTCTTAATAAAATCACCGAAAAGGATTACAACACCCATATTCTGCTCAAAATGTATACCGAGGACGAATATGACGCTGTTATTGACGAAAAGGTAGAGGCTATCAAAGAGCAGAAGATAAAGGAAGAAGAAGAAGCAGCCGCCAAGAAGGCTGCTGAAAAGGCCGCAAAGGAAGCCGCAAAGGAAGCTGCAAAGGCTGCCGGCGGCGAAACTACAAAGGCTAAGACCGAGGAAACCACCACCGCAGGCGATGTCACCATTATCAACGAATACGGTATCGAAGAAACCGTTTATCCCGCTGAGAACGGCACACAGCTCGATATTTTCCTCGTACGCGGCATGGATAAGCTTGAGGAATACTCCGCGGACGGTCTTTTGACCGCTCTTGACGAGCAGCTTTCGATAGGCTCAAAGATACTCAAGCAGTACATACACCCGACCTTCCTCTCCGCTGCAAAGGTCGGCTCGAGCACCTATGCTATCCCGAACAACCATGTCGTCGGCGAATACAAATATCTGCTGCGCGACAAATCGCTTGTTGACAAATATTATTATGATCCCGAGGATATGAACTCGCTCAGCGATATCGAAGCGTTCCTCACCGATGTCGCAAAGAACGAACCCGATTATATCCCGCTCATGAACGAACCCGGTCTTAACGCGGTTTATCTGACGGCGGAAGAAAGTCTGCTCGGCGCGGCAATGCCTAAGAACGCCGTCGCCGGAACGAGCGCCGCGCCCAAGAACCTGCTTTCCGTTACCGGTTATGTTAACGGTTACGCTACCCTCCTCAATCTCCGTTCTATGAACGCCATCGGCAGCGGCTCGATGGACGACGGCAACAAGTACGCTGCCGCTGTCATCTCCGGCGATCCGTCTACCCCCGAGCTTTACAAGGATAATTATTACGTTTCCGTTTACAGCCAGCCTACCGCTGATAATAATAACGTTTACAGCGGTATGTACGCCGTCAGCACCTATGCCGCCGACGTTGCCCGCTGCATGGACGTCGTTTCGCTGTTCACCACAAGCTCCGAATTCGTCAACATCTTCGAATACGGCGTTGAGGGAATGCACTACGAAATAGACGAGGATACCGGTCTTATCAACCGACTCAACAGTGATTATTCTGTTAATATGAATTATGCCGGCAACCAGTTCATCATGAGCGCGTCGTCCGACATGACTCCCCTTATGCAGAAGCTCGCCGAGAATAACTGGGCGCTCGCAAAGGAACAGAACCTCGATATGGCTTACAACCCCTACCTCGGCTTCCGCGTCGCTACCACTTCCGTTGACAAGGAAGGCAAGGTCACAAAGCTTGAGCTTGCAAACGGTATGACAGTCGAGGAGTGCATGGAAGGCATCGTTACGGTATCCAAGGATTATCTCCAGCAGATCGCCGATTTCAAGGAATATGAGGAAGAATATCAGGAATCCTACCTCGTCAAGAACGGCACTACCGGCGAGATCGAGGAGAGATTCAAGACCTCTACCCGCACCGTTACGGTCACTGATTTCATAGCTCAGCTCGCAAAGGATACCTCCAAGGACGAATATATTGCGGCGGCTACCGACTCCGCAGACGCTAACTCGCCTGCTTCGCAGTATGCGACATGGTACGCAGCGGCGTTCCCGGCTACCGAGGAAGCTGCTCCCGCAGCATAAGCTCAAACCATGCGGCACACGGTATAAACTCACGTCACAAGGTATAAAAGCTTATAGCGTTTAACATCGCCGCGATGTAAATTACGCTGACCTCTGACAGTGTCAGAGCACGTAAAATAATCGTGGTAATAATAAAAGCGCGCCGCGCTGACCGCTCCGCGCGCAGACGATATTTCGAATAAATATTAACGACACCCGAGAGCGGCGACGCTTTCGGGTGTCTGTCGGTTAAAGAGGTATTATATAATGGAAATGAATTTTAATATGCCGGTCAAAATCATCAGCGGCGAGGGCTGCGTCACGAACAGCGCCGAAGCTTTATGTATCGGCAGCCGCGCTCTGATAGTTACCGGACGCTCGTCCGCCGTAAAAAGCGGCGCGCTTGCAGACGTGACCGCCGTCCTCGAAAAAAATGGCGTTGACTATACAGTATTTGATAAAATCAGCGAAAATCCGCTGATGAGCGTCTGCTTTGAAGGCGGCGCCGCCGCAAGTGCGTTGGGTGCGGATTTTATCATCGGCATCGGAGGAGGTTCTCCGCTCGACGCGTCAAAATCGATCGCCGCGTACGCCGCGAATCCCGATATCGCACCGCAGGAAATATTTACCGCCGCACTCGCGCCCTCACTTCCGATAATCGCCGTCCCGACGACGGCGGGGACAGGAAGCGAGGTCAACCGTTACAGCGTGCTGACGCTCGATGAATCGAACAAAAAGAAAACGTTTTCGTCCGATATGTCCTATCCGCGCGCCGCATTTCTCGATCCGCGCTACACCTGTTCGCTGTCGGCGGGCTATACGATGAGCACCGCGCTCGACGCGTTCTGCCACGCGCTCGAATCATACCTTTCGCCGAAAGCGACCGTTCTCTCGTCGCTCGCCGCCGAATATGCCGCGCGTTCGATATGGAACATCATACGCGGCGGTCATGAAAACAGCTATACGTTCTTGGAACGCCGCGAACTGATGTTCGCCGCCTGCGCCGCTGGTATCGCGATAAACACCACCGGAACGGGATTTCCGCATCCGCTCGGCTATAATCTGACGCTTTCCGAACATAAAATACCCCACGGACGCGCCTGCGGAGCGTTTACCGGCGAATATATTGCCTATAATATGCGCACTGACGACGGAAAATGCCGACTTGAAGCGTTTTCCGCGTCGCTCGGCTGCGAAATAAGCGATATCGCGCGTGAGATACCCGCACTCGCCGGCGTTAAGCTGACGCTTGATGCCGACACCATCGCGCGTTACGTCAAAAACACTGCAAGCGCTGGAAATTATAAAAATTCGCCGTATGTGATAAACGAGAACGAACAGGCGGAGATATACCGCAGACTGTTCGGCGAAAAATGAAGCGTTCTGCCGGACTATCGTGACAGCATATGTAAAACGCGGCATACAGCCTGACGTTTTAAAGCTGTAAACGTCGCCGGAGAGAGAAAACAAAAGCTGCGATATAAAATATACATAAATTTGAAAAATAAGGGAACAACGGGACGTTAAAAACGTCAAAATCCAGCAGATGGGTATGCGGATACCATAAATAGTTAATTTATTATAACAATTTGTCAACGGTACTTGCAATTTTCACAAAACAGCGGTAATATGTAAACAGTAAAAAAATTTGGAGGTAGAAACATGAAAATTAAAACGAGACTGCTGTGCACGCTTCTCGTGATCATCATGACAGCCTGCGCGGGCTTCGCGGTACACGCCGCAAATCCGTTCACTGACGTGACGAAATATTCGGAAGCGATCGACACTCTCTACGGTATCGGCGTAATCACCGGCGCTACAGGCACGACCTATAATCCCGAGGGCAACGTCACGAGATGGCAGATGGCGCTGCTCGTTTCCAAGCTGGTCACCGGCGAAGCAACATCATATTGGGAAAATATCCCTTCATCAATGCAGTTCTCCGACGTCGTAACGACGACGATTTATAAGCATTATCCCGCCGCCATCTATTACGCGAGCCAGAAGGGCATCATCAAGGGCGTCGGTGGAGATCTGTTTGATCCCGACTCGGGCATCAAATATCAGGACGGACTGATAATGGCTCTTCGCGCGCTCGGCTATTACACCGATAACGCGAGCGCTTCAGGCTTAGTTTATCCCGACGATTACATAGCCAAGGCGAGAGCGCTCGGACTTACCGAGGGACTCTCCGACGTATCCTATACCGCAACGCTGACCAGAGGTCAGACAGCTCAGGTACTTTACAACGCCTATACCGCGAAAATGGCGAACGGAAGCACAATATCCGAGAGCATTTTCGGTTATGAGGAGGGCAGGATCGTCCTCGTCGCGACCGATAACCTCAAGATATTCTCGAACGCTCCCTTCGCAAAGACCGGCAAGCTCGTATTCTCCACCCTCAACGCCTACGGCTCGCTCGCATCAAACTGCTTTGAGCTTGACGCGTCGTTAGTAAAGGATATTTTCAACACCACCGATTACAACGCTTATATCGGCACCTCGTTCAATGTGAAATATAGAAATAACTATGCCGAGATACTCGAGTTCACAAAGAACAGCACTCCCACCACTGTTGAGAGCGGACTTTCGGTATCGAGCAATATTCAGAATAAAATCACCCTCAATAACACCCAGTATCAGACTGTTTCCAACTATTCGGAGCGCCTTATTGACAAGGCGGTTCCCACCTCTCATGAGATAATAGTGTATGCCGTAAACGACGCGTTTACCTCCGGCTCGGTTATAATCGCTTCGCAGATGAGCGGCACGACGGCATATTATAAGCTCACTACCTTTGACGATAATAACGACGGTTATCCAGACCGCGCGGTATACAAGCCGTACAGCTTCGGCGTATACACCGTTACCGACGGCAAGATCAGCCTTGCCGGAAATCTCCCCACCTCGTCCGTGACCATCACGAACACCACTGGAGCTTCGCTGACAAGCGGCGTTAAGGTGCTTTATTCGTATGATTCGCAGACCAAGGAGCTTGAGATAAAGAAGATTTACACCGAAGCGAGCGGCACTGTCGCTTCGTACATGGCAAACACCTCAATGCTCTACGTCACCCCCACGAATTATTCGAGCTACACAAGCTTCAATCTTGGCAACGACGAGCTTAACGGCGCTGTTTCCTCCTCGAAGCTGAAGGAAATGCTCGCCACCGTCACCGCCGGAACCGCTATCAAATATATCACCGACGAAAGCAGCAGAATCATATGGCTTGAACTTGCAAATTCGTCGAACGGAACCGGTTCTACCGGCACAACATATTCATCAGACAACTTCTACATCGTCAGAGGCTATACATACACAAACGCATATATGTATCCGTCCGTGACAATTCAGACGCCCGGCGGAACTACCTCGTCCATATATATTTCGAGCATTAACGGTTCGAGCGCGTTCACCGCGACATCACTGGCGGTAGGCGATGTTATTCAGATAAACACGACCGGTTCGTCGACGACGACTCAGATCGGCGCGGTTTACGCTGTCAATAATATTTCCGCCGCAGCTACCTACAACACCACGAGCGTAACATCATATATCACGGTTCAGAATTCCATGCTCTATGTATATGATAACAACGCCGCAAAGTACAGCATCGCGATGCTCGGCACAATCCCGGTTTATCAGTATGCCAACGGCAATGTTAACACAAGCTCCATCACCGCCGGCTCGACCGGAACGATCTCGCTCGGCACGAACATTTCGGTGTTCGTCGTGAAATCCAACCTCGGCGTTTCCATGCTCTATATCCGTCCGGTAAGCGCTTCGACGACGCTCGGCAACACAGGCGCGTTCACTACCGTCGGCTATTACAGCTCCTCGACTACATTCCCGACGCAGTTCAACGGTTATTACCTCTATACAATGGCTGATATGTATAACTCTGGCGCGGCAATACAGGTTCAGACCACAACGATCCTTCCCTCGGCGGGACTTTACCTCATCACAACCGTCGGCGGAGTTAATTACTGCACCGTGGCGACTCCTGTCACCACCAATGTTACCGGTACGAACCTCATGTTCGTGCGCGGCTCGGCAGCATCGCCCATGACCTTCTTCGCGACCGACGTCAACTCGAAATCCATATCGATCATGACCGGCACGTCGTCTGTCATGGCTACCTCATATGAAGTTTATTCAAACAGCGTGGGAATAGGCTATCAGAATATGACCTCGCTCTACAACGCCACCGCGCTGCAGCAGGTCGCGACAAGCAATTCCAGCTCGATAAGCCTTATTTTCCCCGCATCCTCCAACGGCATCGCATATTATGGCAAGGTAATAATCCTCATCGGCTAAATAAATACGAAGGAGCGGCGGACGCAAAATGTCCTCCGCTTTTTCCTTGCCTTATTATTAAAACAACATAAGTTACGTTTAATATTACAGATACGTTACAGAATGATGAAACCCCTTGCAAAAATTTTACTCTTGAGGTATTATATACACACAGGGATAAATATTCCTATGCGGAATTATGCGGCGCGGAGCTTTTGTGAGGGGCGAAACGCAGCGGAAACCGCGGCGGAGGATGTAACCTGTAAAAATAATTATTTTTTAAGGAGATCAAAACACAATGAGAAATTTGAAAAAGTTTCTTGCGATGGCTCTTACCATGTTAATGGTAGTGAGCAGCTTCTCTGGTGTTCTGAGCTCGTACGCATTTGACGATGTAACAGACAGCGCAGATGAGATCAATCTGATGTCCAGTCTGCACATCATCAAGGGCTACGAAGACGGCACTTTCGGTCCCGAAAATGACGTTCTCAGATACCAGATGGCCCTCATGATCGCTAAGATCATGACCGGCAAGGTTGACAACGAGTATGTCAACTGGGGTTCCACCGCAAACTACAGCACATTCACCGATATCGACGACGGCGACTTCCAGGGTTCCGTTTCTTACTGCAACGAGAACGGTATCGTCGTTGGTTATGACGCAGCTACCTTCGGTCCTGACGACGGCATCACCGTTCAGCAGGCATTCACGATGGTAGTTCGTATGCTCGGCTACGGCTCCGCTTCGATGGACGCTAACTATCCTTGGTCCTATGTTGACAAGGCTATTGAGCTTGGTCTTGACAACGGCCTCGCAGCTGACTACAACAATGAAGACACCTGCAACCGCGAGCAGGCCGCTGTAATTCTTTACAACGCTCTCTTCGCTAAGCAGGCTGCCGGCACCACCTTCGCAACCTCCATGTTCAACCTCACAACCTCCAATGTTATTGTTACCGGTACCAACCGTGGCAACATGTACAAGAACGGCGCATTCTCCACTAAGCTCGTTCCCGGTACTACCGACGAGTATTATGTAGCATTCAACGTTCTTGGTTCTGATTTCAAGGCAGACCTTTCCACCACTTATTATCTGCCTGAGTCCGCTTTCGGTCTTTATGGCGAAGATATCGACGCTAACGACTACATCGGCGCTTCGTTCGAAGTAGTTACCCGCGACAACTATGCTTCCCTCCTTTACTGCGAGATGAACGACAGCTATGCTGCTGATCAGACCGCATTCAAGGGCGGCGATGCTAACAACACCGCTCTCCTCAAGATCGACAGCGATTCCTACAACTTCAAGGCTGTAGAGAAGTTCTCCGCACTCAACAACAACCAGGGTTACATCGCTAACTACGACGAAATCCTCGTTTATGCTGATACCAACGCAGTTAAGACCAACAACACTGGCCTTTACTACTATGACGCTAACATGAATATTACAACTGCTGACGGCAAAACTGTAATATTCTACTACATCTCTTTCAATAACTCCGCTCTTACCGCAGTTAACGGCGTTTACCGTAAGCTCGTTTCCGGTACTCATGGTACTGCTAACGCAGTTTATGTAGATCCTACCGCTGATGAGTGGGCTGCAGTTCCTACCTATGGTTCTACCACCACAGTTGTTGGCATGACCTACATCACCAACACCAAGACTGAAATCACCGACAAGAACGCATACTCTGACACCGTTCTTTATGATGATAACAACGATGGCACATACGACCGCGCATTCTACACCTATTATTCCTTCGCTAAGATCGGCAAGAACAATGATGGTTACATCACTGTTACCGACAACGGCGGCAATACTACCGTTCTTACCAAGCTCAACGGCGACAAGATCAAGGATACCAAGTTCGTCGGCGAAGCTGCTAAGTATGATGATGTTGCAGGCAAGTATGTAATCTACTCCTACAACGCAATTCTTGATACTCTTACCGTTAAGAAGATTTACACTGTTTCCATCGGTTATGTAACCACTCTTAACATGGCTGCTCCTACCATCTCCTTTGACCAGGTCTTCTATGATCTGTACACTGGCGTGGTTTCCGGAACAACCTACACTCTCGGCTGCGCTACTCTTCCCGGCGCTTCCTTCGCAGGTCTTTACAAGTCTATGGGCGGTTATGATGAAGCTATCTCCATCAAGGGCCGTACCGTTAACTTCATTCTTGATGAAGATCTCGGCGCAGTTCTCGCAATCGCTAACGGTTATACCGACGCTGGCTATGTAATCTATCTTAACAGACAGGGTTACACCACCACCGGCAACCAGTATGCTCAGGTTATCACCTCCAAGGGCGTTGCTACATGGGTAACAATTGCTTCTGTTAACAATGTAACCAACTTCTCCGCAATCACCCTCGAAGCTGGTCAGCTCTACAAGGCAACTGTAGACGCTCTCGGCAACTACCACCTCACTGCTCAGGCAGTTGATACCTCCGTTGAAAACTACGGATTTACAAATGGCATAGGTACAAGCAACAATCTTGTTGCTGAAACACCCGAGTTTACACCTTCTACTTATCTCTCCAACGCTGATACAGTATATGTAGTTCTCGCTGGCGCAGATAAAACAATTGCATCTAACTACAGAATTTTCAAGGGTATTCCCGCTAATGGTGTAACACTTAACGGTGTCGCATTCGTACAGGATACCAATGCTGCAAAATTCGTATATGCAACTGATAATGATCTTACTGACTTTGTAATTTCCAATGTTACAAATACCACCTACAATTCCTACTCTATCATTTATGTTGACAACGACTATCAGTACATCGGCACAAACCAGGTTTCCACTGGATTTGGCGTTATCAACGGCACATACTTAACTTATTCCAGAGTTGTTGATGTTATCAACGGCGGTCTTACCAACATCTATGCTACTACTGATAAGACAATTACCCGCGGTCACTTCTATCTGACTCAGAACAACATCGTTCTCGATGATGTCACCGCTCAGGTTACCGCTACACAGAAGTTTGTAACAGCTGTTGACGCTTATGGTCTCAACGCTAATACTGTAAATGCTTCTGGCGACAAAGCTGCTGATATCGCTGGCGCGCTCGTTGCATACAAGTTTGATGCAGCTGCTATGGAAATCACCGACGGCGACGACGGTGTAACTCCTAAGGACTTCATCGGCGATTATAAGGGCAAGACCGGACTTCTCATAACCGCTCTTGAGCCTCGTGCAACTGTTCTCGCTGCTCCTTACGCTGACATTAGCTTCACTGCTAACGCTAAGAACATCATGCTGATCAACGGCACATACGAAAATGTTAACGCTGTTGATGTTACTATTGCTACTGCTGATTACAACAAGGAAGATGGCAAAACATTTGCTATCATAGATGCTGATAAGAAGCTTGTTGTAGCAACTACTAATGATGCGAACTCTATATTCACTCTCGAGTGCGGCAAGACTTATTATCTCGCTTACAATGTTGCTACTAGACCTGTAATCGATGGTACTAAGTACTCTGCTCTTACCTTCAATACTATAGAAAAGTTCACAGACGCTGATAAGACAGTAACTGAATATAATCTTACTGACCTCGGTGATTTTACTGCCGCTGCTACTTATTATAAAGATGCTGCTGACGCTAAAAATAATAAGTCATATGACACAATTGCAATTTACACTGTTCCTAAGAACGCTGTAAAGCTGACTATCACTGCAGCTAACTAAACCAATAAACTTTTACAGCACATAACGCAAAGCCGCTCCCCGCGAGGGGAGCGGCTTTTTTGTCCCCTCACACGCCGCACAAGGCATTCAGCACCCACATTATCACCGCGCATAACGCCGCCTGCAACGCTTTCGACGCCGCGTAACGCCCGGTGCGCAGTCCCGCGTCGGAGAGCAGCTGCGCCGTCTGCGCGTGAACGCAAAGCCCCGACCATCCGATGTACGCCGCGGCGAGCAGCTGTCCGCATCCGCCGCCTGCCGCCGCCGCGCCCGCTGTGCCGCGCGTAAACTCGCAAAAGCCACATATAATCGCGGTCACTCCGTCGGGGATTCCCACTGCGCCCATCGCGTTCGCCAAAAACGACGTCAGCACGGCGAAAAAGCATACAAAGCCGCAGACATAAAGCATCGCGAGCGCACCGTCGCGTACCGCCGAGCTGAGCGCACTCGAAAACGTCGGCTCGACGCTCACCGCCGCCGCAGAAACATTTGTCGCGCGGTGTCCGATGCCGAGCAGAACGCCGCATATCGCCGCCGATATAAGCTGAGCGGCGTATAACCTCACGCCGACGTAAATGTCGCCGAACATCACGCCGCCCGCCGCGCCGATAACGAATGCCGCGCCTGCGTTGTTAGCGAACGCCGCACACCGCTCCGCTTCATCCGCCGAGCAGCGTCCCGATTTGTATAATTTGGCGGCGAACGCCGCGCCGCATGGGAATCCTGATATCATGCCGAAAAGCACCGCCGCCCCGCACGCGCCGTTGATGTGAAAAACCGTGCGGAAAAAGCCGTCCAAGCGCCGCCCGAGGGCGTCCGCCATTCCGCACGACACCGCAAGTCCGGTCATAACGGTGAACGGAAATAGCGCGGGAACGAGCGTCGCGGCGCAGAGCGTCAGCGCTTCGCTCACGGCGTCGGCGCATGGCGCGGGATTTTTGATGAAATAAGCGCAAAACGCGAGCAGAGCGGCATAAAGCAAACCGGCGCGTATTTCGCGAGCTGTTGGCGTCCGATGTGCGATTTTTGAATTAATGAAGCATCACCCGCATAAAATCAATATAACCGGGACGTAAAATTTCGCTCGCCCCGTAAAACATCATATTATTGTGCGCGGAGGATTATGCGGCATGAAAAAAGATAAATCGGTAAAAAAGCGCGGAGGTATCTCATCAATATTCGGTCATTTTGAATATCCGGAGAATATGCTCGACACCGACGGCGACATCGTTGTGACCGGCGACAGCTGCATCAATATCACCTGCTGCCGCGAAATTATGCTCTATCGCGACGACGAAATCGCCCTGCGCACGCGAAAGCTGATAATTCGCGCGCGCGGCAGTAATCTCACGCTCGAAGCCTACAACGGCCGACGCCTCGAAATACGCGGGCGGCTCGACGAGGTGCGCTTCGAGCGCGGCGGGGAGGGGGACGAATGATTTTCACCTCGCTTGTAAATCTCGCGTGGGGCATCGTCACAGCCGAGGTGGAATCGCGCGGCGAGAGTGCGCTCAACTATATGCTCCGCCGCGATATCGAATATTTTGATCTGCACCGCACCCCAAACGGTGCGCTCAGCTTCGATATTCTGACGCGCGACCGACCACTGCTTGAGGAATTTTGCTGTGAATGCGGCGTTAAGGTGTGCTTCGGACGCGAAAGAGGTATGCCGTCGCTGCTCCGCGCCGCCGCCCGCCGCCCGGGAATGATCGTCGGTGCGCTGCTTTTCGCCGCGATTCTACAGCTTTCGACGTATTTTATCTGGGATATCGAGGTCACCGCCGCCGATTCCGACGATGGTGCGTATGTCGACGAACGCGCGGTCATAAAATCGCTCGGTGAGCTTGGCTGCGGCGTCGGGACATTCATTCCCGGCTATGATTTTTTTGAGCTGTCAAACGAATATGTCGCGAAAAATCCCGATACCGCGTGGATATCGGTCAATGTCAGTGGCACGCGGGCGGAGGTCGAGCTGCGCACACGCCTTTCGCGGCCGAACATCACCGCGACGTCGCCGCCCTCCAATCTCGTGGCGTCGCGCGACGCTTATATCGAATATTACACGGTTTTCGCGGGCGCACCGGTTATAAAGCCCGGCATAACGGTAAAAAAGGGCGAGCTGCTCGTCAGCGGCGTCGTCGAGGGCAAGGACGGCTCGAGCCGCATCGTGCGGTCGCTCGGTCACGTCTACGCTCAGACCAGACACGTTTTGAGCGTCGAAATTCCATATGAATTCACCCGAACCGTCATGACCGGACGCAGCGAGTGCTATAAAACCCTCAACATTTTCGGAAAAAGAATAAAATGTTACATAAATAATGAGATTTTATATGAAAATTATGATAAAATAGTAAGTGAGGACAGAGCGGTGCTTTTCGGCTTCGTTTATCTGCCGGTGACGCTCGAAACCGAAACGGTCAACGAACGCACCGAGGAAACCGAAACGCTCACGCAGGACGCCGCGCGCGACGAGGGCATAGCGCGGCTGAACCGTATGCTCGCCGACGAGCTGTCCGGCGCGGAGATAATATCGCGCTCCTTCACCGCGCAATTCGGGGAGCAGAGCGTCACCATCACCTGCGACGCGGTGGTTTTCGAAGATATCGCGCAGGAGACAGCATTGAGCATTGAATAAAAAATTAGGCAGCAATATATGAAATATTGTTATATTTATACACCTAAAATGATTATTAAAAAACTGTAATAAGTAAAAAATATATTCCGGCATTAAGTTCCCGCCGCTCGGACTCACCTTATATAAGAGGTCGCGCACCCCGTTTCCACCCCACACAATCATGTGAAAAGCGAGGAATATCAAATAGATGACTGAACGTACAATATTAACTGAAAATCCAAATCAAACCGCGATAATATTTGGCAGTGTCGACGCGAATATAAAGCTGATAGAGCGCCGTTTTTCCGTCGCGGTTATCAACCGCGATACCGACCGCACCGCCGGCAACGCCATTGTTATTAAAGGCGAGAACGACGAGGGCGTCGCTAATGCGGCGTGGACGGTCGAATATCTCAAAAACATGGCGACACTCAGCGACAATCTGACCGAACAGAACGTCGAATATGTCATGAGCATGATCGAGGACGGGCGGAGCGACGAGCTTGCGTCGCTCGGCGGCGACTGCATCTGCATCACCAACCGAGGCAAGCCGGTCAAGGCGAAAACCGTCGGACAGCGCCGCTATGTCGACGCGATAAAGAAAAACACGATCGTTTTGGGCGTCGGACCAGCCGGAACGGGCAAGACCTTTCTCGCCGTCGCGATGGCGGTCACAGCGCTGCGCAGCAAGGAAGTACAGCGGATAATCCTCACCCGTCCGGCGGTCGAAGCGGGCGAACGGCTTGGCTATCTCCCCGGCGATCTGCAAAGCAAGATCGATCCCTATCTGCGTCCGCTTTATGACGCGCTTTATGAAATGCTCGGGGTCGAGAGCTATCAGAAGCACGTCGAGCGCGGCACGATCGAGATAGCGCCGCTCGCCTATATGCGCGGGCGGACGCTCGACGATTCGTTCATCATATTGGACGAAGCACAGAACACCACGCCGGAACAGATGAAAATGTTCCTCACGCGGCTC
>Ga0172378_10002195_pt1 | contig 18228 bp, 14 predicted proteins | sample GrowelOW332metaG_FD_119755 | JGI IMG/M metagenome (GOLD analysis project Ga0172378, IMG submission 119755) | Groundwater microbial communities from an aquifer near a municipal landfill in Southern Ontario, Canada - Pumphouse #3_1 metaG | ecosystem: Environmental > Aquatic > Deep subsurface >... | reverse complement strand
GCCGTCGATTTCAACAACGTAAAAAGACTGGCTTCCTGTTATCCGTTCCACAATTCCACTTCCTTGGCTATCTATTGTGCCTATAATCTCTATCTGGATTTCATCTATATCTTTGTCAGAGTTCTCTTTTATACAGTCTTCTTTAGAAATCGTAACCGCTAGTCAGTGAGTAGACAAAAAAACAATCAGATTCCTTATTCCTTATATATATAGTATTATTCTCAAAAAATAGTTTGGCGATATTCATGGCAAAAACTCCATGTTTATCGCCTTTTTACTATCCACAGCACCGGGAGTATCAAAAAACCTTTGACAATGTGATTGATAGTCATTATAATTTCCTTGTCTGTAATTCGGGCTTTGGCCCGCTCTTTTTATGGAAAGAGCCGGATACGCCCGGGGTTGTGGACAATAGGTTCTTTATTTAAAATCCGGGAGGAAAAAGAATGCCTACTATTAATCAGTTGGTTCGCCATGAGAGAAAACAGCCTGTTTACAAATCAAAGGCTCCTGCTCTTGGCAAAAGATGGGATTCCCTTAACAAGAAAGAGCACTCTATTGATGCTCCTCAGAAGAAGGGTGTCTGCACACGTGTCGGTACGATGACTCCTAAGAAGCCTAACTCAGCTGCTCGTAAGTACGCCAGAGTCAGACTCTCCAACGGCTATGAAGTCACTGCCTATATCGGCGGCGAAGGTCATAACCTTCAGGAGCACAAAGTAGTTCTTATCCGTGGTGGACGTGTTCGTGATTTACCTGGTGTCAGATATCACATCGTCCGCGGCGCTATGGAATGCTTTGGTGTTGAGAACCGTAAACAAGGCCGTTCTCTTTACGGGACGAAGAAGGATGGAAGCATCCAGAAGAAGTAAGGAGATAACGAACAATGCCTAGAAAGAATGGTTCTATTCAGAAGAGAGACGTCTTACCCGATCCGATATACAACTCCAAGCTTGTCACCCGTCTTATCAACAGAATTATGTTAGACGGAAAGAAAGGTACCGCTGAGACTATTCTCTATGGTGCTTTCGACAAGGTTGCTGCCAAGACTGGCAAACAGGCTATCGAAGTCTTCGAAATTGCTTTAGGCAACATCATGCCTGAAGTCGAACTCAAGGCTCGTCGTGTCGGTGCCTCCAACTATCAGGTCCCTGTCGAAGTAGCTCCGGAACGTAAGGTTACCTTAGGACTTCGCTGGTTAGTCACCTTTGCTCGTCTCAGAAATGAGAAGAACATGACTGATAAGCTCGCTGGCGAAATCATCGATGCCGCTAATGGCACCGGCGGTGCCTGCAAGCGCAGAGAAGATATGCATAAGACTGCTGAAGCCAATAAGGCCTACGCTCACTATCGTTGGTAGTCTTGCAGATAAGTAATCTATAAAAGGAGAAAACCCTATGGGAATGGATAATGATCAGGCGATGGTTTCAAGCTATGAAGCTGTCCCGCTTGACAAAGTAAGAAATATTGGCATCATGGCTCACATCGATGCCGGCAAAACCACTACATCAGAACGTATTCTCTTCTTCACCGGCAAGACTCATAAAATCGGAGAAGTTCATAATGGCGGTGCCTCTATGGACTTCGATGAACAGGAACAGAAGCGTGGTATCACTATTTACTCCGCTGCCACTACCTGTCTATGGAAAGGCTATCGTATCAACTTGATTGATACTCCTGGCCACGTCGACTTCACCGCTGAGGTTGAAAGATCTCTTCGTGTTCTCGATGGTGCTGTCTGTGTTCTTGATGGAAAGAATGGTGTTGAGCCTCAGACTGAGACTGTCTGGAGACAGGCTGACAAATACGATATTCCTCGTATTGTCTTCGTCAACAAGCTCGATGCAACTGGCGCAGATTTCGAGATGAGTGTCGCTTCCGTCAAGGAGAAGTTAGGTGGAAATGGCGTCGCCATTGCCTATCCTATCGGTCTTGAACAGCGCTTATTAGGTCTTATCGACTTAGTTAAGATGGAAGCTTGGATCTGGGATATCGATCCTAAGAAGTCAGAAGAAATGGCTCCGAAGATTGTCCCGCTCGATCAGGTTCCGGCCGAATATGCTCACGATGTTGAGCAGGCTAAGCTCTACAGAAGCCATATGATCGATCAGTTAGCCAACTATGATGACGATATCATGAATGCTGTTCTCGAAGAGAAAGAGCCTGATGTCGAAACCATCAAGAAGGCCATCAGAAAAGCTGTTATCGCTGTTAAGCTCTATCCTTGCATCCCCGGTTCTGCTTACAAGAACAAATCAGTCCAGTACTTATTGGACTGTGTCCGTGACTATCTACCTGCTCCTACTGATGTTCCTGCCGCTGTCGGCAAGGACAAAGACGGACAGCCTGTCACCTGTGCCACTGATCCTAAAGCTCCGTTTGTCGCTTTAGCCTTCAAGATCACAACTGACCAGTTTGGTACCAAATGCTTCTTCCGTGTCTACTCTGGCACCGTCAAGGCTGGCTCCTATGTCTATAACGTCCGTAAGGGAACTAAGGAACGTGTCTCCCGTCTTATCTTAGTCAACGCTTCTTCTTCTGAAGCTATCACTGAGGCTAAGGCCGGTGAAATCGCTGCCGCTATCGGCTTCTCTTCAACTAGAACCGGTGATACTCTCGTCGGTGAAAATGATCCTCGTACTACTCTCGAGACCATCAAGTTCGCTGATCCTGTCATCTCCGAGGCTATCGAGCCTTCTAGCAAGAACGATCAGGATAAGATGGCTAATGCCCTTATCAAGTTCACTGAAGAAGATCCTACTTTCCACTACTATACCAATGAAGAGACCGGTCAGGGTATCATCGCCGGTGTCGGCGAACTTCAGCTTGATGTCAACGTCACTCGTTTACGCAATGACTACGGCATTCAGGTTAAGGTCGGTGCCCCTCAGGTCGCTTATCGTGAAACCATCAAAACTGCTGCTGACTGCGAAGGTAAATACATCAAGCAGTCGGGCGGTCATGGTCAATATGGTCACGTCGTCTTCAAGATGGAGCCCAATCCCGGCAAGGGCATCGAAGTCCTCGATGCTGTCACCGGTGGTGCCATTCCTAAGGAATTCATCAAGCCTTCTCTCGATGGCCTGAAGGAATCTCTTGAAAGAGGTATGGTTGCCGGCTATCCTGTAATTGACGTCAAAGCCACTTTGTTCGATGGTTCCTACCATGATGTCGACTCTTCCGAAGCTGCTTACAAGTTAGCTTCCGCTCAGGCTGTCAGAGTTGCCGCTACCAAGTGCTCTCCTGTCATTCTTGAACCTATTGTCAAAGCAGACATCACTACTCCTCTTGATTATGTCGGTACCGTCATGGGCGATATCAGCTCCAGACGTGGACAGGTCGAGGGTATGGTTCAGAAGGCCAATGCTCAAGTCATTACTGCCTTCATCCCGCTTGCCAATATGTTCGGTTATATCAGCGATCTTCGCTCTATGACTCAGGGACGCGGTATCTACACTATGGAATTCGATCACTATCAGGAAGTCCCTCGTTCTGTACAAGAAGACATCATTAAGACCAGAGGTTAATACACGCCTATTCTTCTTGAAATGAAGATAATAAAAGTGTATAGTCATTAAGAATCTAATTTGGAGGAAAATTAACTATGGCTAAACAGAAGTTCGACCGTTCTAGACCGAACGTTAACATCGGTACTATCGGTCACGTCGATCACGGCAAGACTACCCTTACTGCTGCTATCACTCAGGTGTTAGCTAAGGATGGCTTAGCTGTCGCTATGAAGTACGATCAGGTTGATGCTGCCCCTGAAGAGAAGGCTCGTGGTGTTACTATTAACGCCGCCCATATCGAATACGAAACTGCGACCAGACATTATTGTCACGTCGACTGCCCTGGCCATGCTGACTACATCAAGAACATGATCACTGGTGCTGCTCAGATGGATGGCGCTATCCTTGTTGTCGCTGCTACTGATGGTGTTATGCCTCAGACCCGTGAGCACGTTTTACTTGCTCGTCAGGTCGGTGTTCCTTACATCGTCGTCTTCCTTAACAAGTGCGATATGGTAGATGATCCCGAATTAATCGATCTCGTTGAGATGGATGTTCGTGAACTTCTTTCCAAGTATGGCTATCCGGGAGATGATGTTCCGGTCATCCGTGGTTCTGCCTTAAAGGCTCTCAACGGCGATGCCGAAGCTCAGAAGGCTATTGTTGAATTAATGAATGCTGTCGATACCTATATTCCTACTCCTACCCGTGATAACGATAAGCCTTTCTTAATGGCTGTCGAAGATGTTATGACCATCACTGGCCGTGGCACCGTCGCTACCGGCAGAGTCGAAAGAGGTCTCCTCAAGCCTAACGATGAAGTTGAAATCGTTGGTATTATGGATACTCGTAAGGCTATCTGCACTTCACTTGAAATGTTCCGTAAGACTCTTGACTTCGCTGAAGCTGGTGACAACGTCGGTGCCTTGTTAAGAGGTGTCGATCGTGATCAGATCATCCGTGGTCAGGTTCTCTGCAAGCCTGGATCAGTCACTCCTCACAAGAAGTTTGAAGCCCAGGTCTACATCTTAAAGAAGGAAGAGGGTGGACGTCACACTGCTTTCACCAACAACTATCGTCCTCAGTTCTACTTCAGAACTACTGATGTCACTGGAACTATCACTTTACCTGAAGGAACTCAGATGGTCATGCCTGGCGATAACGTCTCCCTGACTGTTGAGCTTATCCATCCTGTCGCTATCGAAAACCAGACCAAGTTCTCCATCCGTGAAGGTGGTCACACTGTCGGTGCCGGTAACGTCTCCAAGCTTCTCGACTAATCAGTTTTAAGAAAATTAAGGCCCGCCTTCAAAAGCGGGTCTTTTTTTGTTTCTTTTCATATATAATAGATAGCAATGATTAAAAAAGTGCTTAGCGATTACGCTGATAGAAAAAACGCCAGAAAAGGTCGAAGATTTGTGGTTCTTCTCATCGATTTCTTTACGACGGTCATTTTCTCCTTTCTTATTTTCGGCGTCCTTTCCTATCCAATCTTATCTAACCTTTCTTTTGTTGAGGAATATTCTTCTAATGCCACCAAACAGGGAGAAGAACTCTATCTTCTGGTAGGATCGACTAGACTTCAGACCTACGATAAAGAATCTTCTTCTTTAGTCAAAGTCGAAGAAGACGGCAAAAACTATATCACTTCTCTTTTGAAGACTTCCTTCTTTAAAAGCGGAGAGGATTACTATGAATTAGTCGACAACAAGAAAGTTAAGAAAGAAATATCTGAGTCTGATACTTTCCTTTCCGGCAAGGATAACGACTCTCCAAAAGACAATCTCTCTTATTATTTTCTCAGTTTTTCTTCCGAAAACGGAATCCATGAGGTCAGAACCAGGAAGGATTTTAATTCTTCTATTTTGAAATTGGACAGTGAGAACAAAGACTTGGTGACTGCTGATTTTGATATCAGTCAGGATGTCTTCTACCTCAATTCCAAGAACAGCAATGATCTGATCTCCTATCTCAATTACGGTGAGACAGGAAAATCAGGGGAGACTTTATATAATCGTCTCCTCGATATCTATGCAGGTGGCGTCAATGTCGGAATAAAAGAAGTGGAGACTTCCTATCAGCCTTATAAGGATGCACTTGCTCTCTTACAGCAGTATTCCGGATCTTATGCCCGATGTTTTGACGTAGCTTTCATCCTTTCCTATCTCATAGGATTTCTTATTGTGTATCTTGTCTTCCCTCTCTGCTTCAAAAACGGAAAGACAATCGGATATAAGTTCTTTTCGATGGCTCTTGTCAGAAACGACCTGGATAAACCTCGCTTTGTGAACTATCTTATCAAGTATTTGGTTTTATTCGTGGCTGAATTCTGCGGTGTGTTCTTCCTTCCTCTCTTTTTAGGGAGACTGAATCTGATGTCTTTTTCTCTTATTGGCTCTGTCACTATGTTCCAGCTTCTCTTCTTCTCTTTGATGATCGCTTTGGTTTCCTTAGTCTTCTTCTTTGTCTCCAAAGACAATCAGACCCTGAGTGAGTTTGCCTCTTTGACTTATACTGTCGATATCACTGAACACGAAGACAGGCTAGAAGAAGGAAAAACGATATTTGGAGAATAAAATGAACGAAAAAATCCCCGAGAAGTCAGAAGAATACACTGATGTCGAATATACAAATGCTCCACTGCACAAAAGATGGTTTGCCGGAATAATCGACATTTTCGTTATGGCTATTATCGCCCTGCTTCTTTACGGCCTTTCGATGATCGTGACTGAAAAAGTACCTGCCTATCAGAAGTTATCTACTGAGAACGATAAGATCCAGCTGGATTCAGGATTATATGTCAAAGACGGAGACAAGAACCGTCTTCTGACTTTTTATCTCGATGACAGCGAGAAGACAGACAAAGAAAAGAAAGAAGCATACAGCAAGGCTTTGGATGAATTCTATGTCAATTCTCTCTTCTTTGAGGATGACCGGGGATCAGTCTCCTATCAGGAGAGGAAGAAAGTAGCCGTCGATGACAAATCCAATCTGATTTTTGTTCTTTCTGGCACGGAATATGTTGAAAACGGATATTCTGATACTATCTACTGCTCGTTCTATAAAAACGAAATCGAAAAATACGCTTCTGCTCAGCTTTCTCTTAACTCTAAGTATTCTGACAATAACAGAATGATTGTCATCGTCTCGATTTCCGAACTCTTTATCTGCGGAGCTTTTGGTTTTTCCTTCTCTTTCATTTTGATGCCTTTGTTCATCAAAAGAGGACGAAGGACAATCGGCATGTATCTCTTTAAGATCTCTCTTATCGGAGTGGATGCCCTCAATGTCAGAGGGAAGACACTCGTAGCCAGAAATCTTCTTCTTTTCTTTGTCGGCTATGTCCTTTCTGTCTTTACTGTCTTGATTCCTCTCATCGTTTCGATTACTATGATGCATTTATCTAAGACACATCAGGATTTCTTCGATTACATAACAAATACTTATGTGGTTGATACTACAAAGCAGGACGTCTATCTTGATTTCTATGAGTATGATTCGAGAAAAGGAATGAAAAAAGAAGCTTCTATCGAAAAAGTGGATTTTAAGTTAACTGACAGAAACTGATAAAACGCTTTACAATCTGTGGCATTTCAATTTGGCGGGGTTGATAAAAAGACCTCATACCCTTATAATTAGTCTTACTATATATATTTATATGTAACCGCTATCCTCAACTTATTAAAAGGGGTCAAGTTATGGAAATTAAGATGAAGCATCTGACGAAGACTTTTCCAGGCAATCCGAAGAAGCACATTCCTGATACGACAGCTGTCAACGATCTCAACATCGATGTCAAGGATGGTGAACTGTTAGGTCTTCTGGGTCCTTCAGGCTGTGGCAAATCAACTACTCTCTATATGATAGCTGGTCTAAAACAACCTACCGATGGCGAAATCTGGTTTGGCGATGAAGAAGTCACTCATCTAGCTCCTGAAAAGAGGGGAATCGGCTTAGTTTTCCAAAACTATGCCTTATATCCTCATCTTTCAGTCTATGACAATGTCTCTTTCCCTCTCACTAACCTGAGAGTCGAGACTTTTGCCGTTGACCATAAACTGGTCAACATCGATACTCTTCTTGCTGTCTTAAAGGATCCTGACACCTTGATTGACATCATCGAAAAGTCAGCCTTCAAGGGCAAAGTCAGCAAAGACGGTGCTTCAAGAGCTATCGTCAATCACTATCATATCGTCACAAATTCTGCCAATACTTTATTTAAGTATCATCTTCATGATACCAAAGAAGACAGAACTGAACTTCTCAATTCCATTTGCACCCGTCTTGAAGAAGACAAAGCCAAGGAAATTGCTTCTATCAATGAAAAGTTCTCCAAGAACAAGATCGGCGTAGAAACAGCTAAAAACGATGATGCGAAGAACAAGTTCAAGCTTCAGCCTCATTCCATCAACGACCACTATGAGTTCCTTGACTATAACGGCGAGAAAATTCCTCAGAAGAGACATCTCACTAAAGATGAAATCGATTCTCTGGTTCAGGAAGCAGCCCGTCTGGTTCAGATTGAAGACTTCCTCGATCGCAAGCCCAGTGAATTATCAGGCGGTCAGCAGCAGCGTGTCGCTATCGCCAGAGCCTTAGTCAAGAAACCGAGAGTTCTTCTTCTCGATGAACCTTTAAGCAACCTTGATGCCAGACTCAGACTTCAGACTCGTGAAGAAATCAGAAGAATTCAGCAGGAGACTCATATTACCACTGTCTTCGTCACTCACGATCAGGATGAGGCCATGTCTATCTGCGATGATATCGTCGTCATGAAAAACGGCGTCGCCATGCAGGAAAACCACCCTCAGGAAATCTACAAGGATCCTGATTGTCTCTTTGTCGCCAAGTTCTTAGGTAATCCGCCTATCAACGTCTTCAAAGGAAAAATCAAGAATCATCAGGTCATCGTCAATGGCGAAGTCATTCTCGAAAACGAGAAACTCGCCGATAATCCTGAAGTCTTTGCCGCTATCCGTCCGGAAGGATTCTTATGTGACGGCAATGAGGGTGTTTTAACTCTCGATGTCGATAGCATTCTGACTATGGGACGCGATATCTCTCTTGTCTGCTCAAATCCTGCCTTTGTCGGAGAAAAGATCAAAATCATTGTCGACAGCGATATCAAGGTATCAGTCGGCAAAGTCAAATTCGGCATCCGTCCTAATAAGATTTTCTTATTTGACGGCCAGACCGAACAGAGAATACGATTTTAGAGTGTGAAAGATGGAAAGCAAGAATAATTGGAAGGCGTGGCTCTATTTAGCACCAGTCATCATTCTGACCGCCGTCTTTACTTTTTACCCCATCATCAACACTGTCGGCATTTCTTTTCTGAAGAACTATAACTCTCTTCAGCATACTTATGACGGTTTCACCTTTGACAACTATCTGGAGATCTTGATGATCAAGCCCTTCAGATCAACTGTGGTCGGCGATGTTTTCATCACTGACTTTATTCAGGTGGCTCTGCCTAATACTTTGTTGATCACCTTTATCACTGTTCCGATCTCTATTTTCCTGGCCTTGGCTATCGCTATCGCCTTGAACTCCATTAAGATCCTGAAGAAGCTTTTCCAGACTATCTTCTTCATGCCTTATGTCACTAATGCCATCGCTATCGGTATGGTTTTCTCTGTCATCTTCGATAATAACGGTATCGTCAACTACATATTCAACACCGACGTTCATTGGCTGTATGCCGGAAGCGGAGCTAACCCCAATTATTGGGCGGCTTTATTTGCTCTATCGGTCTATATCATCTGGCATTCGCTCCCCTATAAGATTCTCATCTTCTTAGGCGGTCTTCAGAATATCGACAATCAGTATTATGATGCTGCCAAAATCGATGGTTCTTCCATGATGAAAATCATAAGAAGAGTCACTATTCCTCTTTTATCTCCTCAGATTCTCTATGTCATGATCACTTCCTTTATCGGTGCCTTTAAGGAATACACGAGCGTAGTTGCTATCTTCGGAGTCGGAGGCGGATCATTTGACGGAACTACCGGTCCTACTTCGATGAAGACTGTCGCTTTTTACATCTATGATCAGATGAGTTCGACTACCACCTTGCAATATGCAGCTGCAGCGGCTGTCATTCTTTTGATTATCATTTTGATATTCACAGCTGTTCAGAAAGTTGTCGCTAAGCGGAGGGTCCATTATTAAATGAATAACTATCAAGCTAATGAACCAGGCACAGCTTTAGAGCTCAATGCCTCAGCTGGCAATCTCCACCTGGTTATCAAGAACGAACATCAGTCGACTGCCGTCAAGGAGAAGGTGACGAAAGTCAATCACATTGTTGTTCTCGTTCTCACCTATGCCTTCTTGGTTCTGGTCGCTTTGCTTTTTATCTTCCCCTTCTACTGGATGGTCATCACCTCCTTCAAGAGCGGCGATGAAATCAAAGGATTCTTGGAAGGTTATGAAGGAGTACAGACTTTCTGGCCGATCCAGTTTGTCAATAACTACGCTAACTTAAGCAAGAAATTCGATTTCAGTACCTATGTCGGCAACACTTTGCTTGTCGGCTTCTTCTCGACTTTAGGTACATTGATTACCTGTATCTTAAGTGCCTTTGCCTTTGCCCGTCTTGACTTCAAGGGCAAGAACTTCATGTTCACTCTCTTACTCTCCACTATGATGATTCCGGGTGAAATGATGGTTATCACCAACTATATCTCTGTCTCTAACCTTCAGTGGACTGACGGCTCTCGTACCGGCGCTTACTTAGCTATGATCATTCCCTTCATGGTATCTATCTTCTACATCTATCTTTTGAGACAGAATTTCATGCAGATACCTAATGAATTGTATTTGGCTGCCAAAGTAGACGGCAAGTCTGACTGGCAGTATCTGTGGAAAGTCATGGTTCCGTTAGCTATGCCTACCTTGATCACTATCTTCATCCTCAAGCTGATGGGTGCCTGGAACTCCTATATCTGGCCTAACTTGATTGCCGGCGGAAACGAAGAGTTCAAATTGGTGTCTAACGGTCTCAGAGATTCCTTCCAGACTGGCACCAACTTCGATGAGTACGGACGCCAGATGGCTGCCACTGTCTTAGTTACCTTACCTCTTCTTCTTGTCTTCGTTCTCTTTAGAAAATATATTATGCGCGGTGTCAGCCGTGCAGGTATAAAGGGTTGATCAGAAAGTACAAATAGAGGAAACACATATGAAAAAACCAGTCTTGATGATGTTGATGGCTGTCTCTCTCATCGCTACCGGCTGCGGTTCGGATACAAGCAGTATCACCGGTAACAAGGATAAGGTAATCACCTTCTGGCACTGTATCGGACACGATAAGACCAAGAATCTTCAGGTCATCATCGATAAGTTCAATGACGAGCATTCCACAGCTAAAGGCGGTGACGGCTATTCTGTCACAGCTGAAAAGCTTGCCGGTGACTATGATTCTCTGCATGATTCCGTCAAAACCAAGCTCAATGCCGGTTATGTTCCGTCTATCACCATGGGTTATCCGGATTCCTTTGCCGAATATATCGGAACTGGCGGAGCTTCCGCTTCTAAGATTCTCAAGTTAGATGACCTTATTTCCGCTGATACTACCTTCAAGACCGGCGACTTTGTCACTGAGTACTACAATGAAGGAACTGGCTATCAGTATGAAGGCACTTATTCTCTTCCTCTTTATAAGTCCACTGAAGTCATGTACTACAACATCGATATGTTCCAGGGCACTACTTTCTATAAGAACAACAAGACTGCCACCTATGGAGCAAATAATGCCGTATTAGGCAATCCTACTACTTGGGACTGGGATACTTTTGTCTATGTCGGAAAACAGATTCAGGCTGAACTCGGCGGTTCGACTTCTGATTTCCACGCTATCGGCTATGATTCTGATTCTAACCTCTTCATCAGTCAGATGGCTCAGAGAGATATTCCCTTCACTACTGCCGAAGGAAAAGGTGAAGCACATTTCAAGTTTATCGGATCTGACGGCAATCCTGATGCCAAATTGTCTTCCTTTGCTCAGAGTGTTTATGATTTAGCCATTGATAACAATGACAACAAGGGAACTGTCTTAGTCACTAAGGGCTCCTATGGTTCTTATGCCTCTGACTTATTCAAGAAGAAGAAGGTCATGTTCACTATCGGTTCCACCGGCGGTTCTGCCTATAACGAACCTAATGGTGCCTTCACCTGCGGTCTTTCTTCTGTTCCTTCCTATAACAACAACAAGAAGTACATCATGCAGGGTCCGTCTCTCTGCTTCTTTGATACCAAGGACACCGCCAAGGAAAAGGCAGCCTGGGAATTCTATTCCAAGTTTGTCTCCGATGCTTCTTTGAATGCTGCTTTAGCTCTTGAAAACTCCTACGATCCTATTAAGACCGCTTCTTATGATACTGACAATTACAAGGAATGGACCTCTTTAGGTGTTACTTCCGAAGGTGTTGATGATACTTCCAAACAGCTCCAGTATCGTATCCCTAACCTCACTAAGACTTTGAAAGACAATTATATGACTTCTCCTGTCTTTATCGGTTCTAGCGCTGCCAGAACCGAAATCGGAAACATCATCAAGTACGCTAAGGAAAAAGGCGGAAAGGTCAATGATGCTATTAAACAGGCTTATACCAACTGCGTATTAGCTTCTACCGATAAGGCATAAAGGAGAAAAAAATGAGAAAAAACAAGTATCTGATTGCGTTGTCCCTCATCTCTTTCTTAGGTACCTCTTTGGCATCCTGTCAACAGCCTACTTCCGTTGATACTTCTTTCTCCTCTTCCTCTTCCACTGTTATCGAAGATGTCGATGTAGTCGCTAACACTCACTTAAAACTTGATGCTGATATCTTCACCAAGGTCATGACGAATAAGACATCAGCTGCCTATGACAAGACCAAAGCTGATTTCAATGCCACCGGCATTGAAAGAATGCTGACTGATTCTGACTATGCTCCGAATAAACAAGATGCTGTATTCACCAATTATGTCGATGGTGATACTACTCAGCTGACTACCTATAACGGCAATTATACTGTCAAAGTCAGATACCTGGCTGTCGATACTCCTGAATCCACTTCCGAGATTGAAGAGTGGGGCAAGTCTGCTTCTCTTTTCAACAAGGGAATTCTCAGCAAAGCCAAACATGTCATCATTCAGTCGGCTAAATCTGCCAAGACGGGAAAAGAAGCTATCCCTGATATCGACACATATCAGAGATCTTTAGCCTATGTCTGGTATTCCAATGCCGATACTCCGACTCAGGATACTTTCAGAAATCTGAATCTGGAATTGGTCTATAACGGCTATTCCATCTTCTCTGGTGAACAAAGCGAGATGGATGCTGATTTCTACAACGCTTTCATGCAGGCTAATGACATCGCCAGATATAAGAAGCTTCATATCTATACCGACAAGGTCAATTCTGACGAACATTATTATTATGGTGCCCCTCAGAAGTTAGGTCTTGATACTCTTTACAATGAAGACTATTACACCAATACTGCTGCCGGCGGATACAAGTATTCAACTTATTGCGATGAGTACACTCATTGGACTTTTGAAGGTGTTGTCACCCGTAAGGTCGGAAACGCTTTCTATATTCAGGATCAGATTGACGGCAAGTATTATGGCCTTTATGTCTTTACTTTGAGAAGTTATGCTCCTATTGTCATCGGAAACAGAATCAAAGTTACTGGCGTCTTGTCCTTCTATGGCGGCGCTTATGAATTAAGCGGTGTCTCCTATTCTTTCTTCAATCATGCCGAAGGAGATATCGAATACGTCACTGATACTGACGGCAAGAAAGTCACTGAGACTGTCACTCCTGTCGAAGTAACCGCCAGTCAGATGGCAAGCGGCGATTATCCCTGTGTCTTAGTCAAACTCAAAGGCACTGGAACCGACAATAACATTTACTTCAACACTTATTTCACTAAGTATGGTTCAAATTCCTTTGGCGGATCTGAAGAAATCAACATGTATAACAGTGCCTATCCTTTCTACAACACTGATAACAAGATTGTTGTCTTTGGAAAACTTGGCTCTGATACCGCCAATGTTACTTCTTCTGACCCTGACGATATCATCCGTGTCGTTGTTCCTTCTGATATCGTCTTATCTGATCCTGTCGATGACAAGGCTATCGTCACTTACAAATACTTTACCGGAACCTTAAATTCAGCAGGTAAAGAAGGCTATCATTACTATGTTGACAAGACAGTCGAAAACAATGCCTTGTTGGCTTCTCAGTTAGAAGACGGAACTAAAACCTATGATTCCTTAGACGAAGCAACTAAAAAGGCTGTAACCCGTACTTCTTTTGTCAGAAAGAAAGTCAATGACGCTGTCGGTATTGCCCAGAACTATATCTCCGCTTCCGGTAAGACCGCCAAGTATTCTCTCAACATCTGCTCTGCTCGCAATGACTTTGATAATTTTGCTGAGGTCGGTGAATAATGTCTGAGAATCTTGATGATCGTACCAGAAGCCAAAAACTTCACCAGGAAAGCCAGAAGGAATATGACAAAGCTCAGAATGCGCTTTGCTTCGTGGTTTTAGGTGCTATCTTTCTAGCTATCGGCATCATCTTCATTTTCTTGGCAAATAAGAGAGAGAACAATCAGATGGTCGGTGTCGACACTGGGTCTATCGCTTTCTATATCTGTCTTTTAGGACTGATAGTAGGCGGTGGCTTCTTGATCTATGGCGGAATCAAATTCTTCATCGCCTTCAAAAACAGACGCGTAATTCTCAGAGAAATCAACACTCTGAAGAAATAAAGAAAGGAAATTGCTTATATGAAAAAACAGCTCACATTAGGTATTTTAGCTTTGTTATCGTTCGGTTTGGTTTCTTGTGCCAATAATACCCCTTCTTCTTCTGTTTCCAGTACTACATCTCAGGAGCAGACATCTCAGCCAAGCTCAGTAAACAATGACGATCTTTCAATTACATATAGCGGTGATGCCAAAGTCGGTTCAAGCATAACCTTTGTTTCAAAGTTCCAGAATTCTCCTATTGTTGATCAGACTGCTGTTGTCTATACTGCTAATCCTGCTGATTCAATGACAATCACTGGCAACAAAGCTGACTTATTGAAGAGCGGCGATGTCACTGTCACAGCTACCTATACTAAGGACGGCACTACTTTGACTAAAACCTTAACTATCACTATTGAAGAGGGTGTTGTTATTTCTACCATTGCTGAAGTTAAAACCAAGAAAGCTGGTGATGTTGTACTTATTCGCGGTGTTATAACTGCTTCTGCTGGAACTTCAGCCTATATCTCTGATGCAACTGGCGGTATCTATATTTATAATTTCTCCTATGATAAAGATGATACGGCTATAAAGAACAAGAGATTCACTGTCGGTCAGAGTGTTGAAATGTGTTCGGTAGTCGCCTTCCATGGAGGTGCCATCCAGCTTTCTAACTACAGCGGCGGAAAAATCGCTAACACTTATGCTAAGACTATTGACACTGAAATCACTCCTAAGGCTCCGACTACTTTAAATGAAACCGGAATAGCTTCTTTAGATAAGGATTTAGGTGTTGGTGAATTATATTCTTTTGCTGCTACTTATGTCAGTGGTGCACCAGTAGCCAATGTAAGAGGAACTGTCAACTTCAATATTGGCTCTACCAAAGTTGCTATGGTTACCAATGGTTCAAGCTCAAAAATGTATGATCCTGATATTTCTGATTTGATTTCCACTTTCAATAGTCTTGATTTAAAGGCGGGTGATATGGTTACTATTACTTCTCCATATATGGGACAATATTACAACGTCAATCAGTTTGCTTATTATAGCAGTGGCACCAAAATGATTAAAAAAGCTCTTGCTATCTCTGCATCTGATAACCATTATGTCGGTCAGACTGTTACTTTAAGTGGTTCTTATGCAGGTGAAGCTGCTACTGGAACGACTTTTGCTATCACTGCCGGCTCCGATTTAGCCACTTTGACTGGCTCATCTTTGGCTATCACAGGCGCTGGTGATATCACTGTTGAAGGCACCTATGTCTTGGATAGTGTTACTTACAAGAAGTCTATAACTATCACTGCCAGGGATTTAAGTGCTGTTTCCACAGTCGCTGCTGCCAAAGCCCTTGAAGACGGCGAATATGTCACTGTCGAAGGCAAGATTGTCGCTGACAATGGAAAAACCAGTTTTGTTGTCGCTGACGCCACTGGCGGATTCTTTGGCTTTGTCGCAGATCCTAACACTTCCGATACTGCCTTAACCAATAATAAAGTTGTGTCTGATTCAACTGTGAAAATCACTGGTGTTATTTCCACTTATAATGGCGTTAAAGAAATCACCGTCAAACATTCAGAAGCCGGTACTATCCCTGCTGTAATTGCAACTACAGCTACTGAAGTCACTCCTTTGGCTACCGAGAACTTAGCCGATGAAGCGGGCTTTAAAGCCAAGGCTTCTGCTGCTCTTGCTTTGACAAATGGCGGAAACATGTATTCTTTAACAGCAAAGTTCAAGTCTCTTAATAAAGCCACTGCTACTTTCACTATCGGAGCTACTGAGTTCTTTGTCTATTATCCGTCTGAAGCTGCAGCTACCGGCGCTAACTTAGTTGCTGATTCCAACTATAACATTGTTGGCGCTTATCAGATCTATAGTTCTAAGGTTGAATTTGTTCTGATGGTCAATGGCTGTTCAGTTGTTGCCGCCTAATATCAGTAATACAATTAAGCTAGTTTAAATCGGACAGACTTATTTATTAACTTGACTATTAACCCGAAAACAACAATAATAGATAAGCTTGTCTGGTTTATGGAGCAATACCCAAGTTGGTGAAGGGGCGTCCCTGCTAAGGACGTAGTAGGAGTAATCCTAGCGAGAGTTCAAGTCTCTCTTGCTCCGCCATGTAGTTTGTATGCGAACACCTGAAAAGGTGTTCGTTTTTATTTGTGCGGTCTGAAAAATGTTGATTAACGTGTAGGTTAGTGTAGGTAAAAAATGTCCATCTCTTCAAAGAAAAAGTCGAGTCCTTCTTAAAACGTCCTCTATAAGGCGTGAATTAAGTCTGATGCCTTGGTTTTTCTGTGGTGAGTCGAGACCCGCCAGTGGCGGATTTTGGCGGTGATATAGAACTTCTTGTAGGGGTAAGTCTTAGCAAGGTTTTGTTTTAACCCAAATGAAAAGACAGGGGCAAGGCCCCTGCCTTTGTCGATTAAGAGACTCTGCTTACAGGCTATTTGTTCTTTATCGGAATCCAGATAAAGGAAACATCATCTTTTGAGCCATTGTTTTTCATCGCATAACATTCGATTGTCATAGGATCGGCGATATCATAGTCAGGATTGCCGGGAATCCATTCTTCGAATATTTTAGTGTTCACAGACTGAAGAGCCTCAGGAAGGGGTCCTACGCACTTAAATTTGGCCCATTTCGAGGCTTTGATCTTATAGATCTTCATTCCTTCAGGTATCTTACCGCCTTTATAGGGACCGGCGATGATGTATTTGAAGTCAGTGGTGTTATTGTTGTCGGCCAGACAGACGCCGTACATGCCGATACTGTTTTCTCTGATGGCTTTGTCTACTTCTGTCTCGTTTCCCTTGTTTTCACAATGCTTGGTTATAAATTCTTTCCAGAACAGAGGAATAGTCTTATAGCTGTTTTCAAACTTGGCTGTCTTTTCATATCCGATTATGGAAAACTCCTTCATCTCTTCTACGATGTAATCCATTTGATTACCTCCTTTGATACTGATTGAGACCTGTAAAGGAAGGAAGATCTTTATCTTTGATGGTTCTTTTCTTAGGTCGTGAGGTGAAAGAGAATGAAAACGTGTGAAGGCTTTAGTAAAGCTTTCTGGTGTCTCATAACCATATTTATAGGCGATATCAATGATCTTATCCTTTCCTTTGATGACATCAAAAGCCGAAAGACAGAGGCGTCTGTTTCTGACGTATTCGCCAAGTGTATAACCGGTTAAGATGGCAAATCCTTTCTGCAGATAAAAAGGGGAGACATCGTTCTTTCTGCAGATGACAGAAAGATCGATGTCAGAAGTCAGATTAGACTCGATGTATTCGACAGTGCCTTTGATTGTAGCAAGCCAATCCATTACCCTTCTTCCTCTCTTGATGACAAGGATATTGTAGTTTCATAGATAGTGAGATTCCTGTCATTATTTGCTGTCTTTTGTCTTTTTTGATTATAACATGCTAAATGATTTCTTTCTTGAAAGATATTGGTCTTTAAAACGATTGAAAAAACGGCATATATTCAGTTTTTAAGCTGATTTTTCTGTAAAACCCCTTTCCAGCTTACATTTTTGTTCAAAAAATGGTATACTAATGCAGATAAGACGAGCAACTGTTGACTTCAATTTATAACGGTTAACCCGCTTAGAACTAAGCCGAGTATTTTTTTGTCGGACAGAAAGGAGGCGCTGCCATGAATATCAATGATAAAGTGATTGACAGAAACGGTCGTATCTTTAAGATTGAGAGCCTTGTCAATAAGGATTTCGGTAATGGTCCTACCCCCTATTTTGTCTTGTGCCCGATGTTTTCATATGATTTCAATCCTGGCTATCGCTGCTTTGTCCCTTCTGACAAAGCTGACAATATTCTTCGCCCTATCATGAACCGCGAAGAAGCCTTGGAACTTATCGACTCCTTAGAATCATTGGAATCGTTCAGCAATGTCAATCCCCGTGAAAGAAAAGTCTATTTCCAGAATGTTGTCTCCAAAGGCAACAGAAG
>Ga0172378_10002194_pt1 | contig 18230 bp, 17 predicted proteins | sample GrowelOW332metaG_FD_119755 | JGI IMG/M metagenome (GOLD analysis project Ga0172378, IMG submission 119755) | Groundwater microbial communities from an aquifer near a municipal landfill in Southern Ontario, Canada - Pumphouse #3_1 metaG | ecosystem: Environmental > Aquatic > Deep subsurface >... | reverse complement strand
GTGGAAGTTTAGCTCAGTTGGTAGAGCATCTGCCCTACAAGCAGAGGGTCATAGGTTCGAGCCCTATAACTTCCACCATTTATGCGGGAATAGCTCAGTTGGTAGAGCGTTACCTTGCCAAGGTAAATGTCGCGAGTTCGAGTCTCGTTTCCCGCTCCATTCTTTATATGGCGCCATAGCCAAGTGGTAAGGCTCAGGTCTGCAAAACCTTCATCCCCAGTTCAAATCTGGGTGGCGCCTCCACTAATATCTTTTTACTTGCCGAAGTGGCGGAACTGGCAGACGCAAGGGACTTAAAATCCCTCGGGGGCAACTTCGTGCCGGTTCGAGTCCGGCCTTCGGCACCAAGATAAAACCACCAAAAATATGGTGGTTTTTTATTTATTACAATGATTTAATTTTTGTAGACACAAGAGCAATTTGTATCGTGTCTTTTCTTTTTATATCCAAAATCTCAAAACTTTCACTCAAATTTGATTTAAAAGTAGAATAATCAATTTTGCGTGAATAAAAGCCATCAATTTTACAACCTGCATTAAAATGTTTTTCTCTTATTGTTACCGCATTTTTTAATTCACAATAAATAATACATCTATCACCTTCTAATTTTACTCCAATCCTTAAATTTGAGTCTGGGTAAATTTTGAAATCTTCTTTTTTACAACCAAAATGTAAGAATTCTCCTAATGTAAATTTTTCAATGGCAGAATTAGTATAAGATTTTATAATCTCATTTTTTTGTTTAACAATATCATATTCCTGAGTTTCAATTATTAATAAAGAATTTTTTTCTTTCAGCACTTTTGCCAAACTTTGATTGATATCTTTGTAATAAAAATTCCCATATGTACCGCCATAAAAAATATAAATCTGAATGACATTAGACTGTTTTTTTAGTGGAAAATAATTATCCAGATTTTCAAAACAAGTATTTACACAAACAGTCTTGTATGATTGAGATTGATGATTTTTTAATACTGTTGCCTGTTCAACTTCGCTAACATCTACTGAATAATAAGCATTTATTTTGTCCGCACCTATTAATTTGCAAATTTGGAGTCCTACCAAACCATTGCCACTACCGATATCAATAATTTCAAATCTTTGACTTGGATATTTACTTTTAATAAATTCCACAATATTTTTATTTAATTCTTTTTCTGCACCTTTCATTGTTTCAAAATATTCCTGCTCTGTATGCAAAGTAAGATAACTGCTAGCACTAATTTCATTTAAATACCAAAGTTTACTATCATCACAACTAATTTTATTTTCAGGATTTTTTATCAAAGCATCGTAAACCTGTAAAAGATTTGCGTTTTTACTAATAGGATAAGGATTATAATATATAACATTTTCAAACATTTTTTGATTAATTTCTGTTCCCAAAATCAATATTCCATTTTTAATTAAACAAGCCTTGATTTCATCTACTTCTATAATACTTTTGTTTAATAAAAAACTAATAAAATCTTCGCTTAAATTTTCATCAACAGCGACAAGTTTTAAATATTCACATTCAAAATAACTTAAATTTAAAAGTTCTTTTGTATTATCTGCAACAAAATTCCAAACATTTATTGATAGAATATTGATGCTTTGTCCATAATGATTAATAATTGCAGACAAAGGCATATCAATATCCATTGTTTTGTTAACGCAAAAAATTACACTCAAATTATTAGATTGTTTTATTAACACAACATTTGGGTGATTTTTTAAAAAATCAAGCTTAACATTTGTTTGAAACGAAAAACTAACTTCATAATATCTATAATCTAATTTAGTCAAATCTATAAAATTTTTAGTAATCATTTTTTCTCTCCTATCATTTTAACTTATTATTGATGAATTTTAAATAAAAGTCAAATATTTTAGCAACAAAGCAAGTTAAAAACTCATTTTAATATTTAAGTTTTATTTATTTGCAAAAAATTTTTATTAATGGTACAATTTATTATTAATTATGATTGTGAAAATCTTCACAATTAAGGAGGATATATGGAAATACAAGAAATCGTTCAGGAGCAAAAGTTATATTTTGATAGTTTTGCAACTTATAGTTACCAGTTTCGTAAGTCACAATTATTAAAATTGAAACAATCAATAGTTGATAATCAGCAGTTATTAATTGACGCTTTCAAAGCCGATTTGAATAAATGTGAATTTGATGTAGTTAGCACAGAATTATATTTGGTTAATTGCGAAATCAAATATATGCTCAAACATTTAAAAAGGTTAATGCGACCAAAAAGAGTTCGCACCTCTTTAATAAACTTTCCTAGCCACGGTGAAAAATTATGTGAGCCACTAGGACAAGTTTTGATTATGTCGCCTTGGAACTACCCTTTTCAACTAGCAATATGTCCACTTATTGGAGCAATAGTTGCAGGAAATACCGCAGTAGTAAAACCAAGTGCATACACTCCAAAAGTAAGTGAAGCAATAGCGCAAATTTTATCTGTATTTCCAGAAAATTACATCAGCGTGGTACTAGGTGGCAGAGAACAAAATCAAACATTACTTGACCAAAAATTTGATTTTATTTTCTTTACAGGAAGCAAGGAAGTAGGCAGAGTTGTAGAAGAAAAAGCATCAAAAAACCTCACCCCTATTATCTTGGAATTAGGCGGGAAATCACCTTGTATTGTTAGCCGTTCCGCAGACCCAAAAATTAGTGCAAAAAGAATTGTATGGGGCAAATTTTTAAACGCAGGACAGACTTGCATTGCTCCTGATTATATTTTTGTACACCGTAATGTTTACGATGCTTTTGTAAAAGAAGCAATAAATTATACCAAGCAATTTTATTATCAATACAATAACTTGACATCAAATTTCACTCAAATAGTCAATGAAAAACATATTGAAAGACTCCGCACTCTAATTATGCCAGAAAAAGTTGTTTTTGGCGGTAATATCAAAGGACGAACTATTGAACCAACTATTATGACAGATGTAACCTTTGATGACCCAGTAATGCAACAGGAAATTTTTGGACCAATTATGCCTATTATTCCTTATGACAATATTGATGAAGTAATAAGGTATGTAAATTCTCACGATAAACCTCTCGCTTTATATTATTTTGGCAAAATCGAAGCAGAAGCAAATTTAATATTTAATCTTGTTTCATCAGGTGGTGCTTGCTGGAATGATGTAATTATGCACTTCACAGAAAGAAAGTTACCTTTTGGCGGAGTCGGTGAAAGCGGTATGGGAAGTTACCATGGTAAAAAATCTTTCTATGCTTTCTCTCACGAAAAAAGTATTTTAGTAAAATCTAGAAATAAAGAAATTCCGCTACGATACCCTCCTTACACTGACAAAAAATGCAAATTTGCTTATAAATATATGGGTTACAAACCAAAATCACATTAATTTTTTTGACATAATAAATAAATTTGTGTATAATTTAAAATAAAAAACGAAGGAAGTTTACAAAATGAATTTTTATATAAAACAAAATGTTTTTAATCTTTGGGGTGAAAAATTTAATATTCAAAATGAGCAATTTCAGGATTGTTTTCAGGTTAAAACTGCTGTAAAAATTTTTAAAAAATACCTGATTCTCGATATGCAAAATAATACTCTACTCATACTCAAAAAACGCTATGGAAGAATATTGAAGCGTTGGGATATCTGTGATGCAGAAGGAAAATTGCTATTTATTGTAAAACAAAGATTTACTCCATTTAAACCATCTTTCAAAATAATTAATGTTGACCCAACTATCAATGGTAATTATTCAGTATCTGGAAATATTTTTTCATTTACTTTCCAAATTAAAAAGGATGAACAAGAAATTAGTTCTGTTAGAAAAAAGATTGTATCATTTGGAGACTCTTATGAAATTTCAGTTGATGACCCTAATGAAATTATGCGTAGCATAGCAATTACACTTGTATTTGATGCTGTAAACCACAAAAAAAAATCAAGCCTAGGTAATTTTAGTAATATGCTAGGAAATTAAATCTATATATTTTAAATAAACCCCTCAATATTTTGAGAGGTTTTTATTTTTTGTCAGTAATCTTCTTTATTAACTTTTAATATCACTATAAGAATCCACAAGGCTAAAAGTACAAGTTTTATAAACAACGCTATAAAATACTCACCTATCGATATTCCTAAGACATTCAAATGAAAGATATTCCCTTCAAACTCTTCTGCAATCTTTATTAGAAACGTTTAACAGATTATTTACTCCTAATCATCTATTACTTGACTCATTATTATTCCGTCATTACTGCAAGTCAAAGTTACAACATAACTTTGTGTCAATCTGGTCGAATAATTTGAACCTCGTACTTGATAGGCCTTTAATCTAATAATTTGATTTTCATCATCAAATTGTACCAAATCTTGATTAATGTTTTGATAAAATTGTTTTAAATCTTGATATGATAACCACTTTGGAGTATCTAGTGAACCATTTTTTAGAATATTTATATTACTCCAATTTATTATACTACCATTATAATCATAATAAGAGGTATTTACAAAAGGAATTGCATATACACCTGTGGCAAAATTTATTAGATTTTCTACATAAATTGTACCAGAATCATTATAATTGTAGGCGATATAATAATAATTATCACAATTAAAAAGCAGGACTTCTTTTCCATTTACTAATATAGTTTCTATATAACTATCATTTTCTTTTAGGTTTTCCAAGAATTCATCTGGATTCGTAACAGTAAAATTAATTCCCGCAGAATCTGTATTTTGTAAATCGTTAGTTTGTATTTTACCTAAATTAAAAGTTGAATTACCATCATAAGATTTTACAATTATGTTTTTATCTAAATTTGCAATTACAAAAAATACTATAATACCTGTTATAATTGCCAGACCAATAATTAAAAATGTTAAAAAGTTCTTTGATAAATCCATTATTTATCTCCAACTATTATATTATTATAAGCACTAGTTCCAACTACTGCATGTAACCAGTCCCAAAAATTGTAGTTCATTTTTTCTGCCCAGATATATGAGTAATTTTTATCGTTTATATTTTCCACTGTACTATTTGACCAGCCATCATTAATAACAGCAAAACGCATTGTTTCAGTTGTATTTACATCTCTTATCCAAAATACCCAGTATGGAACTGTTTTTGTAAATTTTACCTTTTTGTATAGTTAATAATAACAAATTTTAAAATGTGGGTCAATAAAAATGAATAATTAAAAGCAAAATAAGAGTTTTTAATAAATTTTAAAAATCAAAATAATAACTTATTGTCGTAAATTGTAGATTCGTAATAATAAGAAAAGGTATCCAAAATTGGATACCTTTTCTAGCAAACTAAAAAAGTGTTAATTTGCAAGGCTTATTATGAACAACTCTTTGTAGTTTTCTTTTTAGCAGGGCTAGACTTTGCAGAACTACTTGTACTCACTTGATGTGATTTGCTACTAGTATTCATTGCTTTACCCTTACTATAACTATAACTACTACTTATCTCGTTGCCACTTTCTGCCTTTCCGCCACAGCCTCTCTTACCACAACCGCAGTTAGAGTGTTTTCCTGTTGCGACTTCTTTGGCCTTTTTTGCCATTCTTTTCACCTCCACTTTTTACCAAGCGCTTGCGAAGATATTATGTGTAAAATATAGTGAACAATGTAAGTTTTGTTTCGGTAAAAAATGGAAAAAAGAGCACACTGCTCTTTTTTTAAAAATTTTATATTATTCTAAACTAATCAAATAATAGTAAACAGGTTGTCCGCCAGGAATAACGGTAACTTCACAATCAGGGTATTTTTTTACCAACTCATCTTGAAGTTTGGTTGAATCATCTTCCTTTATGTCTGCACCGGCAAAAATGGTAATATTAATTTTATCATCAGTCATTATTTTCTCTATCAAATCTAATGTGGTTTTATTTACATCGCCATCTTTTGAAACAATTTTACCACCAGCAAGTCCTATTTTTTCGCCTTGCTTCAATTCAAAGCCATCAATTTTGGTATCCTTTACAGCGTATGTTACTGCACCACTAGCCACATTTGCCATAGCGTCTTTCATTGCCTCGACATTTTCTTCCACTGTCCCGTCGATATTAAATGCCAAAATCGCAGAAATACCTTCTGGAATAGAAACGGTAGGAATAACATGTATATATTTTTTTGTTAAATTTTGTGCTTGCTCTGCTGCCAAAATTATATTTTTGTTATTCGGGAACATAAAGATATGGTCGCTAGGAACATTGTTTGCGGCCTCTGCAATATCATTTGCACTTGGATTCATAGTTTGGCCACCTTCAATGATTTGGTCAACGCCTAAATCTTTGAATACGCTTGTAATTCCATCACCTGCCGCAACCGCAACCATACCAAAAGGTTTTGCATTTGCTTTTTCAGCAGCGTGTTTTGCCTTTAATTCACGGTTCTGTTGAACCATATTATCAATTTTAAGATTGTTTAACTCACCTAATTCCAAAGCAAATCCCAAGGCTTTGTTCGGTTCATTCGTATGTACATGCACCTTTATTAAAGATAAATCACCCACACAAATAACACAATCACCGATTTCCATTAATCTTTCTCTTAGTCTGTCAATATCAGATTCGGTAGTCTTTTTATTAATATTAATAACCATAAATTCGGTACAATAACCAAATTGTATTTCAGCCAAATCCTCAAAATTTACATGGAATTCTTCATTCTTCTTTATTTGTAAATCAACATCATCATCAAGTGTTTCAAAGTCGTAATCTTCATCTGCTGTTAACCCTTTGTACATACCAGAAAAAATGACTAACAAACCTCTACCACCTGCATCAACTACTCCTGCTGACTTTAATACAGGCAACAATTCAGGAGTTTGCTCCAAAATTTCTTCACCAGTTTTCAATACAACATCAAAAAAATCTTCAAAATCTGCGTGCTTTTTCGCAGCGGTTTCTGCCATATCTGCCATAGTACGAATTACTGTAAGAATAGTTCCCTCTTTAGGTATTGTAACAGCCTTGTAAGCCATTACACTTCCGTTCTTCATTGCTTTTGCAAAAGACTTTGTTGTAATTTCTGGTTGCAACATAATCTCACTAGCCATACCTCTTAAAATTTGTGAAAGAATAACACCAGAGTTACCCCTCGCACCACGCAAAGCACCTTTTCCTAGTGCCTCACCTAAACTGTCCAAATTGTTACTTGGACAGTTATTTACCTCGGTCGCCGCAGACTTAAAAGTCATAGACATATTTTTACCAGTATCTCCGTCAGGAACAGGATACACATTTAAACTATCTATATATTTTTGATTATTATCCAAATATTTGTTAGCCGCAATTATCATTTTGCGGAAAATTGCCCCATTTATAGTCTTCTGCATTCATTTCACCTACTATCATTTTTTAATTTATTATTTTCAAATTTATTTTTTGATAATGAGAAAAGAGCCTGAAAGTTAAACTCTCACGCCTATGACATTAACATTTACTGTATCCACTATCATTCCAGAGAACTGCTCGACACGATATTTAACTGCTTTACGCAATGAATCAGCCACTGCGCTTATTGAAACACCATATTTCAATACAACATACAAGTCAACAAAAATATGGTTTTCGTTTGTAATTATCTTAACTCCTTTGCCAAGTTGTTGCTTTTTAAATAAATCTGCAAAGTTATCACTTAGTTTTTTGGAGACAAGGTCAACTACACCATAACAATCCAAGGCCGCAGAACCTGCAACCGATGCTATGGCATCATCAGCGATAAATATCTTGCCGTAATAGTTACTAGTTGTTACTGACATATTACCTCACCAAATTTGTGCATACTAAAAAGTCATATAAATTGCACATTTCTATTGTACTAGAATACTCCTGATATGGCAAGTGTTTTCTTGTAATTTCATAAAATTTTCCTATTATCGAACTATGTTAGATAGTATATTTTAAAAATAAAAACTTTTTTGTGAAATAGGGTTGCAAAAGTTTTCAAAAAATGTTACAATGCTTTTACATTATTTTAAACACACGAGGGGGTGTAATACTATGAGTAGAGTTTGCGACATATGTGGGAAATCCGCTATGGCCGGTTGTAAGATTAAACGCGATAGTCAAGGTATTCTTGGGCACAGCAATTACCCTAGACAACCTAACTTGCAATCTGTTACTATTACCGAAGAAAATGGTAAAAAAGTTAAAAAGACAGTTTGTACTCGTTGCATCAAAAAGATGAAGCAAAACGGTAAATAATTGAATAATTATTCAAAAAAAAGAGCCTAAATTTTAGGTTCTTTTTTAGTTTTTATAATATTGTTTGATAAAAATTAATTTAAAAATACCTCGTAAAAATTTTGGGGCTTTGAAACAAACTATCAATTTTCCCTCCTAGAACCTATTTTTAGTATATATGCCCTATTTGGTTAATTTGTTACTTACCACGCAATTTCTGTATTACAACTTTTTTATCTTCTGCATTATAAATAGTGTTACCTGAAACTAGAATATCAGCCCCAGCAGTAATAACATTTGCCGAATTATCCAAGTTGATTCCACCATCAACTTCAATCAAATATTCTAATCCAGTTTGCTTTCTATAATTATGTAATAAAGCAATTCTTGAAATCGCTTCTTTTTGAAACTTTTGACCGCTTTTCCCAGGAGTTACAGACATTACTAGTATTACATCAACAAGTGGTAAATATTTGTAAATATCCTCCAAATTTGAATCTGGCTTGATACTTAAACCAACCTTTACACCTAATTCACGCATTTTTTGCAAAGTATTAATTAAAACAACTTTACTATCAAAAGCCTCATAGTGTACAGTCAAAATCTTTGCTCCCGCCTTAGTATATTTAACTATTTTTTCCTCTGGCTTTTTTACCATTAAATGAACATCCATAGGCATTTTTGTTCTTTTGGAAATCAAACTTAAAATAGTTTCATCAAAGGTTTTTTCTGGAACAAATTCACCGTCCATAATATCACAATGCAACCAATCCGCACCAGAAACTTCCAGTTCTTTTATATACCCTTGCAATTCAGCCAAGGGACAAGAAAGTGTGCTAGGTGCAATTTTTACATCAGTCATATTTTTTATCCTCCTTTAATTTTTGCTGTTTATAAATTTCACAATATCGGTTGTACCGCTCTTTGTTTATTGTGGTATCTTTTACTGCTTTCTTTATAGCACACAACTCTTCTTTTTCACCGATGTGAATACAAGTACTATAAGCACATTTATTTGCGTATTTACTAAATTCAGGATAGAAATCACAAAGTTGCTTTGCATCTATATTATCCACATCAAAAGCACTAAAACCAGCAGTATCAGCAAGCATTGCACCATTTGGTAAAATATAAATTTCATTGTGTCTAGTACAGTTTTTACCACGCTGATTTTTTATACTTAATTCACCTGTTTCTTTGTTTGCTTCTGGGAAAATAATATTTGTAATACTACTCTTTCCTACTGCGGATTGCCCCGCAAAAACTGTTAAATTCCCTACCAAATAACCTTTTAATTCTTCTATTCCTTCCTGAGTTTTTGCACTTGTAAATATAATTTTACAAACATTTTTGTATTGAGCCAAAATTTCATTTTTAAAATATTCTTCCACTAAATCGACTTTATTAACACATAAAATAGGATTGATACCAAGAGAAAAACATTTTATCAATAATTTATCTACCAAATAAAAATCTGGTTGTGGCTTTTTTGCAACAACAATTATCATTTGGGTAACATTACTAAGCGGTGGGCGTATCAAAATATTTTTTCGTGAATAGACCGCATTGATTACTTTTTCATTTTCATCGAAATCAACAAAATCACCAACATAAAGTCCGTCTTCCCGAAGTTTTTTTCTTCCTACCACAGTATAGTTTTTATCTTTGGCAAAAACCAAATATTGTCCACCTACACCTTTTAATACTTGTCCTTTTATAGCCTTTCTCCTTTTTGTATAATTATTCTATTTTATGTATATTTATACTTTTATCTAACTAAGATTTGCAGGATTAGTTTCAACAAATATTTGTAATTTTGGATTTGTATTATTAGAAACAATTTGATAAATTTTATCCAAAATCTCCTGCTCTTTTTCTAATGTGAATCTCAATAAAATTTGATATCTGTGCTTATTTTGTATTCTTGTGATGGGGGATTTCATAGCAGAAAAATATATAAAATCTTTCAAATAATCCTTGTGCACAGTTTTAAGTTCATCAAATATTTTGCCCGTCATATCGTGTGCAAGCGTATCATTTTCACCAGTAATGAGTACCCGAACGATTTTTGCAAATGGCGGGAAATTTGATACTTGTCGAAGATTGATTTCTTTTTCAAAAAAAGCAGGGTAATTGTAATTTGCTACAAAACGATATACATAATGTTTTGGAGTATAAGTCTGCAAAATAACTTTGCCAGTTTTGTCTGCACGCCCTGCTCTACCTGCGACCTGTGTAACTAATTGATATGTTCTTTCCACGCTTCTAAAATCGCTGAAATGTAGACTCATATCTGCGTTCATCACGCCCACAAGAGTTACATCAGGAAAGTCGTGCCCTTTTGCTATCATTTGAGTTCCTACCAAAATACTTGGTTTTGTTTTGCCAAATTCACTCAAAATATTTGTTAGTGAATTCTTGTTCTTTGTTGTATCAAAGTCCAGCCTCAAAATCTTTACTTTTGGGAAAAGTTTTTGCAGTTCTTCCACTACTTTTTGTGTACCTATTGCACCCATTCTAATGTACTGACTATGGCATTTTGGACAACAATCAAGGGCTTTGTATCGCCTATTACAGTAATGACATTTGAGTTGATTATCCTCTTTGTGATATACAAGTGATACATCACAATCTTCACATTTTGCAACATATCCACACTCACGACAAATCATATAACTGGAAAAACCACGACGGTTAATAAAAAGCATTGCTTGATTATTATTCTTTACACAGTTTTCCAAATCTTCTAATAATTGCCCTGAAAACATACCCGTATTACCATTTCGAACTTCATTACACATATCTATTACTTGAATTACTGGCATTTCTTTTTTATTTGCTCTTTCTGGTAATTCATGTAAAATATAAGCCCCTTGTTTTGCCAAATTATAACTTTCAAGACTAGGGGTCGCACTACCCAAAATAAGAGGGCAATGATTGTACTTTGCTCGAAATTGTGCGACATCGTGCGTCAAAAATCTAGGATTGCTTTCAGATTTGTAACTTGGGTCGTGTTCCTCATCCATAATAATAGCACCTAGATTACTAACAGGTGCGAAAATAGCACTTCTTGCGCCTATTATAATTCTTGCATCACCTAAACGAATTCGTTGCCATTCATCAAAGCGTTCGCCATCACTCAAACCGCTATGCAAAAGTGCCACTTCTTCACCAAATCTGGCTTTAAAAACTCCCATAACTTGCGGAGTTAGTGATATCTCTGGTACTAACAATATAGCATTTTTACCCTGTTGCAAAACTTTGTCAATGACATTCATATAGACTTCTGTTTTACCACTTCCAGTTACGCCGAATAGCAAATGTGTCATTTCAGGTTGAAGTAATATATCCTGAACTACGGACTTTTGTTTTGCTGAAAGTTTTACTTGTTTATCATTTTTTTCTTCACAAAAAGGACTACGGATTTTTTGTTTTGTAAAAGGTAATAAAACATTACTATTTATTAGTTTACTTACATTTATAGCACCGAACATTTTATTTAATTCCGCTTGTGGATATTCCAAATTTGCTTCCAGATACAAGAGCATATCTTTTTGTTTTTTGGCATTTGCTCTTATATTTTCCAAATATTTGTCAGGGTTGTAATCTTCACATACCTTTAAATAATTTATAATTAAGGGTTTTATTGATTTGGAACGAAGTTGACTAGGCACAAATAAACGCATACAATCTACATTTCTTAGATGATTTCTTTTGCACATATCCTTGCACAAATCAAGTAATTCAGGTAGCAAAACGGGGTAATCATCAACTGATTGCCCCACTTCTTTTAGTTTTTCCGCAGGTACTTCGCTACTATCTTTTAGGTTAATAACATAACCTTCAATATAGCGAGAACCAAACGGAACTTTTACTCGTTGTCCCACTTTTGTATCCAGCCTAGCGACATAGTCAAAAATGCGGTCAACTTCTGCATTCGCAATATCTACTATAACCTCGGCTATCATTAATTTCCCTCTTTAAAAATTTTTAACCTGCTCTCACTGTGCCATTCATTACTTCACTAGCAGCAATCGCAATAACTTTTGGGTCTTTATCTTGTGGCTCACCTGCAAAGTACTGATTGCTCAATTCTTTTGCTCGTTTTGAAATTAAGCAAGTCAACAAAAACTTATTTCCTACTTTTTCGATTAATAGGTCAATAGGTGGCTCCATCATTTTTAATTCTTTATTATTCATAATCCCTCCAAAGTTTTTTTAATTTTCGAATTTATTTGTATTTAATTTTGTCATACGCTAATCGTAAATTATTTGAAACCAAAATAAATACGAACTCGACACTAATTTAATTAGTGTGGTTACAACAAGAATGTAACCTTTAATTTCACTTTTTAGCAAAATTAACTTGGATAGTTTATTTGATTAATTTATTTACTATGTCTGTTACTAATTTTGGATTTGCTTTGCCTTGGGTAGCCCTCATTGCCTGTCCTATAAAGAAAGACATAGATTTTTGATTACCCGCTTTCAGTTCTTCTACGGCTTTTGGGTTTTCATCAATAATCTTTTGTACCACAGACTCCATTGCACCAGTATCATTCATTTGTTTCAAGCCTTTACTTTCTACGATAAGAGTTGGGTCACTGTCTTTCTGCCAAATTTCATCAAGTACTTGCCTTGCAACGGCTTGATTTATCTCGCTATTTTTATACATTTTTAAAAGTTTTGCCATATTTTCTGCACTAACTGGAATAGTGATATCTTCGCTTTCCTGATTGTTTAATCGCTTAAAAACTTCACTTGTTATCCAGTTACATACAAATTTTGGTTCATCAAAATATTTTAAAATTTCATCAAAGTAAGATGAATATTCTTTTCGCAAGGTTAAGAGTTCTGCATCTTGGATAGATAAACCTTTACTAACATAATCTTTTGCAATCTGTTCTGCCAACTTTGGCAAAGTTTTTCTAATGCTTTCGATATACTCATCGGTTACATCTATCGCCAAAATATCTGGGTCGGGAAAATATCTGTAATCCTGACTATCTTCTTTGGTTCTCATTGTAAATGTCTTGCCTAGGTTATCATCCCAACGCCTTGTTTCTTGAATGATTTTTCCGCCGTCATCAAGCACATCCATTTGTCTTTGAGATTCATATTTTACAGCCCTAGTTACAGCACGGAAAGAGTTGAGATTTTTTAATTCTGTTCTAGTTCCTAATGGCTCACCATCTTTGTTTACAGAAATATTTACATCAAAACGGATATTCCCTTCCTGCATTTTACATTGACTTACTCCTACATAAAGCAATGTTGAACGCAGTTTCTCCAAATATGCAACTGCTTCTTCGGCACTATTCATATCTGGCTCGGATACAATTTCAATTAATGGTACACCACCACGATTGTAGTCAACCAAAGTACCTTCATTATCGTGAATTAGTTTTCCGGCATCTTCTTCCAAGTGTATTCTATTTAGTCTTATACTTTTTTTCTTGCCATTTATTTCTATATCAATATGTCCACCAACACACAAAGGATATTCTAGTTGTGATATTTGATAGGCTTTTGGCAAGTCAGGATAATAATAATTTTTTCTCTCAAATACAGAATGTGTATTTATACTACAACCCACTGCAAGTCCCATTGTAATAGCCTTTTTTACTGCTTCCCTATTTAATACAGGTAAAGCCCCTGGCATACCAGTACAGACTGGGCAACAATGAGTATTTGGGTCATCACCAAATTCATTTTTACAAGAGCAAAAGCACTTTGTGTTTGTGTTTAATTCGCTGTGTACTTCTAGCCCTATAACAACATTATAATCACTCATTACTTTCCCTCCTTTGTACTTTTTTCATAAGCATTTGCTACTCTAAACAAAGTAGTTTCATCAAAATGCTTGCCCAAAAGTTGCATTCCTATTGGCAATCCGTTTTTGTCTTTTCCACAAGGAATACTAATGGCTGGGATTCCTGCAATGTTTACTGGCACAGTATATATGTCGGATAAATACATTGAAACTGGGTCTTGCATTTTTTCGCCTATCTTAAAAGCAGGTGTTGCAGTTGTTGGAGACACAATCACATCACAAATTTTGAATGCCTCTATAAATTCTTTTTTTATGACTAATTGAACTCTTTTTGCCTTTCTATAAAAAGCATCAAAGTATCCACTACTCAAAACATAATTACCAAGCATTATACGGCGTTTAACTTCACTGCCAAAACCTTGGGTACGGGATTTGTAATATAAATCTACCAAATCTTCATATTTGTCCGCACGCACTCCGTATTTTACACCATCAAATCTTGCCAAATTACTAGCAGCCTCCGCACTAGAAAGAATATAGTAAACTGCCAAAGCGGTATCAACACTAGGTAAATCAATTTCCACCAACTCTGCACCCAGTGCCTTGTAAGTATCAAGTGCTTTAATAAGAGCCTCACGAACTTCGCCTTTCAGTTGTTCATTGAAAAACTGCTTTGGTACTCCTATTTTTAAGCCTTTTACGCCTTTATCAAGGTCTATTGTGTAATCTTTTACTGGCTCTAATGAAGCAGTCATATCGTGCTCATCACTACCAGCAATTACTCCAAGCATAATAGCACTATCTTCTACCGTTCTAGTCAAAGGCCCAACTTGGTCAAGACTACTTGCAAAAGCAACTACTCCAAATCGTGAAACTCTACCGTATGTAGGCTTCAATCCTACTACCCCACAAAATCCAGCAGGTTCACGAATAGAACCTCCTGTATCTGTTCCTAATGCTCCAAAACATTGTTTACTTGCAACAGCACAAGCAGAACCACCACTACTACCGCCAGGTACACAAGTTTTATCAATAGGGTTATGGCAAATTCCAAAAGCAGATGTTTCCGTACTACTACCCATTGCAAATTCATCCATATTTGCTTTTGCAATTATTATAGCCCCAGCATTAATTAACTTTGATGCACAAGTGGCTGTATATGGAGAAACAAAGTTTTCCAAAAATTTACTACAACAAGTAGTTTTTGTATTTACTAAATTGATGTTGTCTTTTAAAACAATAGGAATACCTGCAAGCACACCCAACTGTTCACCATTTTTTCTTGCTAAATCGATTTCTTTTGCCTTATTTATAGCCATATCAAAATATGTGGAGGTAAGTGCATTTAAGTCGCTAGTTTCTTTTATTTTATCAAAACATTCACGGACTAATTCTTCACTTGTAACAGTACCTTTTACTAATAAATCTCTTACTTCACGCAAACTTAAATCAAGGTAACTCATTATTTACACCCCTCCTCATCAACAGTAATAGGCACCAAAAAAGCACCATCTTTTTTGCTAGGAGCGTTTTGTATAACTTGACATTGACTAAAACTAGCCTGCACAATATCTTCTCTCAATTTTGTAGCCAAAATTTTTGCACTACTTTCTTTCAAATCAATTTTACTGACATCGACTTTGTCAATAGCCTTTACTTGACTCAAAATCCCCTCAAATTCATTTGCAAATTTCTTCAATTCATCTTCGGTAAATTCTAGTCTAGACAATTTTGCCAACTTTTTTGCTTCGTTTAAATCAATTGCCATAAATTTCTCCCTTTAACGCATAAAAATTGTAACACACAATGTCAATTCTGTCAAATGTTTAGCATAGACAAAAATTCGCTTTCAGTTAGTAATTTTACGCCCAATTCCTTGGCTTTTTCCAACTTACTACCGGCTTCTTCACCAACCAAAACATAGTCTGTATTTTTGCTAACACTGCCACTTACCTCACCGCCATTTTTTTCAATTAGGCTAGTTGCATCAGCACGAGATAATGTCGGTAAAGTTCCAGTTAAAACAAAAGTTTTTCCATTTAGGTTACTGCCCTGAACTGTTTCAGGATAATTGATTGTAATTCCTTGTTTAAATAAATTATTGATAATTTTTATATTTTTTGGATAACTGAAATAATCAATTATACTATTTGCAACCACTTCGCCTATATCACGAATTTCGCACAATTTTTCAACTGTTGCCTTTTTTAAATCATCAAATGTTTTAAACTTTTTGGCCAAATCTTTTGCTGTTTTAATTCCAACATTGTCAATACCTAGTGCAAAAATAAAGTTCGCAAAATCTATATTTTTACTTGCTTTTATTGCATCTATTAAATTATTTGTCTTTTTGTCTTTAAATTTTTCCAATTTTATTAAATCTTTGTCTGTAATTTCATAAATTTGGTCTATGGTGTGAACTTTTAAAACATTGTATAAAACATCTACCGTTTTATCTCTTATACCCTCAATGTTCATAGCATTTCGAGAACAGAAATGAATTATTCTTTCCTTTAATTGCCCAGGACAAGAATCTTTATTTGGACAATAAATATTCACTCCGTCTTTTACTAATGTAGTACCACAACTTGGGCAAACAGTTGGCAACTCTATATCTTTACTGTTTGGATAATCTTGAGCAGAACCCAAAATTTCAGGAATAACCTCATTACTTCTTCGAATAAAAACAAGACTATTTATTTTTACTTGTTTCCTCTGAATGTCGTCCCAGTTATTTAATGTTGCTCTTTGTACTGTTGCACCTGCAATATCAACGGGGTCAAGCAAAGCAAGAGGCGTCATTTTACCCGTTCTACCAACCTGCCAAATTACATCACGAACGACCGTAGTTACTTCTAATGGTGCAAATTTAAATGCCAAAGCCCATTTTGGAAATCGTATAGTATAACCTAGGATATCACGATTTGGAATATTATTTAGTTTTACAACTGCTCCATCAATCAAGATATCAATTTTATTTCGTATTTCACCTATATGATTAATAACTTTTTCTATATCTTTTATATCTTTTTTTACTTCAAAAAATTCACCTGCAAGGAAATGGCAATCTTTTAAAAAATCTCTCAATTCAACTTGTGAAGCAAATTTTTTGTTTTCGACATATGGAACACCATAAGCAAAAAAGTCCAAATTCCTGCTTGATGTAACTTTTGGGTCTAAATTTCTAATTGCTCCTGCAACAGCATTACGAGCATTTTTAAGAGGTCCATCGCAAGTTGAATTGTATTTATCCAACTCACTAAGTAACATTATACCCTCACCCTCAATGATGATTTTGTTTTTGAAAGGAATAGATAGTGGAACACTGCGGATTGTTCGCACCTGACTTGTTACATCTTCACCTATCAAACCATTGCCACGAGTTGCGGCCTGTACAAGCATTCCCTTGTCATAAGTCAAAGCCAAACGAAGCCCATCAAATTTGTATTCAACGGTAAAATCTGAATCAGGAAATTCAGTTATTACTGTTTTGTACCAGTGTTCCAACTCATCAAAATTTTGGGCTTTATCTAGACTATATAACTGGAATTTGTGTTTTACTTTTGTAAAGCCTTCTTCTGTCATATCACCCACTCTTTGAGTAGGAGAATCAGGCATAATATACCCTGTTTTTTTCTCTAAATCTAACAAATGATAATACATTTTGTCATATTCACCATCTGAAATTAGTGGAGAATCCAAAACATGATAATAATAACTGTATTTATTCAGGTCTGCTATCAATTTCTCTATTTCTTGCTTTGTATCTAACATAACTTACTCCTGTTTTTTTAGTATTTGTAAAGGTGCATAATCCAGACTAAGAGTTTTCTTACCCACCATATCAAAGTCAACTGTAACTGTTCGATTCATCAAAAGACTGCTATCATCTGTAATTGTACCTAAGCCAAATTTGGGGTGTAATACTTGCATACCTAATTTGAAAGTTGAAATATCCTTTTTTTGCTCATTAATTCTATTGTTTAATAAATTTTGAATACTAGCAGTTGGCTTTTGTTGAGCAACATTTCTTTTATAATTATTGCTAAATTCACCTCTTCCATAACCGCTATCATCAAACTTATGGCTTGATGAGTATTCAGTGTTATCACAATAACCCATTTCCAACAAAAATCTACTGATTTCTTGATATTTTTTTTGATTATACAAATACCTACTTTTTGCTCTGGTCAAAAATAATTGTTCTTTTGCTCGTGTCATTGCAACATATGCTAGTCGCCTTTCTTCCTCAATATCACTTGGTC
>Ga0172378_10002192_pt1 | contig 18232 bp, 15 predicted proteins | sample GrowelOW332metaG_FD_119755 | JGI IMG/M metagenome (GOLD analysis project Ga0172378, IMG submission 119755) | Groundwater microbial communities from an aquifer near a municipal landfill in Southern Ontario, Canada - Pumphouse #3_1 metaG | ecosystem: Environmental > Aquatic > Deep subsurface >... | reverse complement strand
TAATCTGATCAATTGAACTCATGTAAGAGAAGCCTTATTACGAATTATCTTTGCCTGCAGATATTTTTCTGATTCACCATCAAATTTTTCTTCGTTATCAAGAGAAATACAATATCCGTGAAACACAACATGATCTTCAATCTGAACTTTACGTGAAATAATATCGCCTATTACAACCGCAGACGAAAGCAGCGTTACGCCTTCCCTTGCAATTACATCACCAAGAACTATACCGCCTATAATCGCTGATTTTGCATTCACGTTTCCCTTCAAACGTGCTTTTTCACCAATAATTACATTGCCGTCCGTTTCCAGACTGCCATTAATATCACCATCAATGCGTATAAAACCGTTTATCCGCAGATTGCCGGTAACAACAGAACCATTGCCTATTAGTGTATTAATTGAAATATCATCAGAATGTAATGCCATACAGACCTGCTAGTCGGAAAGCTTAACGTTGATATACTTTGCAGGATCAACAACATCAGAACCAATATGTACTTCATAATGAAGATGAGGGCCTGTCGTAATACCCGTATTACCTACATAGCCGATAACTTCCCGCTGCGATACAAACTGTCCCTTTGATACAATGGAATACATCATATGAGCATATCGTGTATAAATACCATGTTTATGTTTAATAATAACGTAATTTCCGAAACTGGCATCGTAACCGACGGTGACAACCTGTCCGTTTGCAGTCGCAATAATCGGATCACCTGAACGATATGTCGAAAAATCAAGTCCTTTATGAATATACCATTGTCCGGTAATAGGATGAACACTTGGACCAAATGCCATAGAAATATGAGCATTCGGATTTCGTATAGGCCAGATACTCGGAATTTCCGTAAACAGCGAATTCTGGTTCTCAAGCATTTTACCTATCTGTTCTACAGGCTGAACTGCATTCTCAAGGTAACACGTAAGTTCTTTTACATCCGCAGTTTCCTTCAGGGAACCTGTAACACTTTCTCTTGTATTAAAGAGGGAAGAAAGATCACTGCCGGAAACAGAGGCCTGTGAAACCTGACTGCTTTCACTAATACCGAGGAGTGAAAGAGATTGTGACAATGACGTCTGAAAACGTTTTGCAGTCTGAAGCAGATTTGTATTCTCATCCCTGAGTTCATCAAGACTTGCCTGCGTTTCACGATTTTTTGATGTAAGTTTTGAAATTTCTGCACTTGAACCTACTGCCCGGCGGTCAAAATAAAAAAATGACGATATAATTCCGAATATAAGAATAATACCAAACCCAAGCGAAAATACGTTGGTCTGAAAATTAATTACCTTTTCCTGTGAATGCGGCACAATCATTATCGTAAGTTTATTGTCCAGGAATTTAAATACATGAAGCGCTGCACTTTCTATCATATGAAAAAAAGACAAAAAAGCAGCATGTACTTTTGATGCGAACGATTTTTCTATTTTTTTATATTTTTGTGTCCGGGCCACAGCACTATCCTTGTCTGCATTTAAAATAAATCATGAAATACCAGTAATGTTACTAAGTATATCATAGTAAATCGTTGCCTGTCAAACAAATATAAGTTGACTTCAACAGCAACCTGTGTTATCTTTAAGAGTATCGGGATATTTCCGATCCCTTATTACTTACTAGGAAGAAAAGCCATGCAATTTTTTGATACTCATGCCCATATCGGGCTGATCTACGACGATCCTATTGAACAGTTACGCGTTATTCAGCAGGCAAAACAGGCTGGCGTAACCCGTATTGTCTCTATCAACAACAGCCTTCATGACTTTACCCGTGTGTATAACAACCTTAAAGTCGTCCCCGGTATTTATCATGCAGTAGGGGTTGCTCCGTCTGAAGTAACAAACCCCGGGAAGGATTATGCTGCTGTTATAGAAGAAAATCTCAAGCGCCCAAATGTCGTAGCGGTAGGAGAGACAGGACTTGACTATTTCAAGCAGTTCGGTGATAAACACACACAGATAGAGCTGTTCATTACACAGCTCGAAATTGCCCGTAAACACAATCTGCCGGTTATCATTCACAACCGCGATGCGGGTAAAGATATATTTGATGTACTCTCAGAACGTATCTCCGACGCAGGTGCAATTTTCCACTGCTATTCGGAGGATGCGGTATATGCAAAAAAATGTCTGGATGCGGGTTTAAATGTCTGGTTCTCTTTCGCCGGAAACCTTACCTACAGAAACGCACGTAACCTCCATGAAACAGTTCTTAACATACCGCTCGACCGCATACTTATCGAAACTGAAAGTCCGTTCATGATTCCCGCTGAATATCGCGAAAAAAAGCGGACAATGCCTGCATATATCACATCAACAGCACACTTCCTTGCGGATTTACTCGAAATGGACCTTGAAAAACTCTGTGAACAGTTGTGGAAAAACAGCTGTAAAGTATTTAATCTCCCGGAATAAATGCTGTATCACGGAGTAAAAATAGGTTCGCTCGAGCTTACTGGTAATATATTTCTGGCACCTGTCGCAGGATACAGCGACAGAGCATTCCGGACCGTATGTATAGAACACGGTGCAGCATTTACCTATACTGAAATGGTATCAGCAGAAGCGCTTGTCCGGGGAAATAATAAAACTGCAGCACTCATGAATCGTGCGGAAAATGAAAAGTCATATGCTGTCCAGATTTTCGGAGGAGAGAGTGAAGTCATGGCAAAAGCTGCACGTATTGTACTTGAACAGACAAACTGCGAATGTATTGATATAAACGGTGGTTGCCCTGTTCCTAAAATAATCAAAACGGGAGCAGGGTCAGCACTTACACGTGATCCTGAAAGACTTTACACTGTTACAAAAGCTGTCGTTGATTCTGTAGAAGGAAAAATACCGGTAACCGTAAAAATACGTTCAGGCTGGGATGATGCAACAATAACATGGAAAGAAGCTGCTGATGCAGCTCTTAGTGCCGGTGTTTCTGCCATAACGATACATCCGCGTACACGTGCACAGGGCTATGAAGGAAAGGCAGACTGGACAATAATGAAGGAGCTTGTCACCCGCGTCGCCGGGCGTGTCCCTGTATTCGGTTCCGGGGACCTTTTTACACCGGAAGATGCAAGGGCAATGATTGAGCAGACAGGATGCAGTGCTGTTATGTTTGCACGTGGAGCTATGGGGAATCCGTTCATTTTTACAGAAACAAAACAACTGTTTGAAACAGGGGTATATGATATAATAAAAACGGAAGAACGCATCCGGACCGGATTCCGGGAGCTTTCTCTGCTGATCAACGACATCGGGGAAGAATATGCATGCAGAGAAATGCGGAAAAGGTTTTGTGCCTACACAAAAGGTTTAAAAGGGGGTGCAGAAATCAGACTCCAACTGGTTCATGCTGCGACTCCTGCGGAGTATCATACAATATTGAACACTGTCCAATATTGTTCATAGTATTGAATAGATAAAGATGTAAGGCTACAATATTATATGTTTTTTTTACAGGCTATTGCAGATTTCTTTGAATCAATCTTCAATAAATCTTCTCCTGAAGTACAGAAACGTATCCAGATTAAAAAAATGGAAGCGGATATTCGTACATTCCAGCCTGCACTGTATCGCAACGGTAATCTTCTGCCGAATTTCGGAGAAGCAATAAAAATTCTGTACATTAATTCAAAACCGCTTGACGATTTATTTTTATCAACTATCGGAGGGAATGATATTCCCCGCCGTCAGCGCTTTGAAGCACAACTTGTTCTTACAGGCTTCACAATAGAAGAACAGCAGAACGTTGAATCTCTTTTATATCAAAACAGAAAAACAGCAGTACAATCTTCTGATCAACCGGAAAACTATATTTTTGAACGACAACACCGGATACTTGACAAAATCATAAAATCGCTTAATGGAGATTCTTTCAAACGGATGGATAAAGACATTACGGCAGTCCATCAGCTTGCGGATTTATGTAAATTCAATTTTGCTGCTATCCTTCAAATATTTGACACTAACTTCTCAACTCTTGATCTTTCACACGAACCATTGTATCAGGAAGTCCCGCTTGCCCGTATCGGAAATACACTTGAAGATTTATACTATCAGACTGCTGATTTAAATATAAATACAGCAGTTGCAAATGCGGTATTAGGACTTGCACAACTCAAGAATAACGGCGCTCTTTCTTCCCAGCGAAGTAAAAAATATATTGAAAATATAAAAAAAATCGCCTACGTTCTTACACATATTCTCACACCTGATCACCTTCTGTCTCTGATCCGGGTCTACAAAGAGGATGCTGCATACATACCGAAAACAGCCGAATATCATGAATCCCCCAGGCAGAATTTTGCAAACAGAATGCAGCAGCAGTTTCATGCAGATGAGCAGCGGATTAAGACTGAAACAAAAGACCTGCGGATAAGCAGTGAACTTCAAAAATTATTTAACGGAGCGCCGCTGGCGATATTGAACGGTTACGACAACAATATGAATGATAAGCTGCAGGCAAATTCCGCACTCGCATTTTCATGGATTACACCGCTGCAAATTCTGAAAACATTTCTGCAACTCTATTTGTCTGAACCGATACAGTCTCTGATAAACGATATAGTAGTAGAAGGATTCTTTAATAATTCTACGCATAAAACGGAATTTGCAGCTATAGTTTATGCAGCTCTGGAATGTCCGGAAAAAATTCAGGCATTTGAGGATTCGTTTAAGCATGGAAAACAAAACGATGTCGCGGTTCTGGAAGGATATATGAGGGACAGCCACAAGGACTCAGATTTTTATGAAAAAATGGAAACTATGGTTGGGAAAGCAAATAATGCTGCACAAAAGCTCGTTCAGGAAGAAACAAATCATCTGAACAGGCTTTATATTGAACTGGGAGAACTTCTGGCTGATGCAAAGAAACCGGCATCAGAAATAATTTCAAATCTTAAAGTACTTATGATGTCATCCAGAAACAGAGACAATACGGATATGCTTGAACGACAGTATCCAAATTGGGGAATATTCTTTGAGATTATGAAAAATTATGCTATAATTACTACAATAAAAGAGATAAATCCATGAGCAGAACATCGAAAAAGGAAAATTCATGCGATCCACAAATGATGGAACTTACCACTCAGTATGAAAAGAAAATTTATGATCTTGAACAACTTCTTGATATTTCCCAGTCATTCTGCTCAACACTGGAATTTTCTAAACTTCTTGAATCGATTGTTTATATCTGTATGGCACAAATGCATGTTCTCGGTGCCGGTATTTTTGTACGCAATAATGATATGGAATCCGATGAATTTATCCTTGAAACTAACCACAGTGATATCAACTTCGATTCTGGTACAAAGTGCAAAATACCCGGCTGTCATCCGATTGTTGCACAATTGTACAGCGAAAAACGTGCTATTTCGCTGGAATATCTTAAAGATCAGGTACCGTCAGACACAGATTTAAGTGTAATAGAATCTCTTCATCCGACACTTCTTGTACCGCTTATCCAGAAAAACAATATGAACGGGATCCTTTTTCTGGGCGAACGGATTATTTTTGATGGTGTAACCGACTATACCGAATATGAAAAAGAACAGATCATGTCCATTGCGACGCTCGCTTCGCTTGCAATAAATAATGCAGCGCTCGTTGAAAGATCTTCCACTGATATGATGACAAAGCTTAAACTTAAATATTACTTCTTCAATGTGCTCGGAGACAAGCTTGATGCCGCATTTGTTCAAAAAATCCCGATCGCAGTACTGATGTTCGATATAGATTTTTTCAAAAAATTCAATGACACATACGGACATGAATGTGGTGACTATGTTCTGATTCAAGTAGCTTCTCTTATTAAAACAGGTTTGCGTGAAGAGGATCTGGCCAGCCGGTACGGAGGAGAAGAATTCACCGTTCTGCTCGACAACACACCCAGGGAACAGGCAATATTAGTTGCCGAACGTATCCGTTCAACAATCGAAAATTTTGATTTTCAGTTCAACAACCAGCATCTGCATGTAACCATCTCCGGAGGCGTAGCCGTATTCGACCGTGACCTGAACCCGGTTATTATGCCGAAACGACTTGTAAATCAGGCGGACCAGGGCCTGTACATGTCAAAAAACAACGGGCGCAACAAAATCACCTATGCGGATCCTGCACTGCTTAAAGACTGCTCTGAAGAATTCGAATGAAAGCAGCATCTGTCGTCCGCAAACCATTCAAATATACAAATATTCATGTGACACTGTATCTTGCTGCGGTAAATGTCCTCATCTATGTTATTACATTATTGTTTCCCCAACTGCAGACAACACTGAGTCTCTATCCTCCGGCATTTATTTACCGGAAAATGTACTGGCAGATAATTACCTACATGTTCGTACACGGAAATCTGGAACATATTTTCTTCAATATGTTCGGGCTTATTATGTTCGGACTCGCAGTAGAAAGAGCTGTCGGCTCAAAAGAATTCTTACTGTATTATCTTATATGCGGAACAGTCAGCGGAGCACTTTCACTTGCAGTGTTCGTTCTTACGGGACATTACAATGTCGCACTTATCGGTGCAAGCGGTGCTGTATATGCCGTACTCTTTGCCTTCGCGGTTGTATATCCCCGTTCAAAAATTTATTTCTGGGGTATACTTCCGGTTCCGTCTCCGGTTCTTGTCGTTATATATACAGTAATTGAACTTGTTAGCCAGTTTGCAGGATTTAACGGTGGAGTCGCGCATATAACCCATCTGTTCGGACTTGCAGCAGCTTATTTGTATTTTGTTATCAGGACAGGAATAAATCCTGTATGTATATGGAAAAACGCATACAGAAACTGATACTCCTCTGTACGGTACTCGCAGCAGCTGCAACAGGTACAGCGCAAACTCCGTCCGTGATTGAGCATATACGCATACCGTTATGGGCAGAAACAGATGCATATCCTGAACTGGCAGAAGCTCAGAATACGTCAGCAGGAGTGTATGATTATCCGGTAAAACGACTCAGAATGATTGCACCGTTTCTCATCACCGGAATGGTAAATGGATGGAATTTTACCTACACACCGTCCGATAAATTACGTGGTGTCACAGATTTTTTTGATTTTTCGTATATTCAGCCGCTCGGAAATTCCGAGAAAGACATATCATATACAGATTCATGGATACAGGATGGTAAATTCAACTGCTGGGTTGAATTTACCAGGACACAGCAGATGCTCAGGAACTACGAACTCTGGGCTTCAATCAATAATCCGGTAATCAGTGGAAAAGGATACGGAAAAATCGAAAACGGATTCGATGGTATAATTGATGCATCAAAAGAAGCTTTAAAAGATGCCGTGCGAAGCTATTTTCGCGGCAGGATCAAAGACAAACCAAAAGAAATTACCGGAAAAGTTCTTATCAAAAACCAGCCGTCCATTGGAATAGATGCCGGACGTTATATAGTTCAACTTGATTTTTTTCTGGAAACTGATAGAATAATACCGTATACCCAGTATTAGAGAAATTTTGGAGGACTTATGAAAAAGACCATTGCTATACTTACGTGCCTGCTTCTTGCAGCCGGCATAACTTTTGCACAGGATGCCGGAACAAATACAACTGCACCTTCTGCTGCTAATACTCCGGCACCAGCCGCGGCAACTGATAAAACTACACCATCATCTCCTGATGAATCTTATAATAACAAAGGATTTGATGATAAAACAATGCGTGTTATTGTTCCTGAAAATCAGCATACAACAGATAAGACCGCAAGTGTAAAAATTGAATATACTCCGATGTATGACGAAGTGCGTATTTATTATACCTGCATGTATGTAACCTATGACAAGGGCGAAGCAATGAATACCGTATTAGCCTGCCTGGATGATTTTATGAAGGAAAACCAGTATTATCATTATACATATCTTACACGTGACCGTGAAAAGTATTTTAAAAACGACCGTGGATACAGCATGGCACAATATATGTCATACGTAAAATTCTCCCGGTAGTAGTGGACTAATATAAATGGACATTTCTAACATTATCAAAAATCTGCACCCGCTTGAAATAAAAGTGCTTTTGAAGTATTCTCAAAAAGACGATCTAACTTCAGAAAAGCTTCAGAAAGAACTTGACTATAAGGAAGGTCATGCCAATCAGGCATTTTCATGGCTTACAGGTAAAGAACTTGCAGCCGAAACAAAACGAACGCCGCACACCTATTACGAAATCACGGACTTGGGCCGTATACTTGCAAACGACGGTACCGTCGAGGAACGTTTCGTAAAATATATCAAGGAACATGGTGCTCAGGTACTTCCCAAAATCGCGGACGCCCTGAAAATAGATAATAAGGACATTGGAAGCGCATTCGGACAACTTGCAAAAGACGGTGTTCTCAAAATGAACGGCGACAAACAGGCTGAAGCAACGGGTAAAGCACTTCCTGAACGGATCAGTATTGTTTCCGGTCTGTTAAAAAAGGCAAAAGCTTCTGAAAATGGTCAGCTGGACAAAGCAAATCTTTCTGCAGATGAACAGGAAGTAATTGCAGGACTTGCAAAAAAGAGAGGTGCCGCAGACAGCCCATTCAAAGTTATTGAACGTGAAACAGTCACCTACAGACTGACAGAAGCATACAGTAAAGTAGTTGAAGCGCTTAAGAAAGCAGGAATCACCGGTAATGAAATCGGTGAAGTTACGCCGCAGATGCTTTCATCGGGTGAGTGGAAAAACGGCACATTCAGAGGATACAACATTACAATTCCTCCGGCACGTATTATTCCGGGACGGACAAATCCGTACGTACAATTTCTTGAATCCGTTAAAGACAAACTTTGTTCACTGGGCTTTCAGGAATTCGACGGTCCGCTTGTCGAAACTGAATTCTGGAATGGAGATGCATTGTTTATGCCGCAGTTCCATGCAGCCAGAGACATCCATGATGTTTACCGCCTTAAAAATCCGACACATGCAAAGATGATTGAGGAACCGTATCTTTCAAATGTACGAAATGTACATGAAAACGGCGGTAATACAGGAAGCCGTGGCTGGAATTATAAATTTGATACAGAATTCACCCGCCGTCTTATTCTCCGCAGTCAGGGAACGGTATTATCCGCACATCAGCTGCACAAAGCGGAAATCCCCGGAAAATACTTCGGTATTGTCCGCTGCTTCCGTTACGACAAAGTCGACGCAACACATCTGAGCGACTTTTATCAGACAGAGGGAATTGTTCTGGGAAAAGATGTAAATCTGAAAACACTGCTTGGCTTTTTAAAAATGTTTGCAACAGAAATTGCAGGAGCGACGGAAGTTAAGTATGTGCCGGGATATTTCCCGTTTACAGAGCCGTCCATTGAAGTTCATATAAAACATCCGGTGCTTGGATGGTTTGAACTGGGAGGCTCAGGTATTTTCAGACCAGAAGTTACGAAAGCAATGGGGATAGATGTCCCTGTGCTTGCATGGGGTATTGGTATTGACCGGATGGCACTGATGGCTCTGGGTCTTAACGATTTACGCGAACTGTTCAGTGAAGATATAGAACAGGTTCGTCTGCGTAAAGCAAAATTCTAAATCAGACTGCTATAAAAAAGCTGCCGGATGAAGGCAGCTTTTTTATGCTCTGAAAGATATACAGTTCATTTCACTGCATAAAACATAAATCTGTTCGTTATTACGTAATTCACTTAGATTCTACATCATCACATGCAACAATATCCGCGCCTGTATTCAATATATCTTCATATAAAACATCACCTGTTTTAACAGGCGCTTTTACCGAAATTCTCCGTATCACCTGCATACAGGCTAGCTGTAAATCACGCGGTACTTCGATTTTCGATTTTGCCGCTACAAGACGGCGGTCCCCGCCGCTGACCGCAATGGTACACGTAAGTGTTCTGGTCGGATTCGTTAATTCTTTCTGTGCATATGCTTCTCCGCGGGGACAGGTATTACCGGTTACCGAATACACGGGTATTTCTCCCGTTTCCTGTATTCGTGTTACTTCAAGCTGGCACCCCATCGGGCAGATAATGCATGTCATAGTTTTTTTTTCGTTTATTTCCATAAGATCAGTCTATCATGTCCTCCGGTGTTTCTATTGAAACGGTAAGCGGCACCGTCACGTTAACCAATGAAGATACAGGGATTTCCGCAGTCTGCATCTCTCCGGGACGGACTATGCGCACCTTCTTCATATAAATTCGGTCATTTCCGTTATAGACGGAAATTGTTACATTTCGGTATACATCCGTACTGCGGAACATTATCTGTATTTTGGGAATTTCAGAAGCCCCCTCTCGTACCTCCTGAATCACGGCTTTAAATGCATCGTCAACGTCTATCTGCTGTGGTACCGTATAACGGACACGATTGCCGGGACGCACAGGAATAATAACGGGAGCCTGACTGCTTACTGCAGGATTGTGACACGGAACAGAACGCCCCACCCCTTCTGTTTCAAGAGCATATACCGCAGCACATCTTCCGGCAAGCAGACTTGAATTTGTCACAAAATCCACCAGATCGTGTACATGGACGGCATTTCCGCATGCAAAAATACCGGGTACAGAAGTTTCCATCCGCTGATTTACAGAAGGTCCCTTGGTTACAGGATCCATATGGATGCCCGTACCGGCACTCACTTCATTTTCGGGAATAAGGCCAACCGAGAGAAGCAGCGTATCGCATGCAATAAATTCTTCCGTTCCGGCAACAGGTATTCTGTCTGCATCAACTTTTGTAATCGTCACCCCCTGAACCCTTTCCCGCCCGTGAATCTCAGTAACAGTCGTGCTAAGCTTAAGGGGAATATGAAAATTCTCAAGGCATTGTGTCATATTTCTGTTCAATCCGGCTGAATACGGCATAACTTCGCAGACAAGCTTTACGTCGCAGCCTTCCAGGGTCAGACGACGCGCCATAATAAGACCTATGTCACCTGAACCAAGTATTACAATTTTTCTGCCGGGCAAATAACCGTCGATATTAACGAAACGCTGAGCTGAACCGGCTGTAAAAATTCCTGCAGGCCGTGTACCCGGAATAACAAGAGCACCCCGGGTACGTTCGCGGCATCCTGTCGCAAAAATTACTGAATAGGTACGAAGAAACATAAGTCCGTCCGTAGAATTCATTGCAGTAACCACATGCTCCGTACCACCTGCAGCAAAAGTAACGGAAAGGCCCGCTTCTTCAAAATCAGCGGTCTTGTCGATCGAAACAACCATCGTATTTACTTTATAGTCAATTGCCCGTTCTTTTACCTGTTTTACGAAACGACCGGCATATTCAGGACCGGTAAGTTCTTCTCCGAAATAGTGAAGACCAAAACCATTATGTATACATTGAAGCAGAATGCCCCCAAGCCGCGAATCACGTTCCAGAATGAGCACTTTTCCTGCTCCATTGTCATATGCCGAAACTGCAGCCGCTAGACCTGCCGGGCCGCCTCCGACTATTACTACATCATATATTTTTTCACTCATTCTGCATTTCCTCCCGGGCCGGAGATTTCGCGGGTTTTCCCGTCCAGTACAAACGAGGTACCTCCCTTTTTAGTCACCGAAGTCATGGGAATATGCATTTCACGCGAAAGTATTTCCGTCACACGAGGCGAACAGAATCCGCTCTGACACCTCCCCATACCGGCACGCGTACGCCGCTTTATGCCGTCAAGATCACGGGCCCCCAGCGGAGAATGGACAGCCTGTACTATCTCTGCTTCGGTTACCGTTTCGCAGCGGCAGATAATCTGACCGTACAGCGGATTCTGTTTTATAAGCTGCAACTTTGTTTTTGTATCGGCTGAACCAAATGCAATGATTCCTTTACGTTCTTCAATAAAGTCAGAACGCTTTTTTGTATCAAGCCCTGCTTTTCCGAGCAGTTCCAGCATATATTCTGCTATTGCCGGCGCTGCCGACAGCCCCGGAGAACAGATCCCGCCGGCAGTAAAAAAACCATTAACGGCAGCATCTTCCTCAACAATAAAATCATTCACCGGGTGATCAGCCATTCCGGCGTTACCGGCTGTATATGCAACAGCACGAACTCCGGCAAAAGAATTGATGATATTGCCGCGTGGAATATCGGGAATAGTCAGAGATGCTTTTGCAAGTATATCAGACTGCGATGATGCAGTCGTTCCCTTGTATTCATACATGTCCTCATTCTGATCATCGGCGCTCGGTCCTATAAGGATGTTACCGTCAACTGTCCGGGTTATGAGAACCCCCTTGCCAAGCTCTGTCGGAGTCTGGAACAGTACATGATTCACAAGAGAACAACATTTATTATCAAGCAGGCAGTATTCTCCTCGCCGCTGTTTTATAACAAATCTGCGTGCACCGGCCATCGCACTTATTTTATCAGCCGCGACGCCCGCCGCATTTATGACAAACCGTGCCCTGATATCGCCGTGTCCGGTATGAACAATAAAAATACTTCCGTCTTTTTTGATCTTATGAACTGACGTATTGCGCATAAACTCCGCACCGTTAATGACAGCACTTTCCGCAAACGCCCAAGTCGCTTTGTACGGGCTCACGATTCCTGCCGTCGGCGAATACAAGGCAGCAAGTGCATTCTGTCCGAGCTTTGGCTCCATTTCGTGAAGCTCATCACTGTCCACAATACGCAGTTCTTTTACCCCGTTTGCACGGCCCTGTTCAAAAAGCGTATTCAGCAGAACTTTCTTTTTCTCATCGAATGCAATAACAAGCGAACCTGTCCTCTTATAGTCGAAATTAAGTTTCTGCGCAAGTTCCGGATATAACGAACTGCCCCGGACATTAAAACGAGCCATTAATGTTCCCGGTACAGGATCGTATCCTCCGTGAATAATCCCGGAATTTGCCTTCGAACTGCCGCACGACACATCGTTTTCCTTTTCAATAAGTAGAACTTTGGCCGCTGTTTTTGTAAGTTCCCGTGCAATACAGGAACCGGTAATACCCGCTCCTATTACAACCGCATCATATAGTATATCCGTCATCTGACCTCTAATTCCTCACCCAGTTTTTTGCGCGCTCAACTGCAAGTTTCCATTGACCATACAAACTGCTTCTCTTTGAATTTTCCATCTCCGGTGTGAATATATGGTCAATCTTCCAAAAATCAAGAAGTTCTTTTTCATCTTTCCAGTAACCTACCGCAAGCCCTGCAAGAAAAGCTGCTCCGGTTGCTGTCGTCTCTACATTTTTAGGACGGTATACGGGCGTATTAAGAATGTCCGACTGAAACTGCATCATGATATCGCTGACACACGCACCTCCGTCGACTTTTACCGACGAAATTTCACGGGCAGCATCTTCTTTCATACATTCAAGTTCATCTTTTACCTGATATGCGATTGCCTCAAGTGCGGCCCGGCAGATATGGGCTTTATTAACACCGCGGGTAAGCCCGACGATCGTACCGCGCGCATACGGATCCCAGTAAGGAGCCCCCAGACCGGTAAAAGCAGGTACAAGAATCACGCCGTTCGAATCAGGAACACTTTCTGCAAGAAGATCACATTCATGCGCGTTTTTGATAAGTCCCAGTTCGTCTCTGAGCCATTTTATGACGGCTCCCCCGATAAATACACTCCCCTCAAGCGCATACGTTATCCGTCCGTTCTTCCCAAGTGCAATCGTCGTCAGCAATTTATGAGTAGATTCAACAGGTACTGTCCCTGTATTCATCAGAAGGAAGCAGCCCGTCCCATATGTCGATTTTGTTTCGCCTGATGAGCAGCAGCCCTGTCCGAAAAGCGCAGCCTGCTGATCTCCTATAACAGACGCGACCGGAACCTCAAACCCACAGACATTTTTATCAGTAGTTGTATACACACACGAGGAATCCCTGACCTTGGGAAGAATGCTGCGCGGAATACCGAGCAGCTTCAGAAGATCATCATCCCACTGCAGCGAATGAATATTGAAAAGCATCGTCCTGCAGGCATTCGTATAGTCAGTAATATGACATTTTCCACCGCTGAGTTTCCAGACAAGCCATGTATCAATTGTTCCTGCAAGCAGATCACCGTTGTCTGCCTTTTTCTTTACCCCCGGAACATTATCGAGTATCCACTTGATCTTTGTTCCGGAAAAATAGGCATCGGGAAGCAGACCGGTTTTTGCACGTATGACGTCTCCCTGGCCGTCCATAATAAGTTCGTCCGCCAGTGATGCCGTACGCCTGCACTGCCAGACGATTGCATGGTATACAGGTTTTCCGGTATGTTTATCCCATAAAACGACAGTTTCGCGCTGATTAGTAATACCGAGAGCTGCAATCTGATCTGGCTCTATGTGAGCTTCCTGTACGGCTTCCTTAAGAACCGACAGCTGGCACAGAAATAATTCCTCCGCGTCGTGTTCAACCCATCCGGGCTGCGGATAATACTGTTTGAATTCCTGCTGTGCAGATGCAATTTTTTTCGCACTTTTATTGAATATGACAGCACGGGACGATGTCGTTCCCTGGTCAAGTGCAACGATGTATTTTTTCTCAGGCAAAATAGGACCTCCGCTGTTGCAGACTCTATTTTACCACTGAAAGTGTAATCTGGCAAAAAAATACCGGCCGTCAGACCGGTATTTTTAATCGTCATTCTCTAAAAAAGATCAAAAAAACAGTTTTATACCACCGGAAATGATAAATCCGGATTCGGACGGATATTCGCTTTTATCGTCCGCAACGTGATAGTCGTAGCTGGCATTGTTATTTGCATAACTGTCATCGTCAAGAACAGTATAATAACTGTAATAAAAACCAACCTCGGAATAAAGCGTAACGGGTATTTTAAAACGCTTTAAAGACCAGTCCGAACCGACTTTTATGACGTGTATCCACTGATACGCACCGTCGTGCAGAAAATACTTTTTCAAATCATCACGGCTTCCGCCCAGAATACAGGGATCAAGTTCTGAATATATGGAACTTCCGTTCACCGCCTGGGAACCGTATTCCGCACCATGCCGTATGAACTGATATTCAAGATGAGCCGCAAGATTTGCAAGCGGCGATGATTCGAAGCGGATATTAACCTCATCGGAATTCGGGGGGAGATAGTACCCGATACATTCGCCTGCATTCATATACGATTCGGAAATATAGTGGGTATACCAGGGAGTGTAATTAATAGCCTGATGAGTATAACAGTACGGTTCCACTTTTGTGTACCGGCACGACAACGTAGCAAACGGAAGCCACGGAATACACACTTTTGTTCCAACCTGGGTTGCGTACATATCACGCGTTGCATGAACAAAATCACTGCGAAGCCCGCTCACTGAGCTAAGTCCGTTAAATTCGTCAAGGAAGAGCGATCCCCATATATATCCTGCACCGGGATACTGCAGTTTAAGATCAGCAAAAATTGCAATATTATCGTAATCACCAATATTGTTCTGATAGATTACCGAATTCATGAGCGAGTCAAAATAACCAAGATCAAAACGTTTCGGCCATACGGAAGTAGATCCGAAATCAAAGTGAACATATTTAAAATTAGTTTCGATCATAGAGATGGAATACGCATTCTGAAAAAAAGCCGCATTCGAGTAATCTGTATAATCTGTGGAACAGTTATATGCGTCGCCTACTATATAGTCACTGTTCGGAAATTCAAGAATTCCCGTAAGAGAAGAAATAGAAAACCACTTTACCGGAGTAATCTGCGTTTCAAGGGCAAGAAACGGATGCGCATAATTACTCAGAACCAGGCTGGAACCTTCATCCATTGCCGCCCATTCACGATAAATCCGTCCGAAACGGACTTGCAGTTTATCATCCAGAACACCTGCAGTCATTTCAGAATGAATGCCGAAGCCTACTCCCAGATCGTCACACCACCCGTCGAGTCCGCTTGCAGTCAGATTTGACAGTTTGTACATCGAACCGTCCCATCCTTTGAAAAAAGTGTACGGAAAATATGCTTTATTTGCATACGACGTAATATATCTGCGGGTAATATAATTAGTAGTATCGGATCCGTTTGCCGTATCTTCTGCCGTTGTTTTAGTATACCAGTATGCACCTATATCGTATGATCCCAGATTCTGCAGCACCGCTCTTGAAGCATTACCGAACAGACTGAAATCATACGATAAATGATCCCCGACGTCTCCGCGAAGACTGAGTGTAGGAGTTAAAACAAACCCCCACTGATCGTCACCACTGTCGCTGTACAATCCGCCCGATGCAAACGAATCAAGTTTGAATGAAAAATCAAAAGTCGTACGTACTTTCCCGGAAGTCTCGTAATAATATGCACCGCGCATACGGTCAAGTCCGGGTTTCCGGTCGAATTGTTCCAGTGCATCGTTAAGAATTTCTATTTCCGTATCCTTAAGCAGAGGAACGTCAGATTCATCCGATAATGCAAGAATTTCATTAATCGCTGTAATAACAACCTTTTCCGGATACGGTCTGACGACAGGAAGAGGACTGCACAGTCCGCGCATCTGGGCTTTATCAAGTATCCCGTACAGAGGGCTGTCGATCGAAACTGACGCATATGCCTGTGCCCAAAGCGGCGAACCAAGCATAAAAAACATACAAACGGACAAAACAGCAGAAAACATCTTTTTCATAAGTACTCCAGAATAATTATTGCAACGTCATCATGACGGAATTGGCAAATTCAATACCGCACTGGAAATTATTCTCAATATGACCGCAGTTTGAAACAAACGAAACAGCCACCTGCGAAGAAAGTTCCATCCACGGCAGTATCTGATACGAACCTTTCACGAGCATCCGGTTGGTATATTCCGGTATGCCGGTCGGAGACAGGGCTTCAGCCAGCGCGATTGCTTCGGAATCACTCAGCCCGTCTTCCCATGCAACAGACGGATAATACGTATGCCTTCCTTTTGAGTCAAGTCCGTCGTCGAACAGATTAAATGAATTCTCTCCCTGAGACAGAAAAAGATACTGCGTTTCAACTGACCATCTGCCGTGCATATCGTATCCGAAACGGAACTGTCCTGCAATCGTATCCGGACCAAACTGTGTACCGATCCACGTATTTACGTATTCTCCCGTAAGCTCATCATGACGGGAACGGTAAAGTGACCATTCAGGATCCTGTTTGATATACAGCCAGGGATTCGTATAAACCACTTCCAGCCCGATAATCCAGTGTCCGCCGGCTTTTGAAGGAAGTTTTGTTTCCTCTCCCAGTTGAAAACCAAGACTGTCCGGGATAGTTTTACCGTATGTATCCTGCGTTTCCCACGACGTCTGAATTTCATTCTGTGCATACAATCCGTACAGCCGGGTGTATTTTGATACTGCACAGTCAAACGTCAGGCCAAAATATGCACACGCACGGGAACCGCCCGGATAATCCTTTGAACTTCCGTCCGCCGTCGTTTCGTTGTAACTGTCGTATCCTTCCCATGAACCGAACGAGTGCATAATCATCAGCGGATTCAAAAAACGTACCTCAAACGGCGCGTCAACAAACGTCCCTTCAAGAAGGCCTATCTGTATCCATTTGAACGGATGCACATCAATACGATGAAGATATAAAAACTGGTTCACGTCAACCTGAACAACATCGCCCGTATAGCGGAACACCGGTGAAAAAAAAGAAATCTGCGCATACCCGTCCGTTTCGAATTTCTGAGAAAGAACTATACTGTCTGTCTGGGTATTACCGATCGACAACCCTGTTCTTCCGATCTGAAAATTAATGCACGGTTCACCTTTCAGTTCCATACCGGTACTTAAATATGCAGTCCGGGGAAAAGAAAATTCCAGGTCGTCATGGCTCAAAGGAATATTCGTCCAGCTTGAACTGTCCGCTGAAGCATAATAATTCTTCCCCACGAACAAATCGCTTTCTACCAGTACCGCATCCGCCACATCAAAGAAAACAGGCAGTGTTGCTGCGTTGTCTTTATAATAATAATGGAACGTCCTGTCTATAGTATCATTCGACTTATAATAAAATTCGGGATTCAGCAGCAGTGCTGCACCGACAGTCATGGCTCCCGACCGTATCTCAATCTGATTTCCGCTGTTCAGATAGCTCAGAATACGTTCATATTCTTTCACACCGGAAGAAGACAGCGTATCAGGATCTATCTCACTAAGATACCTTCGGATTTCAGCAACAGAAAGCGGTGCATTCTGCACGGGACACACACTCCGTTCTTCCGAGGCTACCATCGTCATCGAATCATACAGCCAGTGACCGGCAGGGATAAGTTTCTGCGACGGAAGCGCAAATGCCGCAGAACACAACAATACGAAAAAAATACTCAGAATTTT
>Ga0172378_10002191_pt1 | contig 18233 bp, 11 predicted proteins | sample GrowelOW332metaG_FD_119755 | JGI IMG/M metagenome (GOLD analysis project Ga0172378, IMG submission 119755) | Groundwater microbial communities from an aquifer near a municipal landfill in Southern Ontario, Canada - Pumphouse #3_1 metaG | ecosystem: Environmental > Aquatic > Deep subsurface >... | reverse complement strand
TCTTGGTGATATTTCCAATCCTCAAGATTTAGCTTCAATTGTTGCTGGAACATATTATGTTAAAAATACTGGGTATATTGGCGAAATTACAATAAATGGAAAAAAATATAGTAATTATTCAAAAGGCAATATATATTGTCCTAGTGGCTATACTTATGAAAGTGCTAGTAATTTGATGTGCTATCCTTATGAAATTGGTGAAAGTTCATATTCTCAATCAAATATTGCAGATTGTGATAATGCTGTCGCTACAAAGTACAAAACTAACAGTGCTGATGGGATAAAATTTACTTGTGCAATTGATCTTGAGTCTAATTCTGGAACTAAGACTTATGGTAAGAGGATGTGGGTTCAGCAGGGAAGTTGTAAACCTATTACATGTTCTTGGAATAAACTTCCATGGGTTGGCAGACATGTATCCACTCAGGTTCCAGGATTTAGTGAAAATATTTATATTGTTAAAAATGGTAGTAATTTTACTGGTAAAATTTATAATCCGGTTAGTTCTGGTAATTCCTCATTGGTTCCATTTAATGATACTGGTTCTGATGTATTATTTACTGTTGGAACACAAATCAATATGACTGCTGGTGCTTCACAATGTGAAACTGGTTATATGCTAACTGGTGGTAATATAGTTGCTAAATGTTCTTTAAATAATGGTGGAACATCAGCTGATTGGACTTATAGCGGTGGATCTTGTATACAAGTTTGTAGTAAAGATGAAATATATAGAATGATAAGCGTTACAAGTGATACAAGCGTAAAACATTCACCTGGATCTGTATTTTACTTTAGTTATACAAAGTTTGGTTTATATGGAACATCTTATAAATCTAATGGGGATATCGCTATAACAACTACTGGAGTTGATTATAATACAGATAAAACAAATTCTATTTATTTTTCTAATGGCTCATTTATAGAGGCTGAATGTGCTAATGACAATTATATTGAAACAGGTGATAAAATAAATGGTGCAGATTATTCTGGAACAGAAAAAGTTTTAGTTGGAAACCAATCTACACGTCACCATTATTATTGTGAAAATGGACATTGGAAAATAGTTGGTGGATGTTATAAACCTTGTCAAAGTATGTGGGTTAATTATAGAGAAGGTTGTACTGGTAAGACATATAGAACTTCAAGTAGTTGTCCTCTAATCTATAATGCTTGTGTATCACATATTAGCAACACTTATAATGCTACTAGCAGCGGGGGAGATTATGACTCAGATACAAATTGTAGCGGTGAAACAAATAGATTCAGTGCATGTGGTGTAGCTAATGATTATGATGGAGTAGATGGTATAGAAACAATATGTAGCACAGCTGATAAATATTTACCTTTTACTAAGCATGGTACAACACAATCTATTAGTGTTATATTTAGACCTATTGTTCGTTGTTATACGGATAGAAGATTTAGAGCAGATTTATATTATTATTGTAACAATGGAACATATGGCTTTAGTTATTCAAACGTAGTCAGAGGGGAAAATAATGATACATGTAGTGGTGATAAATTATGGGATTAATTATTAATATTATCATCTATTAGTTTACCTATATGATCAAAATTTTTTAATTGTTTTGAACCATATTTCAAATCTATTATAAATGATCCAATAGATCAATTTTATAGATTAAAGAAACAAGAGGAAAATAGGACATTTGATAGCGAAGCTCAGCCGATGGATAGTAATTTTGTTCATGCTTTAGAGATTGGTATGCCACCTCTAGGCGGTGTTGGCGTAGGTATTGATAGATTGGTGATGTTTATGACTTCAACGCCATGTTATATTCTTCAAAACGTTGGAAAAAGTTAAGTAAAAAACTTCAAACCTTCAAAAATAATATTTTGGAGTTTTTTTAATATTAAATTAATTGATGCGCAGTGTTTATTGTGATACAATTTCAACCAATATTAATTAATAATAAATAAAATATTTATGGATATTGTTGGAAATATAAAAAATAATGAAAATTATAATACTGAGGAAATAGCAGGTATAACGTTAGGTATTTTTGAAGATAAAGAACAAAATAATTTGTATAATTTTGTTTATAATTTAATAAGATTAGAAAAAAATGTGTTGGCTATAATAGATGAAGTTATTGAAAATATTAAAGATTTATCTGAGATTCAAAATTTGCCTGAAATTCAACAAATTAAAGCTATTTCTGAATTAAGTAGTGTAATTAAAGATGCAAATATTACGCAAGTAAATTATTGGAATTCATTACTTAGTAATCCGCAAGAAAACGATGACTTTATAAACATTTATAATGAAAATTCAGACATAAGATTAATCAATGAAATAATAGAAAATATAAATAAAAGAACAAAAATTATTATTGAAGAAATCAATAGAAGATTTAAAGAATTGTTAAAAGTAGATAATAATGAGTCAATATTAGAAATTATGAATAAAATTCATGAATTTTCTATAAAACAAGAATATGAAATTAAGCTTCAAGCTCTTATTTGCACTCAATATTTGCCTAAAGATCAACAAGTTGAAACTTTTAAAAAGGTTGTTAATGAATTTACTTTCTCGGAAAAAAATATTGAAGATATTACTTCTTCAATAAAAAATTTACATCAAGATAATCAAATTGAAGCAGTTAAATATTTTTTTTATAAAGCTAATGACTTAGCAAATGTTATTATGATGATTGATAAAATTAGTAGACATAATTTATTTTCTAATATTAGTGTTTTTGATGATATGATTAAGTCAAATTTTAATATTAAAGAAAAACTACAAATAGTTCATAAAGCTATGTCCTGTATCAATAATATGACCAATGAAAAAATGGAAAATATTTTTATCGAGGCAATAAATATTATTAATTATGATGGAGCTTTGACTAAAGACGAAAAGATTGTAGAATTAACCAATATTTTTTTTGAATTACCAACAAAATTTCAAAATCAATTCTTGAATAACTTAAAACCCAATATACCTGAATATGAATATTATTATATTGTTAATTCAATGGTTAATAAAGTCAAAGGTTTTGCTTTAGATTCAAAAACAATCGATGTAATTTTTAATTCGATAAAGTATTTGTCTGAAGAAAAACAGAATTCATGTATTATGGATTTTTTAAAGAATATTTTAACCAAAAATGAAGAGAAATTGCAACGGGTTATAGTTAAATTTATGAAATATGAAGTTTCTAAACTAGAAGAAGTTTATTTGTCTGGAGAACAAATCCCCAATGATTTAATTATAATTGTACCTTATATTATTAGTGAAATAAATCTTCTTAATGATCAAGAAAAATTTAATACATTTTACGAAATTATTAATGAACTTAAAAATTGTTCCTCAAATAATATGCAACAAAAGATTATGGAATTAATGGTTGAAAATCTAAAATTTTTATCAGACGATAAAAAAACTGAAGCTATTACAATGTTTTCTTTATTAACAAGAGATTTAAATGAAGGGATAAGATCACAAGTTTTATCTAAAATTTCTGAACGAGCTAAAATTTTGTTTGAAAAACAACCAGATATTTCAAATAGTATGGTTAAGATTATTGATAAAATTAAGTTTTCATTAAAAGATAAAATTGAATTCGAGTTTGAAGAAGAAATAGAAGAAGAAGTTGAAAATAAAGACGAATATAAAGATAAGGAAATTTTTGCTTTTATTATTGAAAAGTTTAGGGATCTTCCCGGTAATTCAAATATATTGGCCATCCTACAAATTTTTGATAAAGCTGAGCTTTTTAAAAATTTATCAAATGAAGATAAGACTAATATGTTTAAAATTATTTTTTCACCAATCAAAAACGATATAAAAGAATATTGGTTTAAAAATGTAAATGAAGTAGTTGGAGAAATTATTAAATTTTCTAAAGATATCCAAACACAAATTATAGAATCAATTTTTTATAACATAGAAAATTTAACAAAAAATGAACAAGCAGAAGCTATTGAAACAATTTTTCCATCTTATCAAGATAATAATTCGCAAATAGGATGTAAAATTAAAGAAAAAATTAATGAGTTGAATGATAAAATAATCTTGAACAACAAATTAATATTTTCAAAGAAAATGTTCATGCAATTGAAAATTTGACAGATAATGATAAAAAAGCAAACGCTATCACTGAAACCGCTGATAAAGTTAGATATTTATCAGAAAAAATCAGGTTGATGCCATAGAAATGGTTGCTGAAGAAATTGGAATATTGCCTAAGGAATGGCATTCAATATTAATGAAAAATATTATAAAAATATTTTAGATATGCCTAAAAATATCAAAATTAAAGCTAAAAATAGAATTAATGATGTTGCAAAAAGTTTATTAATGGAAAAACAATTTCAATCATTATTCAAATATCAAGAAAACCAGAGAGATGCTTGGAATAATATTAAATAGACATCCTGCAAAAATAATCCGTCAGCTAAGCTGGCGGATTTATGCACTAAAACTCACGATCTAACTGGCGGTTTAGTGTATAAATAAAAACGGGACATGCAATAAAATTACATAATCCCGTTCTTAATAAATTTATTTTATAAATAAATTATTTACCTTTTTTAAGAATGCTTTTTCCAGCATAAACTGCTTCTTTTCCTAAAGCTTCCTCAATTCTCATTAATTCATTATACTTTGCAATTCTATCTGTTCTTGATAATGAACCAGTTTTAATTTGACCAGAGTTTGTAGCAACAACTACATGAGTCAAAGTAACATCTTCTGTTTCACCAGATCTATGAGAAACTATAGTAGTATAACCATTTCTCTGAGCTAAAGAAATTGCGTCTAATGTTTCAGTTAGAGAACCAATTTGATTTAGTTTTATTAAAACTGAATTTGCCATTCCCTCATCAATTCCTTTTTGAATTAATTTTGGATTTGTAACAAAGAGGTCATCACCAACGAATTGGATTTTGTCGCCTAAAGCTTTAGTTGCACTTTTCCAACCATTATAATCTTCTTCAGCCATTGCATCTTCAATGGAGAATATTGGATAAGTTTTTACTAATTCTTCATAATATTTAATTAATTGATCAGCTGTTAAAGCCTTTTTATCAATATTATATTTACCATCTTTATAAAATTCAGATGCTGCACAATCTAACGCGAATCTAAAATCTGTTCCAAGTTTATACCCAGCTTGAACAACAGCTTCTGACATACAATCTAAAGCCTCTTTTGCAGATGTTAATGCAGGGGCAAAACCACCTTCATCACCAACGGATGTTACAAAACCTTTAGATTTCAAAATTTTCTTCAAGTTATGGAATACTTCAGCACCCATTCTAATTGCTTCTCTGATTGTAGGTGCACCAATAGGGGCAATCATAAATTCTTGAATATCATTACACCAATCAGCGTGAGCACCGCCATTAATTACATTCATCATTGGAACTGGTAGTATGTGGGCATTAGTTCCACCAATATATCTGTATAAAGGCATTTCATAACTATTAGCTGCTGCATGTGCTGTAGCTAAAGATACAGCTAAAATTGCATTAGCACCTAGTTTAGTTTTATTTGGAGTACCATCTAAAGCTATCATGGCATTATCAATTTCTCTTTGTTCAAAAGCGTCCATACCGATAACTTTTTCAGCTATTAATGTATTTACATTTTCAACGGCTTTTAAAACGCCCTTTCCTAAAAATCTTTTTTTATCTCCGTCTCTTAATTCACAGGCCTCATTGATACCAGTAGAGGCGCCAGAAGGAACTATTGCAGTTCCAAATGAACCATCTTCCAATACGACATCAGCTTCAACAGTTGGGTTTCCTCTTGAATCAATGACTTCTCTTGCCTTAACTTCAATAATTTCAGACATTTTTTCTTCCTTTTATTGTTAACAATTTCACTATTTCTTATAGAACTTATTATTTTTATTTGCAATAAAATAAAGTGTATTTTTGTTATACTTTGATTTTATGTTGATTTTTTAAAATAACCCTATTATTCTTGTTTGAGTTGGGATTTAAAATTATTTTAGGATTTTTATGAATGTAAATTCTTTAAGTATAGGAAATGTTATAGAGTTTAAGGGCAAATATTGCATGGTAACAAAAAGGGAACACGTAAAACCTGGAAAACAATCTGGTGGTGGATTTTTACAAGTTGAAATGAAAGATCTTAAGAGTGGTAACAAACAGATGGCTAGATTCAATACTATAGACGATGTTGATGTTGTTAATTTGGTTGATAAAATTTACCAGTATCAATACATGGACGGTGATAATTTGGCATTAATGGATATGGATACTTATGAACAAATTCTTTTAAATAAAGAACTTGTTGGTAATGCTTTACCATTTTTAGAGGAGGGCATTGATGTTACCGTTCAATACTGTGACGCTACTCCAATTAAAATTAGTTTACCAGAGAAGATGGTTGTAAAAATACAAACTACTGAAGCTACTGTGAAAGGGCAAACTGCAGCTGCTTCATATAAACCGGCAATTTTGGAAAATGGCGTAAGGGTTATGGTACCACAATTTGTTACTTCTGATGATAAAATTTTAGTTAGAACTGAAGATAATACTTACGTTGAAAGAGTGAAGTAACCGTTTTGTATTTGTTGTAGTATTTGATTAGTATAGCAAACTTATTTTTTTATTTTATAAAGTTAAAGGCGGAAGTTATGTCAAAAAATAAAGAAGCTGCTTATTTGAAAGAATATAAGAGTCTATCTGCTCTTGAAAAATTAAAATATAATGTTACTAAAGATATTTTTAGTGGCGCTCCAAAAAAAACTTATGTAAGTGGCTTCCAAATATCATTTTTAGGTGCATCAAAAACTGTTACTGGTTCTAAATATCTTCTTGAGAGTGGAAACAGCAAAATATTAGTTGATTGTGGATTATTTCAAGGACTTTATGAGTTAAGAAGAAGAAATTGGGATAACTTGCCTATACATCCAAGAAATATTGATGCAGTTATATTGACACATGCTCATCTTGATCATAGCGGATATTTACCATTGCTTGTAAAAAATGGTTTTAAAGGTAGAATATATTGCACAGATTCCACTTTTGATCTTTGTAAAATATTGTTACCTGATTCTGGATTTTTACAGGAAGAGGATGCAATGTATGCAAAGAAACATAAATTTTCAAAACATAAAAATCCAAAACCTTTATATACAGAAAAAGATGCGACTAATACTTTTAAATATTTTTCAATTGTCGATTTTGAAAAAGATATCAAAATAAATGATGATTTTACATTTAAATTTACAAAAGCTGGTCATATAATAGGCGCTGGTAGTGTTCTTGTATCTAATGGAAATAAGAAAATATTATTTTCTGGCGATTTAGGTAGACCAGTTTCTCCTATAGTAGCGAGCCCAGAAAGGATACTACAAGCCGATTATATAGTTTGTGAATCAACATATGGTGATAGAAATCATACAGATTCGAATCCCGAGGACAAATTAGAAGAAATAATCAATAATACAGTTGCAAAGAATGGTAAAGTTATAATTCCAGCTTTCTCTGTTGGGAGAACTCAGAAAATATTATATTATATAAACAACTTAAAAAATAATGGTAGAATTCCAGATTTAAAAATATTTTTGGATAGTCCAATGTCTATAAAAGTTACAACATTGACCGATGATTATGTAAATGAAAAAAAGTTATCTAGTGAAGAGTATCAAGATATTTATAAATCCGTTAAATTTTGTGTAACTAGAATTCAATCTAAGAATATATTTAATTATCCTAACCCTTGTGTGATAATATCAGCAAGTGGTATGGCTACTGGTGGTAGAGTTCTACACCATATAGCTAATTATGGAGTTAAACCAAATTGTACTATATTATTTACCGGATACCAAGCTCAAGGAACAAGAGGTAGGGATTTAACGGATGGTAAAAAAGAAATAAAAATACATGGTGATATTATTCATATTAGAGCAAAAATTGAAAGGCTTGACAATATGTCTGATCACTCAGATGCTAAGGAAATACTTGAATGGTTAGAACAATCACCATCTAAACCTAAAAAAATTTTTATAACACATGGTGAAGTTACATCGAGTGAAGCTCTGGCAAGCAGAGTTGAAAGGGAATTAGGCTGGGAAACCGTTGTGCCTGATTATTTAGAAACTATTAAACTTTAAAAAGGAGAAAATATGGCTAAAGTTAAGATAAAAAAAATAAATTTCGATAATGGAAAGGAGCCTTTTATATACTTAAATAAAGCTTCAAATGTTGTTGAAGAACAAGGCTTTATAGGAGGAATAAGGGTTGAAGTAAAATGTAATGATGGAAAGGTTGCTGGAGATTTAGTTTTAATTTCAGACTCAAAATTATTGTCTAATGATGAAGTTGGTTTATCTGATAAAGCATTTAAAAATATCAATGTGCCAGAAGGTACAGAAGTTCAAGTTACACATATTCCAGCATTAAAATCTTTTTTAGCCGTAAAATCTAAAATGTTTGGAAAACCATTTCAGAAAGATGATATGAGAGCAATTATTCAAGATGTAGTTGATGGATATTATTCACCAAGTCATATAGCAGCATTCTGTAGCGTATGCGAAGGTGGAAATATGAATTTAGATGAAATTTCATACTTAACTGATGCAATGGTTAATACTGGAAGAACTATAAAATGGGATTATGATATAGTTGTTGATAAACATTGTATAGGTGGAATTCCTGGAAATAGAACAACAAACGTGGTTATTCCAATAATTGCAGCATTTGGTTTACATATTCCAAAAACTTCTTCAAGAGCTATTACTTCACCATCTGGAACAGCCGATACTATGGAAGTATTTTGTAATGTTGATGTATCATTAGAAAGAATGAAGGAAATTGTTGAAGAATGTAATGGCTGTCTAGTTTGGGGCGGCTCAGTTGATCTAAGTCCATCAGATGATTTAATTATTAATACAAAAAAATTATTAAATATTGATAGTGAAGGGCAAATGATTGCTTCAATTTTATCTAAGAAAATTGCAGCTGGTTCTAATCATATTTTAATAGTTGCACCAGTTGGACCTACAGCAAAAGTAAAGACAATGGAAGATGGAAAGAGATTAAAGAATGCTTTTGAAACTATTGGAGCTAAATTAGGCGTTAAAGTTGTTGTAGCATTAGAAGATGGTAGTCAACCAATAGGAAATGGAATTGGTCCTGTATTAGAAGCGAAAGATATTTTGAAATTATTCAGAAATGAGTCTGATGCACCACAAGACTTAAAAGAAATTTCGTTAGGTTTGGCTGGACAGATTTTGGAATTTTCTCCTAAAGTTAAGAAAGGTGAAGGAGTAAAAATTGCTAGAGAAATTCTTGAAAGTGGAAAAGCTTATGATAAATTTATGCAAATTATCAAAGCCCAAGGTGATGTAAAAAAAATTCCTACGGCAAAAATTACTCATGATATCATAGCTACAAAAAGTGGCAAAGTTATTATGATGGATAATAAAAAAATAGCACAAATTTGTAGATTAGCAGGTGCTCCTGAGTCTAAAGTTGCTGGACTCTATTTATATAAGCATCTTAATGACTTTGTAGAAAAAGGTGAAAAATTATTCACAATTCATACAGATTCGCAAGGCTGTTTGGATCAAGCTTTATCATTTATTGGTAATGATGACAAAATTATAGAAGTTAAATAAATAATTGATTTTTATTTAATTTTAATGCCCATTTGAGTAGGAATTCTCAAGTGGGTTTTATTTATATAAAATACTTCCGAAATAAAATAAATATTTTTAAAATACAATTTGACTTTTTTGACAAAAAATGTCAAAATTTTAATTGATTTTTGATTAAAATGTGAAAAAGGAAATTATGTTAATTAGTTTTAGCGTTGAAAATTTTAGATCTTTTGCTAAAAAACAAACTTTATATATGGTTACTGCTTCGAAGTATTTTAGTGAAAAAGAACAAAAGGAGAATAATTTTAAATCGAATGTAATTTCGACTAATAATAAAAAGTACCCAGAATTATTAAAAACGGCTTGTATCTATGGGGCAAATGCAAGTGGAAAAACGAAATTTATTGATGCTTTTTTTGTTTTTGTGAATTTTTTTAAAAATAAATTGAAAGAAGTTGGGGAACTAAATGATTTTTATGAACCGTTTGCGTTTAATAATAAATATTTTAATGAGCCTACACATTTTGAAATTAAATTTTTACTAGATAATAACATATATGAATATTCTCTATCTTTTGATAAGCAAAAAATTATTGATGAAATTTTAATAAAAAACAATAAAATTATATATAATATTAAAAAAGAAGAATTTGATAAAGAATTTTTTAAAGGTAGCGAAAAAAATACTTTAAATAAAATCAAAAATAAAAATTATATAAATCCTTTTTTAAAAGAATTTGTAAATTCTGGCGATAGTAATATTTTAAACAATATTGAAAGTTATTTTAGAGAAAAACTTCATGCTGCTAATACAAAATTTTATTTTGTAAAAACTACGGAAATGTTTAATAATGAAAATTATAAAGAGGATATTTTAAATTTTGTAAAAAAAAGTGATAAAACTATTAATAATATAAAAATTGAAGATGAAGAAATAAAAGATGGGAGAAAAGTTTCAATCAATAATGTTATATTTAAAGATGGCAAAGCTTTTGAAAGGAGTATTAAAGGTATTCATAAAAATAATACAATTCTTTCATGGGACTTGGAATCTTTGGGAACTAAAGCTATATTTGGAATATCTGGTGCTTTTATAGACGTTTTAAAAAATGGTGGAACAATATTTTTTGATGAATTAGATAGCAGTTTGCACCCTGACTTATTAGTTTATTTAATTCAACTTTTTCATAATGAAGAAATAAATATTGGAAATGGACAATTGATTTTCACGGCTCACAATGATATTTTACTCGATAAAGTTTTTGATGAAAGGAAAATGGAAAATATTAATTTATTTAGACGTGATCAAGTATATTTTACACAAAAAAATGATGAGGAAGAAACTGAATTATATCCATTAGCTTGTTTCAAGAATGTAAGAACAAGAGATACTATAGTAAAATCGTATAGAAATGGATTGTTTGGCGCTAGACCAGTTCTTGAAGAACCATATTGGAGTTAAAATATGACTAAAAATTCTTTAGAAAATGGTGATTTAAAAATATTAGTTTTATGTGAAGATTTAAAATCTTTTAGAGATTATTTAAAAAAATATTTAAAAGAAATAAATTATATTCCGTCACATACATCAAGTGCAAAAAATTATATTTTAATTAAAACAATTAATTGCCATAAAATTATAATTGAAATTAGGAAAGCTAATGGCACTCAAGCGTTATGTATTTTAGACGAGGCTAAATTAGAAAAGGATAATTATGATCAAATTTTTATGGAATTTGATTTTGACGGTAATAAACAAAATGCAATAGATAAAAGAAAAGCTTATAAAGAAGTTATGGAACAAATACTACCTGCAAAAATAAAAACAATACATTTTTATTTTTGCTTTGAAACTTGGTTATTTTTACATTTTGGAGAAGGTGAAGGAAGAAAATTTAATAGTAGTGACGAAATAAAAAAAGAAATTAATACAAAATTAACAAAATTAAATATTCCTCCATATGATAAAAGTGAGTTTAAACAGCAAACTTTTGATTTTTTCTATAATAAATTAAATATTGCAATTCAAATGGCAAAAAACATAAATAAAAATAATAAAAAAGAAGGTATAGGTCTGCTAGATTTTTTTGATTATATATATAATGTTGAAAAAGATTTAAAAGACAAAAAAATAGAAGAAACTAGATAAATCTAATTTCCTCTAATTTAGGGTAAGTTCAAGAGATTTTACATTATACTATTAATCGTTCTACTAATAACATCAAGTTGTTGTTCTTTAGTTAATTTAACAAAATTAACAGCATAACCAGAAACTCTAATTGTTAATTGAGGATATTTCTCTGGGTGTCTCATAGCATCTTCAAGTAATTCTCTTTTAAATACATTAACATTTAAGTGTTGTCCGCCTTTTGGTGTGAAATAACCATTGAGTAAGGAAACTAAATTATTAATTTGAGTATCTTTCTCTTTTCCAAGAGCGGCAGGAGTAATAGCAAATGTATAAGAAATACCATCCCTTGAATATGCAAAAGGCAATTTTGCAACAGAACTTAAAGCTGCTATTGCACCTTTTGTATCTCTGCTATTCATTGGATTTGCACCAGGTGCGAATGGAGTTTTAGCTGGTCTACCACAAGGTGTAGCCCCAGTTCTTTTTCCATAAACGACATTTGAAGTAATAGTTAATAATGATTGAGTAGCAATAGCATTTCGATAAGTTTTATGGGAGGCCATATAGCCCATAAATGTTTTAACTATGTCCACAGCGAATTGATCAGCTTCATCATCATTATTTCCATAAGGAATATATTCTCCTTCTCTTTCAAAATCAACAGCTAAACCTTGTTCATTTCTCTTGATTTTTACTTTGCAATTTTTAATCGCATTCAATGAATCTGCAACGATTGAAACACCAGCTATTCCAGATGCTTCAAACCTTTCAACTTCTGTGTCATGCAAAGCCATTTCGTATGCTTCATAAGAATATTTGTCGTGCATATAGTGAATTATTTTCAAGGCATTGCAATAAGTTTTAGCAAGCCATTTCATCATCTGATTGAATTTAATCATCACTTCATCATAATTTAAATATTCACTTGAAATAGGTTCAAAAATCGGAGCAACTTGTTCGCCTGTCATTTCATCTTTTCCGCCATTTATAGCATAAAGCAAACATTTTACAAGATTTGCTCTAGCTCCGAAAAATTGCATTTGTTTTCCAATTTTCATAGAAGAAACACAACAAGCTATTCCATAATCATCACCATAAATAGGTCTCATTAAATCATCATTTTCATATTGAATAGCAGATGTATCTATTGAAACTTTCGCTGCAAATTTTTTCCAATTTTCAGGCAATCTTTCAGACCAGAAAACTGTTAGATTTGGTTCTGGCGCTGGGCCCAAATTGTAAAGAGTATTTAAAAATCTAAATGAAGTTTTTGTAACTAAAGTTCTTCCATCAACACCCATACCACCAAGAGTTTCTGTAACCCAAGTTGGATCACCAGTAAATAATTCATTATATTCTGGAGTTCTTAAGAATCTCACAATTCTTAATTTAATAACCATTTGGTCAACAAGTTCTTGAGCTTCTTCTTCAGTTAATTTTCCTTCTTTAATATCTTTTTCAATATAAATATCAAGGAATGTTGAAACTCTGCCTAAAGACATTGCTGCTCCATCTTGATCTTTAACTGCACCAAGATAACCAAAGTAAACCCATTGAACCGCTTCTTTTGCATTTTGTGCCGGTTTAGAAACATTAAAACCATATTTAGTACACATATTTTTAAATGATTTTAAAGCACTAATTTGTTCCGTTACTTCTTCTCTTTTTCTGATAATATCTTCACTACATTCTTCACCGCCAAGATTTTTAAAATCTTTTTGTTTTTCCTCAATTAATCTATCAACACCATATAAGGCAACTCTTCTATAATCACCAATAATTCTACCTCTGCCATAAGCATCAGGCAAACCTGTAATTATATGAGCATGTCTGCAAGCTTTAATATCTTCATCATAAGCAGAAAAAACGCCTTCATTGTGAGTTTTTCTATATTTTGTAAAAACTTCTTTTGTAAAAGGATCAATTTCATATCCATAAGATTTTAAAGCAGTTTCAACCATTCTTAAACCACCTTTTGGGTAAATACCCCTTTTTAATGGTTTATCTGTTTGAAGACCAACTATTATTTCACTATCTTTGTCAATATAACCTGCTCCATAAGTTTCAAGACTTTGAGGAAGTTTAGTTTCTGCATCATAAACTCCTTTTTCTCTTTCAACTTTAAACATTTCTGTAAGTTTATTCCAAATTTTTTTAGTTCTCTCAGTTGAAGGTTTTAGAAATTTATCATCTCCTGTATATGGAGTATAATTTTCTTGAATAAAATCTCTAACATCAATTTCACTTTTCCAATATTCGCCTTTAAATTCAGTCATTTTTGTAAGATTTATTTATTGCATTTTTTTAATTACAATAAATAAAATTATTTGTAAATAACTATTTTATCAAATAATATTCAAACCCTTTAAAATAATATGTTAGCAAAATTAAATAAATTTAGATATGACTTTTCTCTTCCTTTTTCTTTAAATTTATCATTAAAATATTTTTATAATTTACCATTTTAAAAATTAATAAACTACCAAAAGTAATTATAGAAATGATTATAATAAATATTATAATAGAGAAAATTATTTTAAGATAAAATATAAATTTATAAATTCACCTATATTAATTATTAAAAACTAATTGTAAAAATAATATGCCGGATGATCTGAAAAAGGTGGTTAAGGAATGGCTTTTATAAGAAGAATGAGATCTATGAGATTAGATATATATTATAGAGAAAATTCCACTCTATAAATAAATATATGTCTAATTTCATGATTAATAGCTTTTAGGCCACCTTACTATCTCTATAAGCTAATTTTATATTACTCAAGATAATATGTTAATATAATAGTATAATTTAACATTTAAATATCTAAAACTTTAAGACAATTATTTTATGATTTCTTAAAATTCTCATATTCAGAGATATTAAAATTAAATTCTTGTTTTCTAATAATTCTTAGAGTGAAAATATTCTTTTCTAGTAACTTTTATTTCAAAAAATGGATCGTAACAACAATCCATCTTATAAAATATGGTCGGAGTGATAGGATTTGAACCTACGACCCACTGGTCCCAAGCCAGTTGCGCTACCAAGCTGCGCTACACTCCGTATATATACGACTACGGAATTAAGCGGTCAACTTCTTTCTACCTCTAGCTCTTCTAGCATTGACAATCTTTCTACCATCAGCAGTAGCCATTCTAGCTCTGAAACCGTGTCTATTCTTTCTCACAACCTTACTTGGTTGATATGTTCTCTTTGTTGACATTCTATTTACTTAAACTTAAACATTAATGCCATCATTCTAGAACATATTTTTTATATTTCAAGTATTTTAATAATAATTTTGGTTTTATATATAAAATTATTAAAATTTAATTTTTTATAATTATAACTTACTAAGTTTTTATAAAATTGAATTTAAGCTCAATGGATAATGGATATTGATTTAGTTAAATGATTTTAAGTTATTAAAATATCCATCATATTTTTATATGATGGATATTTTTATAAAATAATCGTTATTATTTTAATAACATTTTAAAATCTACAACAACAGCTCTGTCCTTAGTAACTAATACAGGATTTCCATCAATTGCTGTAATTTCTGGAATTTCAAGAACAACTTGTTGAATTTTTTCCAATGTTTCGGCTAAATGTTTAACGGCTTTAGCTTCTTCACCTCTTACACCATTTAAAATAGTTCCAACTTTTGTTTCTTTGACCATAGCATCAAAATCATTTGCTGGTAAAATTCTTAAAGTAGTATCTTTCATGATTTCGGTATAAATACCACCAGTTCCAAATACCATAACCCTACCAAAATTCTTATCAGAATTTACGCCAATAATTGTTTCAGTAGCTTTGCAAATCATTTCTTGTATTAAAATACTTGCATCTTCAAGTTTAAATTTATTAATTGATCCCCATAATCCTTCCCATGCCTCATTGAATTTTTCTTCAGAATCAATATTCAAGTAAATTCCTTTCATCTCCGTTTTGTGTAAAGCACTTGGAGAAGATAATTTTAATACTACAGATGAAGGGAATATTTTTTTACAGAAACTTAAAGCTTTTGCTTTATCTATATAATTACCAGATTTTGGATAATCAATTTTATAATAATCCATAATCATATTTACAACGTCTTGTGGTAATGAAGGTATGTTATCAATTTTTGCTTTTTTAACAGCATCTTTAATATTTTGTGGAACTTTTTTAATTTCTACTTCAACTTCTTTAACACCTCTAAATTTCATTTGTGATTTTAATAATCCAAGTAGTCTTGTTGCATCCGTTGGATATTCAAAATTAACAATATGATTTTCATTCAAAATTTCGACACCAGCTTCAACTCTTTTACCACCAATAAATGAAGCAAAAATATTAACATTTTTAAATTCATTAGAAACTCTAACTATTGATTCAGCTGTTTCTTTTGCATTAGTAACCATTTGTGGAGTTAAAAGAACCAAAATATTTTTATATTCACCGCTTTCGCAAAGAATTCTCAAAGCGTTTTCATATCTATCTGCTTTAGCATCTCCAACAACATCAATAGGATTTCCAAAAGATGCTTCTGGTGATAATACTGTTTTTAACTTTTCAATTGTTGCATCACTCGGTCTGGCTATGTCTAACCCATTATCCTCACATAGATCACTAGTTAAAACACCGACACCACCGGCATTTGTTAATAATGCTATTTGTCCATCAAATTCTCTATGATGAGCATATTGCAAAATTTCTAGTAAACCAAACATTTCTCTTGTATTATAAGCTTGAATTGCACCAGATCCTTTTAATGCAACTTCAAGAACAGTGTAATTAGGAGCTAAACTTCCAGTATGCGATAAACTAGCTTTTTGCGCTTTCTTTGATTTTCCTGGTTCCATAATAACAACAGGTTTTGTTTTTGTAACTTCTTTTAAAACTTTCAAAAATTCTTTTCCATTTTTTAAAGATTCCAAATAAAATACAAATGCTTTTGTATTTTTATCATCTTTTAATGCATTTAAGAGTTTGTCTTCACCTAATACAGCTTTGTTTCCAATTGAAATAAAATGTGAAAAACCTATACCTTTTTTTCTTGCCCAATCTAACATCGCAGAACAATAGGCGCCCGATTGAGAAATGAACGCTACATTTCCTTTGCTAGGAAATCCATCAGCAAAACTTGCATTTAGATTGTCATATGTTGAAATGTGTCCCAAACAATTTGGACCTAATAAATTAATTCCGTTTTCAATACATCTTTTAGCAATATTTTCTTCTAAATCTTTATTTCCAACTTCCGCAAATCCAGCGGTGATTATACTAATATTTTTAGTTTTGTTAGCTATACAATCTTCTATAACTGGCATTGTAAACTTAGCTGGAACAACAATTACAACTAAATCAATAGGTTCAGAAATATCCTTTACACTTGCATAACATTTTTCGCCATATAATTCTTGGCCTGCTAATTTTGGATTAACTGGATATAATTTTCCTTTATATTCAGCATCTTTTAGATTTTTAAAAACAACCGCACCTAATTTTTCAGGATTTTCAGAAACACCAACAACTGCAACAGTTTTTGGATTAAAAAATGATTCCGATAACATTATTAAATATTTTATTAATTTCTAATACTCTTGATAAAATGTTTATAATTTTTGTCAAGGAAATTCATAAATTTTTATTCATTTTTTTGTAATTTTCTTCCTACTATAACTTTTTTTTACAGCTTTCCCTTCTGTTTTATCATTGATTTCTTTTTCCTTCTTTCTTTTCTTCCCTTCTTCAATGATTATAACAGCTTTAGGCAACTCCATTGTTAAAATATCATCGTTCTTTACTGAATAAAAAACCTTATTATATAATAGATATGGTCCAAACGGTCCAATATTAGCTTTTATTTCTTCACCATCATCTGGATGTTTTCCAATTATTCTTGGCAGACTCAATAGTGATTTAGCTTGATCCAATGTTATATTTTGTGGTTCTTTATTTGTTTTTGGAATTCCAATCCTTTTTGGTTTTTTTAATTTATCAGTAGAATCTTCTCCTTTTTGAATATAAAATCCATATGGTCCTTTTTTTAAATAAATATTTTGACCATTTTCATTTCCTAAAATTTTATTTTCAAATTTTTGAATTTCACTTTCACTATCTTCACTATCATTTTCTGCAATACTCAAACTAGCAATATTTTTTACATACTTACATTCTGGATAATTACTGCAACCTATAAATGCTCCAAATTTTCCAAGTTTCAAACCTAATTTACCTTTGCCACATTTTGGACAAGTATCATTTAATTTTCCATCTTTATCAAATCCAAAAATGTGCTCTTTAAGTTCTTGCATTATTGAATTTATAACTTCACTAGGTGGTATTGTAGTGGTTTTATTAATATCTTCATAAAATGGATTCCAAAATTCTTTTAAAAATTCTTTCCAGTTTTCTTTACCATTTGAAATTTCATCAAGTTCATTTTCAAGTTTTGCTGTATAATCATATTCAACATATTTTTTAAAATATTTTTTCAAAAATGCTG
>Ga0172378_10002190_pt1 | contig 18234 bp, 15 predicted proteins | sample GrowelOW332metaG_FD_119755 | JGI IMG/M metagenome (GOLD analysis project Ga0172378, IMG submission 119755) | Groundwater microbial communities from an aquifer near a municipal landfill in Southern Ontario, Canada - Pumphouse #3_1 metaG | ecosystem: Environmental > Aquatic > Deep subsurface >... | reverse complement strand
TCAACAGGTATGCCAAGTAATTCCTGGTACTCCTTGAATATGTTAATCCAAGCATTAAGATCTGATGTACAGTTGTTACAGTGTACCATTGCAACAGGACTTCCATCAGGAGTTGTAACCATGTCAATCATTTCGTATGGTTTTGAAAGGTCTTTTTCAAGAACAATCATAGAGAATGATGATGTTCCTGCTGAAACATTACCAGTACGCTGTTTAACTGCATTTGTTGCAACCATACCTGTTCCTGCATCACCCTCAGGTGGACACAAAGGTACTCCCGCAGCAAGATTTCCTGAGTCGTCAAGCAGTTTAGCACCCTTCTCAGTAAGCATACCAGCATTTTCTCCTGCATTTAATACTTTTGGAAGTATGTCTGAGAGTTTCCAGCTGAATCCTTTTGGAGCAACAAGTTTCTCGAATTTGCTTACCATCTCTGCAGAGTAGTTCTTTGTCACTGGATCGATAGGAATCATACCAGAAGCATCTCCGATACCTAATACCTTTTCACCTGTAAGTTGCCAATGAACGTAACCGGCAAGTGTAGTTAGGAAATTTATCTCACCTACATGCTTCTCGTTGTTAAGGATAGCCTGATATATGTGAGAGATACTCCATCTCAATGGAATATTGAATACGAAGAGTTCAGAAAGTGCAGCAGCAGCTTCACCAGTATTAGTATTTCTCCATGTACGGAAAGGAACTAAGATATCTTCATTTTTATTGAAGGCCATATAACCGTGCATCATTGCGCTGATACCTATTGCTGCCAATGATTTTATCTCTGTGTTATACTCTTTCTTTACATTTGCACGTAAGTCAGAATAGCAATCTTGCAAACCATTCCATACAGCATCGATGCTGTATGTCCAAAGTCCGTCAACAAACTGGTTCTCCCATGTGTGACTTCCTTGAGCGATAGGTTTGTTTTCCTGGTCTATCAAAACAGCTTTTATTCTTGTTGAGCCGAACTCAATACCAAGAATAGCTTTACCAGATTCTATGGTTGATTTTGCATCTAATTTCATATTGGAACCGATAATTTAAGGTGTTACTATAAAAAATATAAGATAAAAAGTGCCCGGTCATTATTGTCCGGCACTTTTTATCTATAATTATATCTTCAAATTAGCAAAGAGCTTTATTTAGCATGTAGTATATTTCGTTCATGCGAAGTTCTTTCTTGAAGCAGCTTATTGTAGTATCTTTATTGATATGTACCATCTCGATACCAGCTATCTCAGCATAATCTTCCCAGTATTCTGAAGTAAGATCGTATGAGAAACATGAGTGGTGAGTACCACCTGCAAGTATCCATGCTCCAGCACCTACCTCGAAGTTAGGCATTGGGATCCAAAGTGCAGATGCAACTGGCAATTTTGGTAATGGTTTTGGCTCAATGCACTTAACATCGTTAACGATAAGACGGAAACGGTTTCCAAGGTCGATAACAGTAGCTGTACATCCCATACCTGTCTTAGATGTAAAGACAAGACGAGCTGTCTCGCTCTTGCGGATACCTATGCCAAGGAAATGTACTTCCAAGCGTGGTTTACTAGAAGCGATAAGTGGACAGATTTCCAACATGTGAGACTGAAGGATAGCGCTGTTTGCACCGTCGAAGTTCAATGTGTAGTCTTCAAGGAATGAACAACCGTTAGGAAGACCTTGGTTCATTACCCATACAGTACGGCAAAGTGCAGCAGACTTCCAGTCACCTTCAGCACCGAATCCGTAACCCTCAGCCATCAAACGCTGTGAAGCAAGTCCAGGAATCTGATCGAAATGGCTTCCATCTGTCTGGCCAAGATCGTCGAAGTTTGTTGTGAAACCTTTTGCACCTTTATCTTTAAGTATAGCACGTAATGCCAACTCTGCTTTAGCTGAGTTCCAAACCTTCTTGTAAGCTTCAGTAGATTTATCTTCCAAAGAAGCATCATGATCGTACTCCTTGAAGTAGATCTTAACAAGAGCGTCAACTTCATCATCAGTAACCTTGCTCTGGTAAGACATCAATTCGCTTACAGGACAGTAGTCAACGTGGTATCCAAGACGTTCTTCAGCTTCAACTTTATCACCATCTGTTACAGCAACGTTGTTCATCTGATCACCGAAACGAAGGATAAGCATATCCTGTGAGTCAGCCCAACCGGCACATACTCTCATCCATACAGCGATTTTGTGAAGAGTCTCTTCATCTTTCCAGTAACCTACAACTACTTTTCTGCGGATACGCATACGAGTACAGATATGTCCGAACTCTCTATCGCCGTGAGCAGATTGGTTAAGGTTCATGAAGTCCATATCCATTGTATCCCAAGGAATTTCCTTGTTGAACTGAGTATGAAAATGCATAAGAGGTTTCTTCAACTGTTGAAGTCCGTGAATCCACATCTTAGCAGGAGAGAAAGTGTGCATCCATGTAATTACACCAACACATTTCTCATCATTGTTTGCTGCTTTGAATATAGATTCTACCTCTTTAGAAGAGTTTGCTGTTCCTTTGTATACTACTTTTACAGGTAATTTGCCGGAATTGTTCAAACCTGCTACCATTTCATTACTGTGTGCATCTACTGCGATAACTGCATCGCCTCCGTAAAGTAGCTGAGCTCCTGTTACGAACCAGACTTCATAATTTGAAAAAGCTTTTTCCATGATTTATGTAATTTAATTGTTTGAAATGTGATCTATTTATTTTGTCCGTAATATGCATTAGGACCATGTTTACGATTGAAATGTTTTTCAATGAGCAGTGGGTTCATTGTTAGATTTGGGTTGACAGAGTATGCAATACTAGCCATCTTTGCAACTTGTTCCATAACAACAGCATTATGAACGGCGTCGTTTGCATCTTTACCCCATGAGAAAGGACCATGATTTTTAACTAGTACTCCAGGTGTGTGAACAGGGTTCAAACCTTTGAAGCGCTTAATAATCACTGTTCCTGTTTCAAGTTCATAAGCACCTTCAACCTCTTCTTTAGTCATATCCTCAGTGCAAGGAATTGCATCGTGGAAATAGTCGGCATGTGTAGTACCTATGTTAGGTATGTCACATCCTGCCTGTGCCCATGCAGTTGCATATGTAGAGTGGGTGTGAACTACTCCTCCAACTTCAGGGAATGCTTTGTATATTTCAAGATGAGTAGGAGTGTCGGAAGATGGTTTAAGAGAACCTTCAACAACTTTTCCGTTTAGGTCTACCACAACCATATCTTCAGCTTTCATATCATCATATGAAACTCCACTAGGTTTGATAACAACCAGTCCGGTTTCACGATCTATAGCTGAAACATTTCCCCATGTAAATATTACTAGTCCATGCTTTACTAAATCTAGATTTGCATGAAATACCTTTTCTTTTAGTGCCTCTAACATAATCTTAATGCTATTAGTAACTTAAGTTACAATTTGAATTTAGGTTCCTTACTGTAAGCCTTATCATTAAACTTGTATAGATAAGCTCCACGTCGGGAATTTTGTTTATCAATAAGTTCAGTTTTCTCTATAAAATCCATTTCGGATATACGTTTTCTGAAATTTCTTTTATCAATCTGTTCACTATATATTGCCTCGTAGAGACTCTGTAATTGTGATAAAGTGAACAGCTCAGGTAAGAGGTTAAATCCAATTGGAGTATCGGATGCTTTATGTCTCATCATTACACGAGCCTTGTGCACCATCTCCTCATGGTCAAAAATAAGTGTTGGCAATTCATCTATCTTAGCCCAATAGGCATTGTGTTTCTGGACAAGCTCTCTGTCATATTCATTTACGTTTATCAAAGCATAATATGCTACGGATATAACTCTCTCTCCGGGATCACGGTTTGTATCACCGAATGTCCCTACTTGTTCCATGAAAACATCATTTAGCCCTGTAAGTTCTGCCAAAACCCTCTTGGCAGCATCATCAACACTCTCTTCCTCCTGTACGAAACCTCCCATAAGCGACCATTTGCCTTTAGCAGGTTCAAAATTTCGTTTTAATAAAAGAAGTTTTAGTTCTCCTTTGTCAAACCCAAAAATTATACAATCGACAGATAAATAGAACTTGGGGTTGACATTATAATATGTCCTCATTAGGCTATTACTTTGTTATTATATATTTGGAGGGAGATACCTCCCTCCATGATAGTTTACCAAAAGTAGCAGTAGAAGAGAACGCAAAGAATGATAACACCTAATGACGCGATAACATCCCACTTGTTCCAGCTCTGTTTGATAAGTTGCTTGTAGTCGCTTGTAAATGTGATAGCTTCAATTTGTTGAGCTGTAGGTGCCGGTGTGAAGAATGATATCACAACCATAGCAACAATCAAGAATACTAACAACCATACTTCGAATATCAACCAGTTTGTTTGCCAGAACCAAGTTGTGTTTTCCCAAAATGCTCCATCCATCACCGCTTTACCTGACTCAGTAATTACGTTTGTTAGAAGACGAACCATACCAATTAAGAAGCCACCGATAAGTCCCCATTCACCAGCCTTAGGAGTGATTTTCTTAGAGAATATACCAAGTGTAAATACAGCCACCATTGCAGGAGCAATCAATGATTGAATATCTTGTAGGTAAGAGTATAAGTTACCCATACCCATCATGATAGGCATCCATGCCAATCCCAAAAGTACTACAACTACTGTAGCGATACGACCAACCAATACATAATGGCTTTCGCTCATGCCTTTCTTCATTGGTTTGTAGAAATCTTCAGTAAACAATGTAGCACAAGAGTTGAAGAATGCAGCCAATGAAGCTACTAATGCACAGATAAATCCGATAGTTACAATACCTTTAACGCCGGCAGGAAGAATGTTCTTAACCATCATAGCAAAAGCTCCGTCAGTATCGTGAGTATTAGTGATGTCCATAACGATACCACTACCAGACTTTTGTGCAAGAGCATAAGCCACCATACCAGGAATCAAGAACATGAATACAGGTAACAATTTGAAGTAACCAGCAGCGATAGTACCACGACGTGCACGCTTCATAACTACATCATTTGATTCACCTTTTTGCTGTCCAAGTACACGTTGTACGATATGCTGGTCAGTACACCAATACCAGAAACCGATGATTGAAGCACCAAGGAATACTACATATCCTGGGAATTGTGGGTACATTGGATCGTTAACATCCGTATGGAACATGTGAGTAGTACCAAAACCATCGTGTGCTTCTTTACATACAGCCATCATTTGAGACCATCCTTCAGTAATGCTGCCATCACCTAATTTCATCAAACCTAGGAACAATACTAAGAATGAACCAATGATAAGAATAGGAGTTTGAATAGCTGAAAGTGTCATAACACCCTTCATACCACCAAATACGGTAAATATAGCTGTGATAACAATCAAACCTATAGCACCATACCAGAATGGCAAGCCAATAAGATATTCAAAGAAGATACCGCCTGTGAAAGCAGTTACAGATACTTTAGTCAATATATATGCTATCAATGTGATGATTGACAACCAAGAACCGGTACGTTGTGTGTAACGGAATTTTAAGAAGTCAGGCATTGTGATAATTTTACCCAACTTATTGTTCAATAGTTGATAGAATGGTACGAATAACCATCCAAGAATAAGAATCATCCAACCTTGCATTTCCCAATGTGCCATACCTACACCGTCTTTTGCACCTGTTCCAGCAAGACCTACTAAATGTTCAGAACCGATGTTGGCAGCAAATATAGCAGCACCGATAATATACCAAGGTTCACCTTTACCGAAAAGGTAATCTTGGCTATCAGCACCTTTCATTTTCTTTTTGTCTTTCATAATGGCGTAATATATCGCCCAAACAATGGCTAAGATACCGACAAAAAGAATTGCCCAGTCCAACCATATGAATTCATTCGAATTCCAATTCATAATATTTATTTTTTTAGTTAATAATTTATTTCTCTACACTAAACTTGTAAATGCAGTGGCTAGTGTATGTTTTTCCTGGTTCAAGGATTACAGATGGCCATTGTGGTTTATTAGGAGAGTCTGGGTAGTGCTGAGTCTCTAAACATACTGCAGCTCTTTGTTGGTAAACAATACCTTTTTTACCCTTTACAGTTCCATCAAGGAAGTTACCTGTATAGACTTGAATACCTGGCTCATTTGTATAAACTTGCAATGTGATTCCACTCTTTGGACTGGTTAATTTAGCAGCCAATACATTGATGTTGCCTTTATCTTTTAAGACCCAATTGTGGTCATATCCGTTACCGTTCTTAATCTGTTCACATGTTGTGTCGCCAATCTTCTCTGATATAGCTCTCTCAGTAGAGAAGTCGAATGGAGTATTTTTTACAGCCATCATCTCGCCAGAAGTCATGCATGTGCTGTCAATAGGAGTGATGCTGTCTGAATTAACAAATAGTTTGTTGTCTGTAGATAGTGTAGATGCATCACCGCTTAAGTTGAAGTAAGAGTGGTTTGTCATGTTTATCACAGTCTTTTTGTCGGTTGTTGCACTATAGCTGATGTCTATAGAGTTATCGGGAGTAAGTTTATATGTAACTTTTGCTACTACGTTTCCAGGGAAATTTTGGTCGCCATCAGCTGAGTTCATAGTAAGTTCTAAAGTCTGGTCATTAATTTGTTTAGCCTCGTATACCTGATACTGCCATCCTTTTGGTCCACCATGCAGACAGTGTCCGAAGTTATTCTGTGGAAGTTGGATAGAGTCATTATCAATTACTATTATACCTTTATTGATTCTGTTTGCATATCTTCCTATTGATGCTCCAAAATCGCTTGGCACATTAATATAATCTGCAACATTATCAAAGCCAAGGACTACATCCTGCATCTTTCCAGCTTTGTCAGGAACCATTATTGAAACAATTCTTCCTCCGAAGTTTGTTACGCAAACTTCCATACCATTCTCGTTTTTGAGAGTGTAAAGTTTTACTGCTTTAGTACCATCAATGATAGTGTCGAACTTTGCAGGATTTAAACCTGATTCAGTAAGATTTTCGTTGCTTTTTTGAGCTGTACAACTGCTTAACATTGCTATTGCTATACAGGCAATTAATGTAAATTTGTTAATGTTTCTCATTATTAAAGGCTTTATTAAGAATTAATGGTGTAAAAGTAACACTTAATTTTGTATAGTGTCTATAATACGCTATGTTTTGCAACATAAAAAAAGCTGCTATCAGCAATTTGATAGCAGCTTTATTATATTTTTATCTAGCTTATTAGATAAGCTTTCTAGAACCGTCGCTTATTACAACGTCATATACTTTTGGATAATGACCGAATTTCTCATTGAATCTGTCTTTAGCAGTCTTTATGAATGTTTCATAAAGCTCGTCTTTAACCAAGTTTATAGTGCAACCACCAAATCCACCACCCATAACTCTAGAACCGGTAACGCCACAATCGAAAGCAATGTCATTGAGGAAGTCTAACTCCTCGCAACTTACTTCGTATAGTTTACTCATTCCGTAGTGAGTTTCAAACATTTTCTGTCCAACAGTTTCGTAGTCGCCTCTTTCCAAAGCATCGCATACATCAAGTACTCTCTGGATTTCTCCAATAACATACTCAGCACGTTTGTAATCCTCTTCAGAAATATCGGCTTTAGCCTCATTAAGCATATCCATAGTGCAGTCACGAAGGAATTCTACATTTGGATATTTTTTTGCTATAGCAGCTACAGCGCTCTCGCAGCTCTGACGGCGTTTGTTGTATGCTGAAGATGCAAGCTCATGTTTAACTACAGAGTCAAGAAGAACAAGTTTGTAACCTTTTGGGTTGAAAGGGAAATATTGGTACTCCAATGAACGGCAATCAAGGCGGATAAGATGTCCTGCTTTACCGAAAACAGAAGCGAACTGGTCCATTATACCGCAGTTTACTCCGCAATAGTTATGTTCAGTAGCCTGGCCAACTTTTGCAAGTTCAAACTTGTCTATTTTGTTATCACCGAACAGTTCATTCAAAGCAAAAGCATATGTACTTTCCAATGCAGCTGAAGATGACATTCCGGCACCCAAAGGTACGTCGCCAGAGAAAGCTGTATCAAAACCTTTCACTTCAACTCCGCGTTTAATCATCTCACGGCATACGCCGAAAATATATCTTGCCCAACTTGCATGAGGTGCGTCAGCTTCATTAAGACCGAATTCTGTGTAGTCTTTAAGGTCTATAGAGTATGCGCGTACTTTGTCAGTACCATTAGGTTTGATCTCTGCGACCATACCTTTATCTACAGCTCCCGGAAAAACAAATCCTCCATTGTAGTCTGTATGCTCACCGATCAAATTAATACGACCTGGAGATGCATAAACTGATCCTGCCTCACCATTGAAATGTTTTTGGAATTTACTTCTTACGTATTCTATATCCATAATATTTAATTTGTATATTACTATTAGAGATTATTTAGTCCTTTTAAGATTATTCTTCTACAGGAATATCCTTATTTACATTAATACAACCTTTAAGTCCGTAGAACAATAGGTATACTAACATAGCGATTACCAACCAGTAGCTTGCCATATATCCATATGCATCAGAGATGAACTGCTGTACAAGTGGCATGATACCACCACCAACAACCATCATCATGAAGATACCTGAAGCTTGAGCTGTATATTTTCCAAGACCTTCTACTGCAAGGTTGAAGATACCTCCCCACATTACAGATGTGCAAAGACCACAAAGTACAAGGAATAGAGCACTTACAGGAACTTGAGCCATCTTGAATCCTTCGCTTACACTATAACCAGGCATAGAGATTGTAGTCTCTTTTGGAGTCATGATAGCGATAAGAATAAATACTATAGCTGTTGCTGACACAACGATAAGCTGTGTACGGCTAGATACTTTGCCACTGATAGCACTACTTGCTGTACGTCCTACTAACATTAACAACCAATAAATAGCTGCAATGGCACCACCGATAGCAGCACCATTCTCTAAAAGACCTGCACCTTTTGAAGAAGAGTCAGCAAGATAGAAATTCAATGTTCCAGGGATACCAATCTCAATACCTACATAGAAGAAGATACCGATTACACCTAATAAAGTGTGACGGAAGCTCCATGGGCTGTGAGAAAATTTAGCTTTAGCAGCATTGCCGCCTTTATGCATATGAGGCTCAGGTATTGAAACGAATAGGATTACAAGGAATGCCAAAACAAATACTCCGATAGCCATGAAAAGAAGAGGAGCAACATCCGACATAGCAGTCTTAGAAGTTACTGTGCCGATAAGAGCACCTACAAAAAGAGGAGTAAGAGTGCCTGATAGTGAGTTTAATGCGCCACCTGACTGTATAAGTTGGTTACCTTTGTTACCACCACCACCAAGAAGGTTAAGCATTGGGTTAACAACAGTATTAAGCATACATACGCAGAAACCGCAGATAAATGCACCAAGAAGATATATCACAAAGTTTAATTGGATAGTGAATCCTCCAAGTTCGAAAAGAGATGTTGTTGCACCGAAGATACTAGAAAGGTATTGTATGAAAAGTCCAAGGATACCAACACCCATAGCGATAAGCGCTGTCTTTTTGTATCCAATTTTTGTAAGCATAATACCTGCAGGTATACCCATGAATAGGTATGCAAGGAAGTTCATCATGTTACCCATCATACCGAGTACGTTAGAGCCTTCGTATGCGTTACGCCAGATTGTACCGAATGGAGCAGCCAGATTCGTTACGAATGATATCATGGCAAAAAGAAAAAACATTGTGATAATGGCTATAAGATTGCCATTCTTTGCTTGATTGTTCATTTTTATTAAAGGTATTTATTTAATTATTTGGTTAGTATAATCTATTATTTTTCTACTCCAAATTTATAGATAGTAGTCTGTTCGTATTTTTCACATGGGTGTAAAACACATGAAGGGAAATGAGCTTTGTTTGGTGTGTCAGGGAAGTGCTGTGCTTCGAAACATAAAGCACTTCTTCTAGGGAATGTAGCACCATGAGCTCCAGTAAAGCCATTATGCCAATTTGATGAATATAGCTGAACTCCAGGTTCAGTAGTATAAACCTCCATATTTCTTCCGCTTACAGGCTCAATACATTTTGCAGCGAAAGATAGAACACCGGCTTCCGGTTTATTCAATACATAGCAATGATCATAACCAGCTCCAAATACCAACTGTTCAAAGTTGTCGTCTATTCTGCTGCCTACTGTATGTGGAGTACGGAAGTCCATAGGAGTTCCCTCAACTTTAAGTATCTCTCCTGTTGGGATTGACACCTCATCGATAGGAGTATAGAAGTCAGCATTGATTGTAAGAAGATTATTGTCTATTGTAGCTGTAGGATTAGCTAATCCTGATAGACTGAAGAATGCGTGATGTGTAAGATTTATTATTGTAGCCTTGTCAGTAGTTGCCTGATAAGTAATCTTGAATTCATTATCATCTGTAAGTGTGTAAGTGACCTGTATCTCTACATTTCCTGGGAAGCCCTCTTCTCCATCTTTTGCTGTATAATATAGGTGTAATTCATTCTCTGATGATTGGCTGGCTGCCCAAACCTGTCTGTGGAAACCGGTAGGTCCGCCATGCAAGGCATTTGGTCCGTTATTAATAGCTAGAGAATATTCTTTACCTTCAAGTACAAACTTTCCTTTTTCGATTCTGTTTCCATATCTTCCGATAAGAGTACTTAAGAATTGCTCATGGCTGTTTATTACATTATCAATAGTATCATGTCCTTGTACCACATTGGCAAATCTGCCATTTTTATCAGGAGCCATTATTGCTAAGAGGGCACCACCATAGTTAGTACAAGCTAACTCCATTTTATTTTTGTTTCTAAGAACAAAAAGATCAGTATATTTTCCGTTAATTTCTTTCTGAAAATCGGCTCTTTTCAAGCCGCATAAATTCTCATCTGGGTTTGATGTGTTTATCATGATATTGAAAATCTTTTTATTTGGGTTTTTATTAATATGCAAATAAAAAGATTTTCTTCGGTAATAACAAACAAAAGATTAAAAAGAAAGAGCCCCTAATCGTGAATTTTTAATAAATCTGCAACGATAAAACTACTTCCTCCAATGTATATCATATCCGTTTCTTTTGCTGCTTCTTTTGCTGCATTAAGTGCCGTGTGGACATCACTGTAGCTGTTTCCATGTAGCCCTGCCTGTTCAGCCAACTTTTTTATTTCAGTCTCGTGTAGTGCTCTTTTGACACTCGCTTTTGTGAAATAGTATTTAGCATCTTTTGGCAAAATGTTAAGTACCCCTCTTATATCCTTATCGTTTACCATACCGATAACGATATGTAGGTTATCGTATTTTTCGTGCTTAAGCTGTTCAACTATATACGATATTCCACCAATGTTATGTCCTGTGTCGCATATAATTTTTGGATTGTCACCTATTTTCTGCCATCTTCCCATAAGACCGGTCAGTTCGCAAACGTTAGCAAATCCGAATTTTATATCTTCTTCAGACAATTTGTAATCTTTCTTCTGCAGAACTGCAATGGCAGATAGTATGGTGTTTGTGTTCTTTAATTGACACAATCCACCTAGTTCTCCGATAACTGTGCCCAACTCTTTTGTCTGATAAACTCTTTTTCCACTGTTATCTATATCTGCCGAGATAACCCTTTTTTCTTCCTCTGCAAATATGATTGGTGACTTTACTAAGTTTGCATGAGTGATGAAGACCTCTTTTGTCTCGTAAGTAGTTTCTCCGATAACAACAGGAATATTCTCTTTCATGATTCCTGCCTTTTCATAGGCTATTTTTGCGAGAGTATCTCCAAGAAACTGTGTATGGTCAAAACTTATATTTGTTATTACAGATAGGTCGGGAGTGATGATGTTTGTGCAGTCTAATCGCCCTCCGAGTCCAACTTCAATTACAGCTACATCAACTCTTTCTTGTTTGAAATAGTTGAATGCCATAGCGGTTGTAAGTTCGAAAAAAGAGGGATGCATTGGTTCAAATGTATCTCTGTATCTTTCTACGAAATCGACCACATACTCTTTTGATATGGGTTTGCCATCTACCCTTATTCTTTCGCGGAAGTCTACAAGGTGTGGTGATGTAAAGAGGCCTGTCTTATATCCAGCCTTCTGAAGTATTGCTGCGATGGTATGTGAACAAGAACCTTTGCCGTTAGTGCCGGCAACATGTATTGTCTTGAAACTACGATGAGGATGTCCAAAAAAAGTATCAAGTTTATTGGTGGTGTAAAGTCCCTCCTTATAAGCGTCTTTCCCTATATTCTGGAAAAGTGGTGCACTGGTAAACAGATAATCAAATGTCTCTTCGTAGTTCATAATTGTAAAAATTATATTATCTAAATAGATTGTCATTTTGATCGTTATCACAAACCATATTTAGGAAAATGAAAACGTTCAAAATGACAACAATTATCTATAGTATGTAAAGTTACAGAAAGTTAATCAAAGAAATTTCTGAATTTCTTGAATATCTTCTCTTTAACGCTCGAATTTGGTTTGAAGTTATCAGAAGCATCAAGTGTCTCCATAATGTTCTTCTCCTCCTTTGTCAGTTTCTCAGGAATATAGACACTAACATTGACAAGAAGGTCACCTGTACCAGAGCTCTGTCCGTAGCTGTTAACATTAGGAAGTCCTTTGCCTCTTAATCGAAGAACTTTACCGGGTTGAGTTCCAGGTTCGATCTTGAACTTAACCTTACCGTCGATAGTAGGTATCTCAACTTCACCACCTAAGGCAGCTGTAGGAACGTTAAGCAGCAGGTTGTATATTACATCATTCTCATCGCGTATCAATTCAGGATGCTGTTCTTCTTCAATAACAACGAGCAAGTCACCAGGAATGCCATTATGTTTTCCCGCATTACCTTTCCCGTTAACGGACATTTGCATTCCTTCTGCTACTCCCGCTGGTATTTTTACCTCTACAACCTCTTCTCCATAAACTATACCTTCACCTGAGCAGACTTTACATTTGTTCTTAATAATCTTTCCCTCACCATGACATTGTGGACATACAGACTGCGACTGTACCATACCGAAAATGCTCTGCTGAGTTCTTGTAATGCTACCGGTACCATGACAAGTAGGACATGTCTCACTGCCATCATTACCCTCTGCACCTGTACCATGACAATGGTTACACTGAACATATTTTTTTAACTTAAACTTCTTTTCTACGCCGGTAGAAACCTCTTTAAGATTAAGTTTTACTTTCACTCTAAGATCTGAGCCTCTGAATTTACGTTTCTGTGACGCGCTGTTACCGCCAAATCCAAATCCTCCAAAACCTCCGCTATGACCTCCGAATATATCACCGAACATAGAGAAAATATCGTCCATAGACATTCCCTGTCCGAATCCTCCTCCTCCATAGTTTCCGCTTGCAGCTCCTCCCATTCCTGCATGCCCGAATTGATCGTATCTAGCACGTTTATCCTGGTTACTTAATACATCATAAGCTTCAGCAGCCTCTTTAAACTTCTCTTCAGCTTCTTTATCTCCAGGGTTCTTATCAGGATGATATTGGATAGCTTTCTTTCTATATGCTTTTTTTATTTGATCGACAGTAGCTGTTTTCTCAACGCCCAGTACTTCGTAATAGTCTCTTTTTGCCATGCTTCTTATAGAATATTATTGTGCCACTACAACCTTAGAGTGACGAATTACCTTATCATTAAGTTTATAACCTGTCTGAACACAGTCTAGTATCTTTCCTTTATTATCTTCTTCAGGAGCAGGCACCATAGCTATTGCTTCGTGGTAGTCTGTATCGAAAGGCTGACCTTCAGTATCTATCTTTTCAAGACCCAGTTGCTTAAGAGTCTTAAGGAATTTATCAAATATTAATTCTATTCCTTCAAAAAGAGGTTTAGCCTCTTCTGATGGTGCGAGATTTTTAAGAGCACGTTCAAAGTCATCCAGAACAGGAAGGATAGCTGTAATAGTTTTTTCAGAGCCATTCTTAATGATCTCTGCTTTCTCCTTAATAGTTCTTTTTCTGAAATTATCGAATTCGGCAGAGAGACGAAGATATTTATCCATCTGATCTTCCAACTCTTTCTTAGAATCTTCCAACTCCTTGCTAAGTTTCTCCTCAGGAGTCAGCTCTCTATCATTATTCTCATCTGATACATGCTCTTTTGCTGAGTTATCACTTGCAGAATTAGCGTTATCTACAGTATCTGCACTCTCTTTGATTTTTTCGTCATCAATTGTACTATTCTCTTTAGAGCTCATATTATTCTTATAGTTTTTTATTATTAATGATTAGTCACCTTTTTTGGTGTTAATAAACAGCTAGCAAAATTCATGCCGAGTTGTTTAGGTGGACTAAAGATTTTGCAAAAGTAGGCAAAATATGTCACACTGGCATATTTTATGAATTAAAATAGCTACCTTTGCAGCCTGAAAAAATAATTAATTAGATATTTTAAATGATTACAGTTTCAAATTTAGCCATTCAATTTGGTAAAAGGGTATTGTACAATGATGTTAACTTGAAGTTTACTAGTGGCAATATCTATGGTATTATCGGTGCTAATGGTGCCGGTAAATCAACATTCTTGAAAGCTATATCGGGAGAATTAGATCCGACAAAAGGCTCTATCATGTTAGGCCCAGGTGAACGTCTTTCTGTTCTGAGTCAGGACCACTTTAAGTGGGATGAATATTCTGTAATGGATACAGTTCTTATGGGACACACTGTATTATGGAATATAATGAAAGAGCGTGAAGTACTTTATGCGAAGGCAGACTTTACTGACGAAGATGGCATTAAAGTGTCTGAACTTGAAGAGAAGTTTGCTGAACTTAACGGATGGAATGCTGAAAGTGATGCAGCTATGCTTCTTAGCGGACTTGGAATAAAAGAGAACAAGCATTATATGAATGTAGGAGATCTTAGTGGTAAAGAGAAAGTACGCGTAATGCTAGCTCAAGCTCTTTATGGAAATCCTGACAATCTTCTTCTTGATGAGCCTACCAATGACTTGGATATGGATACTGTAACATGGCTTGAAGAGTATCTCTCTAATTTTGAACATACAGTACTTGTTGTGAGCCATGACCGTCACTTCCTTGACTCAGTATGTACTCACACTGTAGATATTGACTTCGGTAAGGTAAATATGTTTGCAGGTAACTACTCATTCTGGTATGAGTCAAGCCAGTTGGCATTACGTCAGCAGCAGAATCAGAAGGCAAAGGCTGAGGAGAAGAAGAAAGAACTCGAGGAGTTCATTCGCCGATTCAGCGCCAATGTTGCCAAGAGTAAGCAGACAACTAGCCGTAAGAAGATGCTTGAGAAACTTAATGTTGATGAGATTCGTCCATCATCAAGAAAGTATCCGGGTATTATCTTCACTCCTGAACGTGAACCTGGAAATCAGATTCTTGAAGTATCAGGCTTGAGAGCTGTTACTGATGATGGAACGGTATTGTTCAATGATGTGAACTTCAATGTTGAGAAGGGTGATAAGATAGTATTCCTTAGCCATGACCCACGTGCTATGACTGCACTGTTTGAGATTATTAACGGTAGCAGAAAAGCTGATGCCGGTCATTACAACTGGGGTGTAACTATCACTACTGCATATCTTCCTGTAGATAATACTGAATTCTTTGAAAACGAACTTAACCTTGTAGATTGGTTGAGCCAATTTGGTCAAGGTAATGAAGTTGAAATGAAAGGATTCCTTGGACGTATGTTGTTCTCGGGTGAAGAGGTATTGAAAAAGGCAAATGTACTTTCGGGAGGTGAGAAGATGAGATGTATGATTGCTCGTATGCAGTTGAAAAATGCTAACTGTTTGATCCTTGATACACCAACTAACCACCTTGATCTTGAATCTATTCAGGCATTCAATAATAATTTGAAGTTATATAAAGGCAATGTACTATTCTCTTCACATGACCACGAGTTCATTGAGACTGTAGCCAACCGTATAATAGAGCTAACTCCAAATGGCATCATTGATAAGATGATGGAATATGATGAATATATTACTTCCGATCATATAAAAGAGATGAGATCTAGAATGTACACAGATTAAGAGTATAATAAGACAACATAAATAAAAATGGAGATTGATAAATTTATCAATCCCCATTTTTTATTTCCCTATTTGTTGAATAGTTAAAATCAAGTAAGAATAAACTGTGTTACAATTCTTGATTATATTCTATAGTTTTACTCTGATATCACACCATTCATAATTTTCTGTAAGTTGTCTTTTACCTTATCTGCCGGCCAATTCCACCATTTTATTTCAAGTAACTTTTTAATTGTCTCATCATCAAAACGTTTGCGTATGACTTTTGCCGGTGAGCCACCTACTATTGTATAAGGAGGAACATCCTTTGTCACAAGAGCACGTGTTCCTATTATTGCGCCATCACCTATGGTTACTCCCTGCATTATAACTGCCTCGTAACCAATCCATACGTCATTCCCGATGATTATATCTCCATGATTGTCCCAAGCCTGGCCGCATTTCCATTCATCAAGTCCCCATTCGTCGGGGAATATTGGGAAGGGGTATGTTGATATGGATTTCATAGTATGATTTCCACCTGTAAACATGAACTTGGCTCCACAAGCTATAGAGCAATATTTTCCTATAACCAAACGTTCATTATTGCAAAGAGGATAGTGATAAAGCACATTGTTTTTTTCAAAATCTCTTGGATCATTCACAAAATCATTATAGAAAGTGAAATCGCCAACAATTATACTTGGGTCAGTGATAACTGATTTAAGATATATACTTTCGGTGTTGTTTTTTCCTTTTCTTGGATATATCTGTTCTGGGTTCATTGTATATTATTTTTTATTCATTTTTTGGATTCCACCAATAAGATAGAGAAATCCGATTATTTCTGCTATTATAGCAGAGGTTATGTTAGCCATAGTAAAAAGCCCGCTTTTTATCATGGAAAAAGAGCCTACTGTCCCTCGCAAGAGAAAAATGGAAGCAATAGTGAATATGGCTAGCCATAGAAGAGGTAGTTTCCTTATCACACCGTCGGCTGATAAGGCATATAGGGCGCATAAAGCAAAGCATGCTGCTATAATTATTGTAATAATATAGGGTATGTATTCCCCATAAGATAAAGAAATCTGATTCATAAGGTTGTCTATTCCATATAATTTGAAGGCTTCATCCAGCCAGGGAATACAGATAATATGACCAACAGCCAAGAGTATGTTCAACACTGCTGCTACCTTGAGTAAAGGTATTTTTTCGAATCTCATTATATATAGTATTAGTGTTTAATATTGTATCTCTTCATTTTCTATTATGGTTAGAATATGAAGAGATAAACAGCTAAAATATTATTTTAGGAATGATTCATCAAAAGAGAGAGGCAGAAGATCTTTTACACTTTTTACAATATATATATCATCATTACTGTAAAGAATAACTCTCATAGCCTTTCCAAATCTCTTTTCAGTCTCGAGTAATACCTGACGGCAAGCTCCACAAGGAGGTATCGGAGAGTCAAGGAATCCATCTTCATTCCTAGCAGCAATAGCCAGCGTTACTACAGGTTGCTCAGGATACTGTGCGTTAGCATAGAATATAGTGGTACGTTCAGCACAAATACCTGAAGGGTATGCTGCATTTTCCTGATTGTTACCTTTAATTATTATACCATTCTTTAGAAGTGCTGCAGCACCAACAGAGAATTTTGAATAGGGAGCGTAACTATTTTTTGTTGCTTCGCAAGCTTCATCAACTAGCTTCTTATCATCCTGTTGCAGTTCTGCGTATTTACATGACTCTATATCGATTTCTAATTTTATCTTTTTCATAATCATTTACTTTATCTATTTAGCAAATTTAATATTTTTCTTATTATATAACAAAAATAAGATTAATACTGAGGTTTTTATATTTCAATTATTCTTTTTAAGTTTGTTTCTTATTGTAAGTTTTAAAAGTATACATTTATGATAAAATCATATTGAATTTAAAACACTATATTTTTTATATTTGCCAACAATCTATGAAAACGTTAAAATAATATTACTAATTACCATGAAAAAATTATTATTATCTACAATTATGTGCACGGGCTCCATATTCTCTTTATGCGCACAACAAGCGCCACCAGCAATTCCATCAGATCCTGTTATAGAATCAAAAATAGAGAAACTTCTATCAAAAATGACTCTTGATGAGAAGATAGGTCAGATGTGTGAAATAACTGTAGATGTTATCTCAGATTTTTCAGACCCAAAGAATCCAAAGATAAGTGATGAACTTATTG
>Ga0172378_10002189_pt1 | contig 18235 bp, 15 predicted proteins | sample GrowelOW332metaG_FD_119755 | JGI IMG/M metagenome (GOLD analysis project Ga0172378, IMG submission 119755) | Groundwater microbial communities from an aquifer near a municipal landfill in Southern Ontario, Canada - Pumphouse #3_1 metaG | ecosystem: Environmental > Aquatic > Deep subsurface >... | reverse complement strand
ATTCGTAATAAAAATTCATGCTTATTATATTACATGAAGCCGAAAATACTAATTTGCTAATCCATACTGATTGCACATCAATATTTACTGCAAAGTTTGTTCCATAAGCCATTGTTGAACAAACCGAACCGTTGCCCAAATCAACATTTGTGTTTGCGTCTGTGATGATTGTAAAACCTAACAATTTGTCCATATTAGGATATGCTGTTTTTATTGCAGTAATCACATCATCGTTTGCCGTTACTGCCCCACTATAAGTTCCAACTTTACTATACATATATTACTCCTTTTTCTCAGTTGAATCGTTTACTATTTCCACATCGGGAGTATCTATTTCCGCCACAGTTGTAGTATTAGTTTCCTCAACATTTCCCATTTCATCTATTATATCCCCGACTTCCTCTTTAAAACAACCTATAAGGGTTGTTATAGTTTGTTTAATGTAATATATAGACGCACTTGCATATATTACCACTACTGTAATAACATCAATGCCTGTCAACGATGACGGAATTGCTATTCCACAAAATGCAATATATTGGAATATACATACTATTCCTATCGTTAGTAATGCCGTGCCAGCCACCACTACAAGACATTTAATCACACCATTAAGTAGTCGCTTCCATTCAAAATTATCTTTATCAATTGCAATGTTCTTATACAGTGACACGCAAAAGTTTGCCAACCAACATATAGCGAAAATTGCCACGCCATATCCGACTTTAACCAAACTTGCCCCCACTAATGTCATAAATGCAGTTATCATACTATTTCATCCTCCTTAAATATGTTTTATTACCCTTTTTAATTCGCACATATTTTCCTGTGCCTATCTTGAGCCATTCCCCAGTAATTGAGCCAGTTATCCGTTTACCTTTAGATACCATTCCTACCACAGCACCATGCTTACTCTTTCTCACGTTCATATTATATAATGCTTTATATTTATATTTTTTAGGTGATTTTTTCTTTTTCTTACTCGTTGTAACAATGCCATTTGCAATAGCCGCTGCTATTTTAGTTACCCCAACTTCTTTAAACGTCTTATAGTCAGATTTATTATCACAAAAGAACGCCTCTATAAGCAAAGCTGGGGAATTAGTGTGCCTAAGCACATACAAATAGGGCATTTCTTTAACCCCCCTATTTGTAAATCCCAGTGCCGATATATTCTTAGCTATTTTCTTGGCGTATTTGGTAGCTTTGGACGAAGTATCATATACCTCAACTTCCGTTCCGTGTCCTTTACCGTTATAACAATTCAAATGTATCGACACAACTAAGTCCACAGAATGAGCATTACTTTTATTTACAATTCTATATAAATTATCACTTACCCCATTACCTTCACTTGTGCAATCATAAACAGTATGTCCACGACTGCGTAAAATTGATATGACTTTTTTAGTTATTTGTCTATCAACTATTGACTCGTGGACATATCCACTTGCTCCTGCGGCTGAGCCTGACTGTTTAGTATGGCCTGCGTGTATTGCTAATCTCATACAATTCCTCCTTTAATTTATTTAAGTAAACTTGTTTTTATCCAATGCGTTTTGGCGGCATTGACCGCTGTCCACGCTCCTCGTACACCATATAGTCTAACTTTTGTTCCGTACTTATAAGTTGTAATTCTTTTTGCTGTTGCCCTCGGATTTGTCCTAACATTTGCCCCGGCGGTTACATTTACTTTTTTATATTTTGGTGACGGTGTATAGAATGAATCTACTACACTCCTTGTTCCATTGGAATTAGTTACTCCTCTATAACTATCTCTACTGTCAATATGAACGAAACTTAAATTATCATATCTTATAACACATTTACAACCTATTTTGTCAGCATAAATCGCCACTTTTTTTATTGTTGTATCTTTCACCGATATGTCAAAAGCACGCCCTTTGCAATGTGCCGAATTACTTATGCCCCCACAACGAGAGTTATAAGAAGTTGTTCTATACGCACTCGTAATTGTCAATGGTTTATTAAAATATTTCCTTATTTTTTCCAATTTTCCAGTTACATAATCAACATCAATTAAAATTTTGTCCGACCCGTCCGCACAAGCAAATTCCTTTACCTGAAAATGGTCGGATATGTATTTGTTGCCGTCTTTTTTCTTACTGAATTTTTTAACTGTCATACTTATCCTTTCTATTAATCTATTATATATATTTTACTATCAGTGCTTTTGGTGGCCACAATAGATTCTAACAATGTTCTATTGCTACCACTGCCCCTTATGTATAATCCACTACTAAAATTAGTTGTACTACAATCTTTAAAACAATCCGTATAATCTGTAAGCGTTGTAGAGTTACATAAAATTGTTATTTGCCCTGATAAACTACCACACCCATAAAAACATTCTGATAAAGATGTTATGTTTTCACCAATTACTAAGTCATTCAAATTATGTAATGCTTGACAATTATAAAAACATTGACTCATTGAGCCGTTATTAAATTTAAACCCACTTTTCAAATTAATTAAGCGACTCATATTTTTACACATTTGTGTCAACTGCATTTGAGTGAGATGAGAACTTAATTCTATGTCGGTAACGCACGTTTTTGAAAAATAAAATTGAAATTCATCCCCTACTAACGTTTCAGTATAGTTTTCGTTACCCTCAACTTTCAACGTTCCATTTTCAGATAATATTCCTGAAAAATAAATATCGTTAACAGTGTCAACAACGAGTCCACATTGCGCTAAGAAGGTTGACTTTTCGGCGGAATTTACCCACGGTGGATTTTCGGGATAATATTTGAGCAACTCAATACTTTGTGTTCCTTTTTCACTTACATCAGTTGATATAGACTTGATTAACCATTGTTGGTCTGTCGTGGTTCCCGCATTTGGCGGATTCCATGTTACCACATCATATGAGTCTAAGAAATATGCAGGTATCATTGTAATATTTGCAGTATTCTGCAAGTTCGTTCCTTTATACAGTTCGTATTGTGCCCTTTGATTTGCTAATTGGTCGGTGTAAATATTATCATAATCATCTCCCGCGCATAGTTTTCGTATTATGCCAACACCTTTATTGTTGGTTATAAATACAAAATTTGTACCGTCATATTTAACAATGCAATATCCACTCAATATTACAGCATTACCATAACTATCAACAACGTTGACTGCCGCCAAATTGCCTATTTTTAATTGAGGGGTTGTTACCTCGACATAACCGCTTAAGTCTATACCTATAAGTAAATCATACATAGAAGTCAGAGTGTCGTAATTATTTATTGCAGAGGTGTTTATAACACTATAATTGCCCGATGCCGTTACACTGTTGACCGTGGTCGATAATTCCTCTCCTATAAAAAATGGACTGTTAGGGTTATCGTCTTTTGCTATACCATACGCTTGAAGTCCACCAACTAATTCCCAAGACATTGTAGAATTTAAAGAACTCCCGTCAGGATTATCCAAACACGATGCCCCCCCAAATGAATCTTCAAAATCAACTGAATTTTTTAATAAAACAAAATGATAAGTTGTTCCAACTTGCCAAGTTCTAGACATACTCGATTCAAAAGATGTTATATATTGAAGAACATTTTTATCTCCAATCCATAAACTAAATACTAATGGAGTATAATTTACAACACTGCTAAACTTCATACTTACATATTGTATATCACTGAACGAATCCTCCTCATTTAGGGATATAGTAACTACTCCCGTGTTCGCAATAGACAATGTACCTAAATCCCTATATGTATGGGTTATTTTTTGTACTACATAATTTGTGGAGGGTTTCAATATTTTACCATAACTACCGTCATTATTTAACAACACTCCATCAGAAGTTGAACTTCCAACTACAGATAGTTTGTAATATGGCACATTGTCAGATATGCTAAATGTACTTGGTGTCTGAAAACTTATTAAAGCGTTGTCCCCGATATTGTCCCATGCTGGAACAGATGAATTGATTAATTTAAAAACCCCGAACTCACTATCATATGTCGCAGTTGTGTTTGGTGGATTGGGATAAGTGACGTTTCCGTGGGACATGCCCAACACTTCAATATAATTTTTAACATTTTCAAAATCACTGTCCACCCTATATTCCAGTATTAATTCGTTCCAAAATTTTTGGTCATTAATTATGGACACTTCATTTTGCCCACTTGGAATTTCATTAAAACAAAACACTCCGTCCACATCAAAATAAATCTGCCAATTCGGTATTAAGTCCCGCAATTGCGTCATAGCGTCATATATTGTACCGCCAGCCTCAATTGTAATATCATTAGGTATAGTATATGGGGCGGTTTGCTGAACTATATTGGTTATACCAGCCAAAGAACATAGTCCTGCCATACCGTCATTTATACTATCGCCAGCGTGAAACTCAACTGCGACCCCTCGCATTTGACCATTCCTCGCACCTGTCAATTTTGCCATTAAATCTACGCACGAAAATGACAATGTAAAATCGTCCGCCGCATATTTAAGACTTGGTTGATTGGGCATATACACCCCCTGCTTTTGCCATATGGGGTTGCCATTATAATCTAAGCCCACATATATCTTTATGTATTTGTCCAGCCAAATTTGGCGTGTATTTTCTATGTCGTATGTTGCATCGGTTATCGCCATTGAAAGACTTGCCGTTCGCCTAATATCGCTCGTAGCGTCATTGTCCATTGAGCAACTTATCATCATGCCTTCTAATTGCTCAATAGGTTGCATATTAAAATTTAACAATTCTATTTTAAGATATAATTTTCTATTTGGTGCTAATGTAGAATTATAAAATTCTTGCGTTACTGTCATTAGTCCTCCTTTCTATGTATAGAAATACAACGAGAGTTTTGACCTCTCGTTGTATTATGAATTAATTTATGTTACTAAATTGCCTTTGTAAATTGCACCCTCGCCTTTCGTTGCTATAATATTATTTATATTAGTCACATTTGATGTATAATCTACATATAATGTCGAACCCGCTATATCACGATAAAAACAATCAGCATATTTTGTAGGATTAGCACGCACGATAATCCTACCCGCAAGTGATGTACAGTTTGTAAATGTGGCATACATATTCGTTACACCACTTGGTATAGTCGGTGCAGTTGTTAAAGATGTACAGTATGCAAATGTAAAATTCATATTCGTTACACCACTTGGTATGGTCGGCGCAGTTGTTAAAGATGTACAGTTTGTAAATGTGTCAGTCATATTCGTTACACCTTTCAATGTACCTATCGTTGATAAATTGAAACAATCGCCAAATGCCCAAGCCATATCCGCTTGTTCAACAGATGTATCATCTAAATAAATATTTCCTACGGATGTGAGCGATGTGCAACCATAAAATGCGTAAGCCAAAGAAATGAACCAATAACTATCCAATGTGATTGGTACTTGCGTAAGAGAACTACACCTGCAAAATACACTATCCGCATAAGCATAACAATGTCCTGTAAAATCATTGCCTGTAACAAGATTTGTATTATCAGCAAAGAAGTGCCGTGGATAAAAATAAACACTTGAACTAATATTATATGACTTTATTAATTGTCTATAACTATCGTACCACGGTGCTCTATTCGTATCACTATATTGTGTGTTTTTACCACTACCCACAACAGACAATAACCCATTATTATCAGTATCAGTATATATACCCGCCGACACCGCATTAGTATTCGTATCAGTACCATTACCGATATTCCATATATATTGTGGGAATATCTCGTTATCAGTATAAGTATTTAATGAATTTACATCTATTGTTTTACTTGACCTAAATGCAGTCGAAACAAGACCAACACTTCGATATGCCCTCCATGTAGAAGTATATGTTCCTGTTAGACCATATACCGAACGGTTAGATGTAATAGTCATAGTCTGCTGTTTATTATTCATTGAAATATTAATTAATGCACCTACATATTCTTCGTCTAATGTTGGTGAAGATGCAAAATTGCTTGTTAAATTGATTGTAGCATATTCAAATGCAACATTTGTTATAGTATCATATGTTACCGAAGCGGTCTTAGCAGTTGCTGATGATGGTGTACCCATAAATGTACTACTGCCACCAAAATTAACAGTATAACTTCCACTGCTAAATACTCTAATATTTGCATTACCGCCATTAATAGTGACATTTGAATTTGTTGCCGAGGTTGCACCTAAGGCATTTACATAATTTGTAAAATGTATCGTACCATAATTTTGTATAGTAACCGTTCCGCCCGTACTATTAACCAACACGCTACCCAAAGATTGGGATTGCCCAATAAGTTCGGATGCGCCCGAACCTGAAATTTTAGCGGTCAAATTATATGTATTCGGAAGTATTGTGTATATCGTCATACTAGAACTATTGATGGTTCGGTCTGTACCCATTCCTCCTATGGTAAGAGTAAGATTTTCATTAGACAATGTAGTTAAAAGGTCTGTTGGTGTAGTTACAGTAAGACTGTACGTTGGCACTTCTACATTTACAACTTCACCTTCAATAACCTCAAAGGTATTATTATATTGTTGACTATTATATGTTGCGGTTATAGTATATGCTCCAGTTACATATGTACTAACGGTATATAATCCGTCAGAACTCGTTGTGCCATTTAATCGCTGTCCAGTGACGCTACTTGTCAAAGTTACGCTTGTGCCACTTGGGGCGGTCACTACTATCGTACTTGCGGTCGCCCCCACGAGCATATTGGAGTTCTTCAAGTCGCTAATTATATTAGCGTCCCCAATTTGAGTCCAATTAAATCCGCCCGTCACCGCACCCATACCATAATTAGCATCGTATTCAAAAGTAGGCTCTCCTGTAACGTGACATAGTGTTATATTTCCGTTCCAATCCTTGAGTATCTTATTGTTACCATTTTTTAGGAATGTATTTATTTCATGCACCGTTCGCACTATTTCCCCTCGATTTAATGTATTATGTGTTCCAGTATCATCATAATAATTTGCGTCCAATATCAACCCAGTAGCACTACCCTCAAAATAATTTGTTTTTCCGTTCTGTATAATTTTAGGATACACACTGCCGATAGGCTCTAACACACCCACCTTTTGTTTTGAGGTTGTTGTGCCGTATGCTACTTTCGCTTTAAATTTATATGAGTTATTTATGTCCACAATAAATATACCATCAAAATGACTTACTACTATTGCCTCTTGTGATACGTTATCATCATCCGTATATTCAGTCACTAATGTGGACTCTATTCCACTGCTTGTTACCCCACAAAATCCATACTGATAACTTATACCGTTAGCCGCATAATAGTCCTGAAAATTTCTATTTGGAACTACCGATGACACTGGCACTTCAAATAAAGTTTCCCAACTATTCGGATTAAGTACGTTCATTTGTCTTTTCACTCTAATTTTTTCCACCGTGCTAATTACGGACGAATCGGGGGTTACCAGCAGATTAACGTACCCGTCGCAAGAATTATTAGTGGGCTTAATTGTCCCAGTGACCGTTACCGCACTTTGATTTATTGCAAAACTCGTCTTACCAGTGTTAAGAGCAAAACCAGTAGTAGTTGCTGAGCCACCCCAAGTTTCCCCCTTACACTCAATGCTATATGTAGTTGAATCCTCAAAATTTGAATATGTGTACGATAAACTTACTGGCACAGTTGTTGGAATTGGATTAATTGAGACCATATCGATTGGAACGGAATTTGAACCTTTATATAAATAAAATGTGCAAGCTGTCAATATATCGCTTTGGGCTTGATTGTAGTTGATTGTGAAAGTGTACTCCCCAGCGTCTATTGCACTTGGTATTGTTGTAAATGCGAACGTAGGCGTTGCCAAGCAATAAAATTGCATATAATTACTCACGTCCGTCCATGCGGATGTACTTGAGTCCAAAACTTGCACCGCTACTTTATAATATGTTCCATTTACCAATGGAATAGTCGCGGTATCATTCATATCCTTTGTGAAATCAAAAGTCTTGGCCGAAGTGGTTTGTGTTGCACTTACACACAACGCCCCAGTATTGTTATTATATATCAGTAACCTCACGCTTGACCAACTCAAATCTTCCGTCACCTTAAACTTAAATTGATTTAACACCGTGCTACTTGTCGCCCCCGTTGGAGCAACGTCAAATGACCTTACGGCACTTAAAGTCAATGCCATAAATGCCCTCCTTTCTTATTATTCTATTGTTAATATATCTATACCATAAGACTCGACACATTCATGTTCAATCTTACAGCCCCTATATTTTTCCCAACCTTCACTAAAATACACATAATCCGCCTGTGATAATAATTTAAGACTTTCTCCTAAATACCACAAAGGGTTAGTTTCATGTGTAACATCCGTAAAAAACGAATCTATAATTTCCATATTGGGAAACCATTCGCCCATTTTTGTTCTTTGAGCCTTAATTTCATCCGTGGTTTTATCTCTCATAGGTTGTGATATAATTTTTTCATTAAAATTTCCTTTCTATTTCTATAATATTGTTTTTATTTACATCTTCCCCAAACATATAACGATGTGTAGCAGTATTGGCTTCCTGACAATGAACTTAAAAATACACTCGTAATGGTCGTTGTATCGACAGTAACGAACTGCGATATAGTATATCCATTACCACATCGCTTGTCCTGAACTGCTCCACTTGTACTAACAGGGGATACACCTGCAGTAATTCTTTTTTGTCCATTATGCTATTCTCCTGTATCTATATACCGCAACATACGGCGGCATGTTATTATGCGCTTGCGAGCCTCCCGAGCCGTTCGTCGTGCCGCTGTGCGTGTGCGCGCCTGCGGACGAGGATGTGACATCAAATGTCCCTGAGAAGTGCATGGCGTCTGCATTGCCGGTGCCGTAAGCATCGACACGTTTATGCCCTGTCGCATGTGTGTGGGCGCCCGCCGAGTCCGTTGTGAACGTGTGGCGGTGGTCTGGCATCTCGGTTTGGGTTAATGTGTGCGTAGCTTCTCCCCCTTCTGCGGAAACTGAATACGAATTGCCAGCACCTACAAGCATCCTATCAACTCCATATGCCTCCCATGTTCCGAACCCAAAGTACTCTTGCACTTTTGCAACCGTAGATAAATCAGGAGCAGTGCCTGTTGATATACCGCTATCGCACCATTCAAATATAACTCCTATCGGATACATTTTCTTATATATACCAGCTGATATAGAATCTATGCTTGGCGAGTTTATAATGAACGCATTTGTTGATTGATTGTTGGGATATGTAATTGTCACCACATCTCCTAAAACCAAATTTGTATTTACCGTTTTTATCGATGTATATTCACGTCCATCTACCGTCACGTTATATGTCCCATCAGCATTGACCGCCGTAATTTCGCCCCACCGTGTTTTATCAAAACCTGCAGAGTTAATTTTAGTTTCTATCATTGAGTCAACACTATCGACTATTTGCTTTATTGCGTCCGTATTATTTGTTGACATTTTAAATTCTCCTTTTGTTATGTAATTAAGGGGTAGAAAATAAAGCTACCCCTTAGATATTTATGTTACCTTTGTAAAGTTCTTTGCTTTGCTATTCGGTCAAAATTCATTATTATGTCCTCGGCAATATCTTTACCATTATTACCATTTACTACAATCGCCCCACTACCCAAATTAAATTGAGTGACGGAATGATTATCGTTGCTGACACTTTGAATGTTGGCAAATTGGGTGGGTGTCATTGTACCCCACTCCATGAGATTTTTCGTCATGGCGGAAGATATTATTCCGTCCCCACTACCAACGTGCATTTCAGCACCCTTTTCACCAACTATCGAAAGGGGTTCTGTGGACAAAGTTCCTGTCGCATGGGTGTTAATCCCGTCAATGTAGTCCGATATACTCTTACTCATGGCGGCATTCAGGTCACCGCTAACACCATTTGTTTCAAGCCATTCACTAAATGCCTCTGCCCCAGCTTGCCCAGCCACGGCCTTTTTAGCAAAGTCGGACAAATCGCTCATACTCATAGAAAGTAATTGGGTTAAAGTAACCCCACCGCTATTCTTTTCGGCGGTTATAGTATCAATTTTGTCCTCATAGTCAGTAAGAATATTGTTCCACTTATCTATTTCAGAGTCAATCTCAGCCTCTCTTAAATTCCTCTCGGCTTCCTCTACCTCGCTCTTGCTCGCAACCCATTGCCATTTGCCGTCCTTATATATCATGACTTTTTTATTTTGAGCTGTGGCCAAAGCGTTCTGCTTTTCAAGCAAATCATTTGAACTGCTTAAAGCGTCCTTTTCAGCCTCTAATTCTTTGACGTGAGCATCAATTGTTTTCTGAACTAACGACTTTTGATTATCGTACATTTCGGAAACTTTACTTGAATATGTGGACTGTAATTTAGTCAATTGATTATAATATTCTTCGTAACTAATGACACCCTGTTTCAAATAACGGTCTAAATTTGACTTTTGGGTAGCATATGAGTTTGCATCCGCTTTGACCATTTTAATATCGTGTTCTGCTTTTGCCGCATATAAAGATGATAAATATTCTTTGTACTCTTTGTTAGTAAGATATTTATTCTTTTTAGCCTTGTTTATTTTCGCTAACGCACTATTGAAATTCCCACTGCCGTTTTCATAACCGCTAGTTAGGCTATCAATAGCATCTTCGGCTAATTCTTTCCCATAATCAAATGCGGACTGCTTTTGCTCACGGGTGTTACTCGTACCAATACTTTTTCGCTTGTTGGTCGCTTTTTTAAGACTCTTTCTTTTCTTTAACGCCTTAACTTTCTTATTGAATGATGTCACAAGCTTAGCGTATTTAGTTTGATAACTTGCCTCCGTGATTTTATTTACACTTAACTCATAATCAAGCGTATCAAGTTTACTTTGAAACCTATTCTGTAATTTTTCGTAAGCCTTATTATATGCACTATTAGCCTTTTTTACAGCCTTAGACGCCTTCTTACCTTTAGCAAAATGAGGAATAGCTTGCTTTCTACCACTAAGCATTTGGCGTGTTTCTTTAGCAGTATATACGGTATCACCTTTGCCGATATTTACAAGTGCTTCTTCGCCCCCATTAGCAATGAACGTATCTCCATTCGCCCTACGAATAAGTTCGGGATATTGCCCATTAGCTTTTCCGCCGGTTGGATTATCATTGACCACAGATAAGAATGACTTTTGTGAATTTCGTACACCCCTTGCCGACTTGCCCGCTTTTTTAGTACTTATCTCGTGAATTTCCTTATATTTAATAGTTATAGTTTTATCTGTTAAGTTACTAATGGCTGTTTTTAGACTATCCACACTCTTTTTTACTGCTTTGGCTGTACCATTATCACTTACTTTAATTTTTTTAGACTTTGGTTTATCCGCTTTTATGGTTTTCATGGCGGCATTATATGCTTTAGCGTCCACCGACACTTTTACTTTTTTAACGTTACCTTTTTTAGATGAAGTTTTATATATACTATCAATTTGCTTTTTCGCCTTTTTATATTCGGGCGCACTTATAAGCTTTTGGTCGTATAATTTTTTAGCTGAGGCTTGCGCTTCTTTTGCTGTTCCGCCAATATTTTTTATATTTTTTATGAACTTCTTTGGGTTAAAACCTAATAGTTTATTACCCTCTTTATTCATTTTTCCAAATGAATTGCCCGACACATTGCCAACTTTCATTAAATTCTTAGAAAGCGTTTTGGCGTTTTTAGAAAACTTAAATATGCTATTTCCGCTTTTTTTAAAAGACTTAATTAGTTTGTTAGTCTGTTTTGTTGTGAGGCCTTGTTGTTTGCCATATTTTTTTAATGCGCTAATAGTGGTAGTATATCCTTTACGGGTTGTCTTTACTGCACTATTACTTTTCTTTAATGCTTTTGTTGCACTTTTAACACTTGGCTCAATTTTTAACTTATCTCCACCTTGTTGTATTAACGCTCGCAAAGCATCTTTTGTTAGTCCTAATTTCTTTTGTAGTTTGGGTAAATCATCTTGAGATAAAGTCACCACCCCGTTTTTAAATTTACCTATACCACCGTTACCACTATCCAAGCCACCCGATTCAGTGAGCAAAGTCATTGCATTTTTAGTAGATGATAAAGCATCCTTGTAAATTTTAAGGGCTTTAGTGGAGTCAGTCATGTTCTTTGGGTCTGAAAACACGCTCTTTTTCTGAGTCTTTTTATCGCTACTATTGAGACTGGTCATAAACTCTCGCACATCGGGGGTAGTGTCTTTTATTTGAGTCTTAATTTTCGACAATTCGTCATTTACCGTTTGCCACCCTTTTACAGATTTATAATTATCGGGATAATTTTTCTCATATGCCTTTTTTATGTCCTCTAAGTTCTTTATTTGCTTTTGTGCCGACTCCCTGCTATTTAACACATTTTCTTTGAACACCCTATCTCCGGTTCTCTCATACGCTTTCTGAGAAGTGTAAGCATCTTCTAACGCTTTAGTATATGCTTCCACAGCATCTTTGGTCTTAGTAGACGACTCTGTTTTAGTGCTTCTACCATAACCTATTTTTTTAGTTGTCTTTTGAGTGTCCTCAAAAGCCTTTTGCTTTTTCTTTGTAGTTAAGTCGATTTGCTCTCTAAGTAAGTCATTTTCTTCTTGCAGTATCTTTATTTCGGTTTCATCGGCACTTGATTTGGTTGGTTTAGATTGCAGTTTACTTAATTTTTCAGTATTTGTTTTAAGTTCACTTTGTTCTTTACTGAGTTTTTTTGAGGTCGATTTATATATGCCCGCCGCACTATTGGCTTCCGCCCACTTAAGGGCTAATATACTCACAGCAGCAGCTATTCCAGCAATCCCTAAACCTTTAAGGTGGCCTTTTAATAATCCCACCACTTTGCTTGTTTTATTGGCGTTTTCATGCAAACTTTTAAATGCCGTTCTAGCCTTATTTATATCTTTACTGCCCAAATAAGTGAACACATTAGATATGGTAGTTTTTAAATTTTTAAATTTCTGACCCAACTTAGTTGCTACATTAGCCCCGTCAGCCAAAGTTGCAAATGGCTCGGCTGTACGAAACGCCTTAATTACATTAAATAACCCAGTTGCTGACGCTGTGACAAGACCAATTTTAATCGCCGCCCCAGCAAAATCACTACTTACGAATTTTAACGCACCCACACCAATATCGACAAAGCCTTTGGCTACGCCTGAATTGACTATTGAATTCGCCAAATCTTTAAATTCTTTTTTTAGCATTGTCAGCTTATACGATAAGGACTCGGTATAAGCCTCGTTTTCCTTCATTGCGCTACCACTCGAATGAATTGATGTTTGAGTAGCCTCTTGTGCGTGCTTGAAGTTGCCTAATACCGAAGTAAATACCTCAAATTGGTTCTTACCTGCAAGTGTAATCGCCAAAGCTTGTTTTTCTTTATTAGACATTTTTCCCCATGATTTGGACATTTCACCCAACACGGAATATGTATTTTTCATATCACCTGTCTTTTTATTAAACAGGTTTATTGTTTTAGTTGAACCAGCGACTTGATAGGAAAAGGTTTTGGACTTCTTCCCAATCCCAGCAATATTATTTCCGATGGTTCGAAGCTCGACAGCCCTTGCAATTACTGGGATTGCTCAATTTTAATTATTTAATTTTTTATCCAAAATGCGTTTATAATCATTGTTCTGTATGCACTTATAGGATAATTCTATTAGAGATATATTATGTCTTTTGCAAAACTCCTTTTTTATATTATCCTTTCTTACTTGGTCTTTAAACTTTTCTTTTCCTCCAAAATATTCTATTGGAGTGTAATGCTGTTTGCCTTGAACTTCAATTAAAGTGTTTTTATCTTCAATATAAAAGTCGAACTTTAATCTATTAGTGTCTTTACAATCAGCATATGTCTTTTGAGTAACAAATTTAATATGATTATCCATTAGCCAATTAAACACAACTTCCTCTAACACTGACCCTGTGTTTAATTCGTTTGAAAAACATAATTCTTTTTTTTCAATTAACTTAGATATTCGACATTGTTTTATCTCATTTCCTTTTTTTACTTTAACTGTTTTGCCTTTTATCTTTTGATGTGGTATAGTTTCATCGAGAGCCTTCAATTTAACAAAATGCCTTAAATTTTCTAATACATATGGGTTATGTTCCCAAAATCTATTGAATGAACCTCCACTTTCAAGAGTTTCTAATTTTGCTTGCCCTTTATAACCTTTGTAATCTTGAACATTAACTCTTACATGATTTCCCGTCCATTTTTCGTCCAATAAAATATACCCGCATTTTTCTACTCTCCTACGAATATCTTCAATATTTTGCAATTTTGTTTCCTGTATTTCTCTGACACAATCATAACATATCTTATATTTATATTTAAGCACATTTCCCAAGAGTCCTTTAAATGTCTTTCCACATCTCCCACATTTAAACCACATAAACTCTTTGCCACCTCTAAAAGAGTCCTCTATTAAAATTGTTTTAAACTCATTTCCCTCTTGTAATGCTAAATTTATATTATGTATTGCATATGGATTTTTTATATCAAATTTATGAGATGTATTAAGTTTGCCTTTATTATAAATGTTATTATGATATTTATATCCTTGTTCATCGGAATAATCAATAAAATTATCCTCACATTTAATTAAACTATATTTTTTATCTCTTATCTCTTGTAACCTTTTTTCTTTTTTATCCATTATTCTCCTTTATATGTTTTCACATTTTTACAGACTATTTCTTCACCCTATAAATAGGGGCAGTTCTTTTCGATTTCTCTACTCTATATCAGATAGTCGTTTGACACATTCCTCTTCGGAACTTTGTGACCAATCATCCATTATTACAAAACTTAGATTTTTCAATCATATCTCATTCTTAATATTTTTAACAGTTTCCCACATTCACGCTCAGACATATTTCATTCTCACGTTGTAGTTATTAAGACTTTAGGAGTTACTGGTTTTAGAACTGTATTAAATGCACATTACTATACATTGAAGCCTTCTAACCCATCGGAAGTTATTTTGACCTCTTGCAACTTTTCCTGACTGTCCCTGCATAATTTCCGTTCCTGCTGTGACCAGTCCAAGTGTTTCATCGTAACTATTACCTAAAGCACCCATTGCAGAGGATGTTTTACTTAAGGCTGACTGCAAATTAGTTGATGAAACAGCATAATTATTTGAAACCTCATTTACAGAATCTATAATTTTAAAACTTTTGCTTGCTGGAATATTAAATGCCTTCATTTGCGATGTAATAAATCCGGCCGCAGTTCCAGCATCCATTTCACTGTCAGCAATGTTTTGGAATACTGTCGCCGTTTTTGCCAATGTTGCCGATTGTGAATCGGTATAACCTGACTTTTTAAATTGCGTTGCCGCATCATACATTTCAGATGTCGTTCTACCCGACACTTCCCCGTATTTAGAAAGTTTTTGTGTCTGAGCATCTAAGTCCTTACCCCTTAGACTTGAAACTTTCTTATATTCGGTCATAGCATCGTCTAATTCTTTGACCGCCGTAACCGCCCCTCCAATTGCCGCAGTAACGCCGGAAATCAAAGTTGTCGCCGCCAAGAATTTTCCTACCTTTAATACAATGTCGCCAAAACCTTGCTTCATTTTATTTGTAGAAGCCGCCATTGTTTGAAAAGAACTTGTCGCCTTTCCCGTTGATTTATTTAAAGTATGTGTAGACTTGACTACCTCTCCCATATTGTTTCTAAATTGTTTAGTGGTCGTAACAAGTTGACTTCCGTCTGACGTAAAATGTATTTTGGTGCTTTTTGATATTTGTCTTAATTGTCCCTGTATTCCAGTCGAATCCAAATACGCTTTTAGTCTTAATGTAAAATCTGAATTAGCCACTTATATTCCCCCTTTCTTTGAGAATGTGAGAATATGCTACCAATATAGCGTCACTTATGTCGTCTTGATTGAATTTGCTAGTCTTTGACTTCCATATTAAATTCAGTCCGAATGTCTTGTTCGCATATTCTATGCTCGCTTTCTTTTGTTCATCTCGCTTCATATCCTTTCTATTTCCCGTAAACATTCCCAATTGTTTTCGCCATTGGGTTACCCCCACAAATGTAGGAGTAACATTATGTGAAACACATACACCTAATACTACACCTTGTAAGGCACATAACAATTTAAGTGTTTGTGGATTATTAATCATCAAAGGAACGTCCTCACATACAATTTCCGTTATCTCATAAGCTTTACATATTCGTGAAACTTGTTCGCCCATCCATAGTATTCGTTCTCGCCAATCTGACACCTGTTCAGGAATTTCCCAAACTCCAAAATCGCTTAAAATTTCACTTTCGTTAAATAGGGCGTAGCCACTTTTTTTAGTGGACATATCTAATCCTAATATCATGCACCCCATCCTATTCCAGCACCTACGTTTAACCCTAAACTTCTACAATGCTGTGAAAAGTACATAGGAATTAAACCGTCTGCCTCTGTTAAAAATGTGTCCCAAAAATCCGTTGCTGGTGTTGCTGGAAATCCATGAAATTCAGGCGAGTTACCTTCATTTTTTATATGAGCCATAGTTTCCATATCTAATACAGGATAATTACTACTATAATCTGACCCATGTGAAAATGGTGGAGTTCTACTCAATTGTCCAAATGGTTGTAAACTCGCCTCAGCCGTCATAAGGCTTACAGCACCCGACATTACGTTCCAATTTTCACCAAATTCATTAGTTCTACCTGTTGAATCTGTCCACCCATTTGTCCATGTGCCACCTGTATATACACGCTCTTGAATTATTTCTTGTAATCTTTCCAACATATCATCTGCCGTATCATTCACCGCTTGCGATAGAACCGGCATTATCCGTGTCAGACTCGTTATCATTACTCATCACACCTTTCGCTTGTTCTAAGAATGTCATCCAGCCTTTTTTAGATTTAGGCAAATTTTTCATAGTTTTGTCTGCCAAGAGATTAATTGAATCCATAAATTCTATGACCGCATTTGCCATTCTATTCATTCCGCAATCAGCACTCTGCGAATAATCTATACACTTTTCAAGAATATCTATATTCTCCACATTCTCGTATATATGACTTATAACTTCGTCCGATACAAATTTATCATAATCATCACTCGTTACATTTCCGTCCTCATCCATTGGCACTTCCAAATCCGTGCAAAACTGAACAAGCATCATGTGCTTTATAAAATATCTTTCGAGCATGGTTGACTGAGCCTCCACAGCCTTTATAATTGCATCCATTTGTCCGTAAGTTAAAAATCTATTTACATTAAATTCCATTTTATTCTCCTTTTTTTCTATGTATTAGTATTCAGAACAAAATTGTTCAAGAACACGTTATATAAATTCTCTCGGTCAATATCTTTTAACATTCCCTTATAACACAACACTTGAGAGTCCACGTCTATGGTGGTTACTTGCTCGCACAAAACAGTACAATCATTAAGAAAATCATACTCTTTGCCTCTCAAGTCATAATGTGTCGGAATTTTATTTTTATGTTTTGTTGTAGTAGGAACACATATCGTGGTGGGACTAAATTGGTTGCCTATGCAATTTTGTAATATAATAGCAAGTCGAACGCCCTGTTGTACAGAGCCTTTCGACTTGCCGAAGTCCACTACATATATGCCCCATTGATTGACATATTTTTTCATGTTTAATTGTGTCCGTTCTTTAATAATTGGTCGTTAAATTCATGTTTTATTTCACATAAATACTTATACGCCGCATCCAATTCCCCATTAGGTTTTTCGCCCTTAACACACCTTGTTAATTGCTCTAACACGCTGGCGTTTGCTTTTAAGAATTTTAATTCCAATAAATGAGTCCTGTCTCTCGTCTCCTCTCGCTGTTTAGATTTCTTTTGTCCATTGTGTATCACCATTAAAACCAATCCCGACAACATTGAACTTAAAAATCCAAGTAATGTCCCTATAAGCGTCATGCTCATTTTATTTTAAAACCTCACTCTTCTTCTACTGCGTCTTTAACGTCCTCTTTTACTTTACTTTTCTTTTTGACTTGTGGTTCCGTACCTTTTATGTAATACTCATTCTCATATTTTATAATTTCTACATAATCAGGAACGTTATCGTATATATTTGGTACGCTTATTACCATATTGCCCATATCAACATATAATTCGTTGTGTAAACAAAATAATATTTTATTTTTTCCAGTTGGCACTTTTTTACCCTCCTTTTTTAACTTACAAGTAAACATTGAGTCTAAAGGTTTCCATATTAATTCTTTT
>Ga0172378_10002187_pt1 | contig 18240 bp, 18 predicted proteins | sample GrowelOW332metaG_FD_119755 | JGI IMG/M metagenome (GOLD analysis project Ga0172378, IMG submission 119755) | Groundwater microbial communities from an aquifer near a municipal landfill in Southern Ontario, Canada - Pumphouse #3_1 metaG | ecosystem: Environmental > Aquatic > Deep subsurface >... | reverse complement strand
CAGGTAATTACTGAAGCAACAGAAAAAGCGGAATCAATTACAAGAGAAGCAGCTTTAGATGCTCGTATGCAAGTTTATGAATTAAAACTTGCTGCTGAGAAAGACATTAAGGAAAAACGGTCAGAAGCTCAAAAACAAGAGAGTAAATTACTGCGACGAGAAGACAATCTCAATTTCCGTGATGAAGTTTTGACAAATAAAGAGAAACAATTTGAAGAAAAAAATAATCAATTAACCGAAAAATTTAACGTACTGGGAAAGATGGAAGATGATTTAAACAAGAAAAAAGATCAACAGATACTAGAATTAGAAAGAATCGCTTCGATGAGTTCCGAAGAAGCTAAACGCGAATTAATGGAAGTAGTCGAAAAGAAGATTCAAAATGAGATTACCTCATATATTAAAGATCAAGAAGATGAAGCGAAATCAAAGGCTGCCGAAAGTGCACGTAATATCATTAGTTTAGCGATACAGCGTTATGCACAAGAAGAAACCCAAGAGAAGACGGTTTCCGTTGTTGCTTTACCAAGTGAAGAAATGAAGGGCCGGATCATCGGTCGTGAAGGACGTAACATCAAAGCTATTGAACAAGCTACCGGTGTTGATCTGATCATTGATGATACACCTGAAACAATCACGGTATCTTGTTTTGATCCAATTCGTCGTGAGATCGCTCGCCAAGCCCTGGAGAGCTTAATCAAAGATGGTCGAATCCATCCAGGAAGAATTGAAGAAGTGGTTAAGAAAGTTACTGATGAGCTTGAAGAGACTATCCGAAAGACTGGTGAAGAGACAATCTTTGCATTGGGCTTAGGAAAGATGGATCGTGAGATCATCCGTTTAATCGGGCGTTTAAAATATCGTTATAGTTATGGTCAAAATGCTTTACAACATAGTATTGAAGTAGCATCTTTGGCAGGGATTATGGCTGCCGAACTTGGAATGAACCAAAATTTAGCTAAACGTGCCGGATTATTACACGATATTGGTAAAGCGGTTGATTTTGAAGCTGAAGGAAGTCATGTCGAACTTGGCGTCAAAATTGCTAAAAAACATGGTGAAAACAATATCGTAATCAATTCGATTGAATCGCATCATGGTGATGTAGAAGCTAAATCAATCGTTGCGGTTTTAGTAGCAGCTGCTGATACACTAAGTGCAGCACGTCCAGGTGCTCGTTTTGAATCAATGGAAAATTACATCAATCGTTTAGAAAAACTTGAAGAAATCGCTAATGGCTTTGAAGGTATTGAAAAGACTTATGCCATTCAAGCCGGTAGAGAGATACGAGTTATGGCTATTCCTGACAAGCTTGATGATAATGCATGTCACATGATAGCTCGACAGATCAAAGAAAAGATTGAAAATGAGATGACTTACCCCGGACAGATAAAAGTTACTGTCATTCGGGAGACAAGAGCTCAAGAAATAGCTAAATAATGATTAGAATACTATTTATTGGCGACATTGTCGGCAAAAGTGGACGTGATATCGTAAAAGAATTACTGCCAAAACTAAAGACCGATTATCGACCGGATTTTATCATCGCTAATGGAGAAAATGCAGCTCATGGAAAAGGAATCACTCCAAAATTATTCCGTGAGCTTCTTTCTTTTGGTATCGATGTGGTGACCATGGGTAATCATACCTACGCTAAAAATAATATTTATGATATTATCGAAGATAAACAACTTGTGCGACCAATTAATCTTTTACCAAATGATCGTGGTTCAGGACTGAGATATTTTAATGTCAAAGGCACAAATATTGGAGTACTCAATGTGATCGGTCAAGCCTTTATGGAAAGAGATGTTCTTGATCCTTTTGGTTTCGTTAAGAATATTTTTAAAGAAGACTGTTGTTATATAGTTGATTTTCATGGAGAAACAACGAGTGAAAAAGCAATTTTTGCTTATCATTATCAAAGTAAGATCGCAGCATTACTTGGAACACACACTCATGTTCAGACAGCTGATGAGCGAATTATAAACGGTTGTGCGTTTATCAGTGATGTTGGAATGTGTGGGGCTTATGATAGTATCATTGGACGTGATGTTGATGAGGTTATCAACAATATGATCAATAAAGAGAAGACCCACTATCAAATTGCTGAAGGTCCAGGAGTCTTTTGTGGAGTTATCGTTGATATTGAAGATAGCCGTGCGATTAATATCGAACGGATTCAATTAAGACCAAATTAAAATTAAATAGTATATTCATTGAAAGAATGAGATTTGATTGGTATAATAGTGTGGTTATAAAGAGGAGGTCTATATGCCAGCAAAAGTTGATAAGGATACTTGTATCGGTTGTGGAGCATGCGTTGGAGTATGTCCCGTTGAAGCAATCAAGCTTGAAGACGATGGAAAAGCCGTTGTCGATGAAGGCGTTTGTATTGATTGTGGTGCATGTGTTGCTACTTGCCCAGTAGGAGCTATTTCACAATAAACCAAGCTAATGCTTGGTTTTTAAAAGGAAATTATGAATAACAAATTACCCTCACTTCAAGATGCTAAAATAAGAACCCAAACAAAATCTTTAATCAAAAGAGATCTTTTTAGGTTAGATTTGGCAGCCAGTAATATTGGTGTGGGTAAAAATTGTTATGTACGTACATATGGTTGTCAGGCTAACGAAAGAGATTCGGAAACTTTACGAGGCATGCTTAAACAGATGGGATTTCAGTTAGTAGATGACGAAAAGATCGCTGATCTGATCATTCTTAACAGTTGTGCTATTCGCCAAAATGCCGAAGATAAGGTGTTTGGCGAGCTTGGATATTTGAAACAATATAAAGATATCAATCCTAAGTTGATCATTGGGCTTTGTGGTTGTATGGCTCAGGAAGAAGCTGTTATTGATACACTTCTTAGTAAATATCCTCAAGTTGATCTAATCTTTGGTACACACAATATTCACCGCTTACCACAGTTGCTCTATCAGGTCATGATTAATCATGAAAGGGCGATTGAAGTATACTCGAAAGAGGGAGAAGTTATTGAGGGAGTACCAACGGATCGCTTTAGCCAACATAAAGCTTGGGTAAATATTATTTATGGTTGTAATAAATTTTGTACATATTGTATCGTTCCCTTTACCAGAGGAAAAGAGCGATCACGTTTGATAGCGGATATCATTGAAGAAGTAAATGATCTAAAAAACAAAGGTTATCAAGAAATTACATTGCTTGGTCAAAATGTTAATGCATATGGTAAAGATCTAGCATATGAAGATGGTTTTAGTTTACTACTTGAAGAGGTTGCCAAAACAGGTATCAATCGAGTTCGATTTACTACCAGTCATCCTTGGGATTTTACTGATCAAACGATTGATGTAATGGCTAAATATGATAATATCATGCCATTTTTACACTTACCGGTTCAATCTGGTAATAACGAGATCTTAAAAAAGATGGGTCGTAGATATACGATTGAAAGATATAAAGAAATTTATGATCGCTTAAAGAGGGTCATTCCTAATTGTGCTTTTTCAACTGACATCATCGTCGGATTTCCAAATGAAACCGATGCTCAGTTTCAAGATACATTGAATTTATATGACTATTGTCAGTTTGATAATGCTTATACTTTCATATATTCCCCTCGAATAGGGACACCAGCTGCTCGAATGGATGATAATGTCTTGTATAAAGTTAAACAAGAACGTTTAAAGGCTTTAAATGTAAAAGTGAATCACTATGCTTTATTGAATAGTAATACTTATGTAAATAAAGTAGTTAAAGTCTTAGTTGATGGGTTAAGTAAAAAGAATAAAAATATTTATAGCGGTTATACCGAAAGTAATAAGTTAGTAAATTTCTCCGGAGAAAACCTAGAGATAGGCATGATCGTCGATGTTTTAATCGTGGAAGCAAAAACTTGGTCGCTTAACGGAAAACGTGTATAATAGTATAATTGAATAGAAGTTTTAAATCGAGTATAATAAAAGAAAGATAATGGAGGTCAAAATGGACAATATCCGCCTTTTTGCATTAGGTGGTCTTGATGAAGATGGGAAGAACCTATACGTCATAGAGATCAATAATGAAATAATTTTAATTGAAGCCGGTCTAAAATACCCGGAAACTGATCAATTGGGAGTTGAAATGGTCATTCCGGATTTTAGTTATTTACAAAAAAACAAAGAAAAGATTAAAGCAATCTTTATCACTCATGCGCATGACGATGTCTTAGGAGCCCTGGAGTATTTGATCAAACAGATCAATATCCCAATTTATACAACACCTTTAACAGCACTTGTCATTGAAAAAAATCTGAAAAGACAAGGAATCACTAATTATAAGCTAAATGTCATTAAACGCTCTGATCAGCTAAAGATTGGTAAGATTGATGTCATTACTTTCGGAATGACTTTATCGATCATGGATGGATTTGGTTTAGCAATCCAGACAAACCATGGGTATATCGTCTATTGTGGTGAATTCATTATCGATTCCGATGTTAAGATTGCATCATTTTCAAGTGATGTCTCTGAATTAGCTGATATTGGTAAAAAAGGTGTTTTCGCACTTTTATGTGAATCAAACGGAGCTGATAATAAAGGTTATACAGCACCACAACATATCATCACAGATCTTGTTGAATCGCATATTGAAGCGGCTCAGGGAAGAATCATTATTACTGCTTATGAACAAAATCTTTATCGAATTATTGAGATTTTAGAATTAGCTAGTAAATATCATAAAAAAGTCTATATATATGATGATGGACTACGCGAATTATTACAAAAAGTTGAAAAACTTGGTTATTATGCGATTCCACCACGTTTGGATGTCGCAAAAAACAAAATTAATGAAGACGCTAATGACATTATTATTTTAGTTACCGGAAACGGACCAAATGTCTTCAAGATTATGATGAAGATCGCAATGGGTGAAGATGCTGATTTATCACTACAAGAGAGTGATACGGTCATAGTTGGATCTCCAAGTGGGGATTCCATTGAGCTTGAAGCTAGCAATATGGAAAATGAATTATATAAAGAAAATGTTAAAGTTGTTACTTTAGATAGCCATCAGGTTCATTCGATGCATGCCTCAAGTGAAGATCTGAAGATGATGATCTATCTATTTAAACCAAAATTCTATATCCCGATCAAAGGTGAATATCGTCAATTGGTAAATAATGCCAATATCGCTTTAGATATGGGCTACCGTGCTGATCATATCATTGTTTTAGATAATGGACAGATTGCCACTTTTGAAAATGGAAACTTAAAGACTACCTCTGATCTGATCGATCTGACCGATACGATGATCGATGGTAATGATAATACTGATATTAGTAGTTTTGTCTTAAAAGACCGTGCGGTATTATCTAAAGATGGCGCGATCATTGTTGGTATCATCATCAATTACAACACTAAAGAAGTAATTGGTGGACCAGATGTTCAATCACGAGGTCTAATCTATTTGAAGGATGCTGATTATATCGTTAAAGAAGTTGGTAAGATCCTAGAAGATACAATCAAAGAAGCTGTTGCGCAAAATCGTTTTGAAAATATGGCAGTTCGCATGGAAGCTAAGGAGCGCATCACACGTTATTTGTTGAAAGAAACAGGAAAAAGACCGATGATCTTACCGACGATCGTCGAAATAAACATCAACGAATAAGCGGAGGATCTAATGAGTAAGAAAAAAGGTAAATCTTTAAAGAATAAACAAGAAAAAGATATATATATAAGCATCATAGCGATATTTTTAATCGCTTTTACAGTAATCGGTTATCAAAAGTATGGACCGATAGGTATCTTTTTAACGAGCATTATCTCCTATGTTTTTGGAGTAACTTATGCTCTTGTTTATTGTTATATCATTATATTAGCTTTATATTTGTTGTTTTTTCGAGAAAAATCATTAAGGATCAAAAGATTCATCATTGCTGGAATGATTTTTTATCTGACATATCTTCTATACGCCGCTATTCCACTAAATGCTGAATTAATTGGTTTTAATGTCTTACAAGACTACCTTAATCAATCAGTTGCGATATTTAGTGGATCAGTTAGTGCCCAGGGAGGAATCGTTGGAGCTTTTCTCTACTCGCTATCATCCCTGTTAGTAGCTAAAAATGGTACTTATGTGGTCATCGTTACGATGATCATCTTAGGTTTATTAATGTTGGTTGACTTCACGAAGGTGAAAAAGCTTTTTGGCAAGACTTACGATAAATTTAGTGATACGACGATCAGTTTTAAAAGTGAAAAGAATAATTATGATCTAATAGATCCTATCGAAAAAGAACCAAAAAAACACAAAGCTCTTTTTATTCAAGTTGATGAACCAAGAGTTGAACCGATTGTAATACCAGCTAATACAGAAACAATTAAGACAAATTCGGCTGCGACCAGTCATATCAATTTAAATTATGTCTTACCTCCGATCACTATCTTAGATAATGTCACAAATAAAAAGAGTTCTAATATTAATATGCGAGCTGCTGATCAAAAATCTAAACGCTTGATCGAAATCTTAAGTGAATTTGGGATTAATGCTGAATTTATCAGTAATAATATCGGACCATCTGTCACCAAGATTGAGATTAAACCTGATTCAAATGTTAAAATCAGTAAGATCGCCTCTATCCAAGATAATCTTAAAATGGAATTAGCAGCTAAGAGTATCCGTATTGAAGCTCCGATTCCAGGACGTAATGCGGTAGGTGTTGAAATTCCAAATGTTGAAATGACACCTGTTAGAATGTTCGAATTAATAACTTCGATTCCCGATGAACTAAAAGCTAAGAAATTATTATTTATCCTAGGTAAAGACTTAATGGGCAAGCCGGTTTATTGTGAACTTGATAAAATGCCTCATCTTTTGATCGCCGGAGCTACCGGCAGTGGTAAATCTGTGTGTGTGAATGGTTTGATTTCTACGATCTTACTTAGAACTACTCCTGACGAAGTTAAATTGTTATTGATTGATCCTAAAAAAGTTGAATTTACCCAATATCATGATATCCCACACCTTATTGGACCGGTTATCAGTGATAGTAATGACGCTTCAAGAGCCCTAAAAGTAATCGTTGATTATATGGAAAACCGGTATGAAGTATTTTCAAAAGTAGGAGTAAGAAATATCTCTTCTTATAATGACTATATCAATAACCATCCAGAAGAAAAGCTTTCCTCGATGCCGCGAATCGTCGTCGTTATCGATGAATTAGCTGATCTAATGTCAACGGTTGGAAAAGATGTCGAACAAAGTATTCAGAGAATCACACAATTAGCCCGTGCCGCCGGTATTCATTTGATCGTAGCGACACAAAGGCCAAGTACGGATGTTATTACCGGTATTATTAAGGCAAATATTCCCAGTAGGATTGCTTTTGCGGTAAGTAGTGGTATCGACTCCCGAACAATTATTGATACCGTAGGAGCGGAGCGCTTGCTTGGAAACGGTGATATGTTATATTGGCCGATCGGTGAACCAAGTAGTATTAGACTACAGGGTGTTTATGTCACCGATGATGAAGTCAATAGAATCGCTGATTTTACCAGCAAACAGATGAAACCAATGTATGATGACGCCTTTATTCGTCTTGATGAATTGGATAAGAATCAAGATCCATTTATGAGTGACTCAAATAATGATCCGTTATATGATGAAGTTTTTACTTATATCAGTGAAGTACAAAAAGCTTCTACATCATTATTACAACGTAAATTTGGTATCGGTTATAATCGAGCTGCTAGATTGATCGATGTATTGGAACAAAGGGGATTGATCGGACCATCGCAGGGTAGTAAGCCTCGAGATGTGTTTATCGAAAAACCAGAATTATAAAGTTCCTTAACAAGGAACTTTTTATCTTCATACAGTTAATTAATTGATATGATATAATGCGCTTAATGTGGAGGAAATATGGAAAGAATCAGTCTCACTAAAAATGTTAATCTAAATATTCAAAGCATCGATAAATTTAAAGATGTTACTCTTGAACTTCGGTTTTTAAATAAACTAAGTGGAGAAAGCGCCACAAAAAGAGCTGTATTGGCCCTGATCATGCAAGATCGCAGCACATTATATCAAACGAAAGCTTTGATGAATAAAGCAATTGATGATCTCTATGGAGCTTCCTTATCGATCAGAGGTTATGGATATGGGCAAGCCGAAGTCCTACGTTTAAGTTTAAAGACCATCAATGAAGTATATGTTAATGAGTCACTATTAGAGAAGCAATTTGCTTTTGCTCATGAATTAATTTTTAACCCCTTATTCAATGAAAAAGTCTTTAAAGAAGCTAAATTGGCTTTACACAATGAATTATTGCGCCTACAAGATGATCCACGTGAATATGCGACGAAACTGGCTTTAGAAGCAGCTGGCAATGAACAGGCTTTAGCAATAAGTGCCGCAGGCAATATAGATGATTTAAAATCGCTTAAGTTAGCAGATGTGATTGCTGAATATGAATCCATCTTAGCTAATGATCTGATCTCAATCAATGTTATTGGTGGTGTTGATAAAGAAAAGATCATCGAATTATGTGAAAAATACTTAAATTTTTGCGCTAGAAATGGTGAATATTCGAGTTATTATGCGATTAAGACTGAATTAGATCGTCATCAAGAGATTAGTAAAACAATCGAACAGAGTAATTTGATCATGGTCTATAATACAAATATTATGATCACCGACGAGCTTTATTGGCCTTTAAAACTTGGTACGATCATTTTAGGTCAATTACCAATATCGTTATTATTTATCGAAGTACGTGAGAAACGCAGTCTATGTTATTATATTTCAGCTAATCTCTTAAGTTTTGATGGCGCTATGTTGATAAGTACCGGAGCCGATTATGAAAACATTGCACAGATAACAAGTGTAACACTTGAGCAGATTCACAGAGTCACATTACATGATTATCCACTTGAGTTGTTTGAAGCTGCAAAAAAGATGATCATCAACAGTCTTAACAGTACTAAGGATAGTGTTAGTTCAATCCTAAATTTTGATTATCAAAATCAATTGTTAAATAAAGAAGATACAACTTTATCAATCGAGCATTTGATTCAAAAGATCACTATTGAAGAGATTAGTATGGCCTTTAGTAAACTTGAAATAAATATGACGTTTGTCTTAAAGAAGAAAGGAATAACTAATGCAGAAAATATATAATCAAAAGTTCAAAGAAACTTTGTATGAAGAACAATTACCAAATGGGCTACATGTTGTCATTTGGTATAAAAAAGATTATGTTTCATCAAACGCTTTAATAGCAGTTCCTTATGGTTCTTTGGATTATCGTCAACTTACATCAGAAGGCGTTTATGAAGTACCATGTGGAACTGCGCATTTTTTGGAGCATAAATTATTTGAAGATCCCCAAAAGGATGTCATGGCTGCTTTCTCCGCTATGGGTGCAAATGTTAATGCGTTTACCTCATATAATGAAACTGTCTATTATTTTAATACCAGCAAAGAAGACATTACTGAACCTTTGAATTTATTATTGAATTTTGTTCAAACTTTAAATATCACCGATGAATCGATAGAAAAAGAAAAGGGGATCATTATCCAAGAATTATTAATGTATAAACAAATGCCAGATATTCGCTTGTTTAATGAGACTTTTTCAGCAATTTATCATGATTTTCCTTTAAAATATGATATCGGAGGTAGTGTTGAATCTGTCACTTCGATTACCCGTACGGATTTGATGGAATGTTATCGGCGTAATTATCATCCGGCTAATATGTATTTAGTCGTTGTTTCAGCCCAAGATCCGCAAATATTAATGTCAGTGATCAAAGATAACCAGTCAACTAAAGAGTTTTCAACATTTGAACCAATCAAACGATTTCAATATCAGGAACCCAATACTTGTGTGACTTTAAGTGGCAAATTTAATATGGATGTTAATACTAATAAAGCTTGTTTAGCATTTAAGCTACCAATTATTATTGAAAGCTCCAGTGAGCGCGTATTGACAGAATGGGGACTACGTTTTTTGCTAGAAGCCTATTTTACCGGGATGAATGCTGAATATCAAGATTGGTTAGATAATGAGATCATCACCGATTACTTTGGATATGATATAGATCTTTCAAAAGACTATGCGATTCTGATGTTTTATAATGAATGCAATGATATTACTAAGTTTAGGACAATGATTACTAAGCAATTAGAAAAGATGAAAAAAGAATTGATTGATGAAGCACTTATCACCCAATTAAAAAGAAGATATTATGGGCAAGCCGTGAGAATGTTTAATAGTATCAATGATATTGGTGTTACCTATATTCGTGATTTGTTTAATCATCTTGATCTATTTTCCAGTATTGAAGTCATTAATCAAGTTGATACTAGTGTTATCAATAAAGCATGTGATAGAATAGACCTTAGTAATAGTACATTAGTTGAATTAACCAATGATGATAAAGAGGAGAATATATGATGGAAGTAAATATTGATCAGGGCTTATCTGTTGAAGCCATAGAAGTAAGTAAACAAATTCAAGATGCGGCTCAATACCGCTTTAAACAAAAAATCGCTGAAACTTTGCGTTTTAATGGTAAAGAAATTGAAAAGACAGATAGGACACCAGCCGTTTTTGAAACATTTAAACAATATTATCAAGAAGATATCAGTGCCAAATTAAACTGCTTAATTGATGATCAAATGGTTACTTTGATTGCCGATAACGCTTTTACACACCTGATAACTGAATGCTCTGATGATTTTTATGAATTTAAAAAGCGAACTAATTCAGTGTCTAAATTAATCTATATTTTGGTGTTTATCATCATTGTCGTAGCTGTTATCTTTTATTATCTTGGATGGAATATTAAAATGTAAATTGGTATAAATTAATGATAATTGACTATTATTTCCATAATAGTCTTTTTTTATTCTTAAATTTGAAGATTGTAGCTGTTTTAACAAATTATGCTTTTTGTGTTTTGATGATTTAGCTTGCATAATACTGAAAAAGGAGAGCAAAAATGCTAAATCAAGTAATTATCGTTGGAAAAATCATTGAAGAACCGATCATCAAAGAATTTGGAAATAACAATCAAATGGCCGTCGTCCTAATTGAAGTTGAAAGGAGTATCACCAATCCCGAAAAAGAGAAAACTTATGATATCCTTCAAGTAATCCTTTGGAAAAATATGATCCAATCAAGTTTAGATTATTGTCATATTTCCAACATTATTGGAGTTAAAGGTCGTCTACAAGCTAATAATTACACGACCAAAGATAATAATAAGTTTTATAGTTGTGAGATCATTGCGGAAAAAATATCGGTACTTAGTGAAAAATAAACGATTATAGTTATAAAGCAAAGTTATTTTGTGTATAATTAATTTGGTGATAATATGAAACAATATTTAGATTTATGTAATTATGTCTTAAAAAATGGTATTGAAAGAGCAGATCGAACAAATACAGGTACGATCTCAACTTTTGGCTATCAAATGCGTATCAATTTAGAAGAAGGGTTTCCTTTATTAACGACTAAAAAAGTTCATTTTAAATCTATCGCGGTCGAGTTACTGTGGTTTTTGACCGGTTCAACTAATATTAAACCTTTAGTTGAACAAAATGTCCGTATTTGGAATGATTGGCCCTATGCGAAATTCCAAAAAACAGCCGAATATCATGACGAGACGATGGATGAATTTATCAATAAGATCAAGTCAAACGATGAATTCGCTTTGAAGTATGGCGAGTTAGGTCCGGTTTATGGTAAACAATGGCGAGATTTTGGTGGAAAAGATCAAATTACCGAATTGATCACTAATTTAAAAAACAATCCTTTCTCACGGCGGCATCTGGTTGTTGCTTATAACCCAGCCGAAGTTGAAGATATGGCTTTACCACCGTGTCATGCATTTTTCCAGTTTTATGTTAGTGCGGATAAAAAGAAACTATCTTGTCAAATGTATCAACGCAGTGCTGATGTTTTCTTGGGGGTCCCATTTAACATCGCCTCTTATGCCTTGTTACTAATGATGGTTGCTCAAGTATGCGGTTATCAACCTTATGAGTTTATTCACACTTTTGGTGATGTTCATATCTACAAAGATCATCTTACTCAAGTTAATGAGCAATTAAATCGTACACCACGGAAATTACCGACTTTAAAACTTAATCCAGATATTACAAATATCTATGATTTTCGCTATGAAGACTTTACTATAGAGAATTATGATCCATATCCTTTGATTAGAGCGAAGGTGAGCGTTTAATGTTATCTTTGATCGTGGCACATGATAAAAACTTTGCGATTGGTTATCAAGGCTGGATGCCCTGGCAACTTAAAGAAGATTTAAAGATTTTTAAGTCGCGTACGATCAATCATACGATCGTTATGGGTTTAAAGACTTTTGCGTCTCTTGGTAAACCTTTAGCTAATCGAAAGACTATTATTGTTTGTTCACCCAAAAATGCGACTTATGTTGATGAAAATATCGCATATTGCCATGATTTTGATAAATATCTTAAAGATCATGAAAATACTCCTGAAGAAATATTTATTTGTGGTGGAGCTTCTATCTATGATTACGCTATGCCATATTGTAAGAAATTATATATAACTTTAGTTGATGGTGATCATCCGGCGGATACTTGGTTAAAAAAGTATGATCCAAGTAATTATCAGATCTTAAAAATTGAAGATCATGATGGTTTTAAATTAATCGAATACTTAAAGAAGGAGTAATATGCGAATATTCTGGTTTTGGATCAAAATACTACCAAACTTACCGTGGATCTATTTTTCAGCGAAAAAAGCTCTAAAGCTTCCATATGACCAACGATATGCGAAACTAAGAAAAGTAGCTAATCTGATCGTCAGGAAACTAAATGTGCGGATTGAAGTCATTGATCAATCAAACATACCTTTACAAGAGGGTTTTATGTTCGCGTCAAATCATCAAGGCTCAGCGGATGCTTTTATCTTCGTTGATTCCTGTTTAATCACAACAACCGCCGTTAGTAAGATTGAAGGTAAAAAAATTCCTTTTTTATCAATGTGGTATGATGTCATGGAAGTTATCTTTTTTAAGCGTGAAAGCTTAAAAGACGGTGTTCGTATGGCTAATAGTTTAGCCAGTTATCTAATGGAAGGTCGTAATGTCCTGATTTTCCCAGAGGGTACACGTTCTAGATCACAAACGATGAATGAATTTAAACCAGGATCCTTTAAAGGAGCTTTTAAGGCGAAGGCACCGATTATTCCACTGGCTTTAATAAATGCTTATATCCCACTTGATTCCAAAGAACATAAAAAAGTGATTAAAGTTGTTTATGGTCAACCAATCCATTATGAGGAATACGGACAATGGTCAACGATGCAATTAGCGATTGAAGTTAAAGATCGTATTCAAGCCATGATCGATCAATATCAATAAATTAGTCGTTTTAAGAAAAACTTAATGTTACTCTATCAACTCAAAAGCAGTTCATGCTATAATTAGTGAGGTGATAAAGTGACATTTTTAGTTTCAATAAATGAATTTGAAGGACCTTTAGATTTGATGCTTCACCTGATCAGGGAGAAAGAATTAGATCTTTTTAATCTGGACATGGATATCTTGATTGATCAATATGTCATATATCTTCATCAAATGGAAAATATGCACCTTGAGATCGCTGGTGATTATCTAGCTGAGCTTGCCGGATTATTGGAATATAAGAGTAAAGCGCTTTTACCAAAACCAATTGGTATAGAAGTGCTTGATGATGAAGATCCCAAAGAAAAGCTAGTTCGCCGCTTGATTGAATATCAACGTTATAAAGATATCTCGGTTTTGTTAACTGATCGCTTTGAAGAGCGTAGTAAACAATTAGCTAAAAATGTTTCCTTAGAAGCTGATAATTGGATTTCCGATTTTGATCTTAGTGAAGTTAAAGGTAATCCATATGACCTAATGAAAGCGATGAACCGGTGTTTAAGGCATTTGGCGCTTATCCAACCATTACCAACTAGGATTACACCCAATGAATTGACGGTAGAAGAGATAGTTGAACGTATTCAGAAAAAATATGGTGATATAACAACACGATTTAGTTTTGTGGAATTAGTCAAAGGATGTGCTGATCTAGAAGAGGTTATTATGTACTTCTTAGCGGTCCTAGATCTGATCAAATTGAAGACATTTATCTTCACTATTGATCCAGATGATAATATTTGGTTGAAATGGAGTGTGAATCATGGATAATGAAGCGATAAAAGCGATTATTGAAGGCTTATTATATATTGTGGGCGATGAGGGAGTCAGTGCCCAACAAATAAGTGAAGTACTAAACCTATTGCCGACTGAAGTGGAATTATTATTACAAGAGCTAATGGATGAGTATCACGATGATAAACATGGTATTGAATTAGTCAACTACGCTAATACCTATCGTCTAGTCTCAAAGCCTGTGGTTCATGAGTTTGCGGAAAAGCTATTTAAGATGAATAAACGTAATAATCTATCGCCAGCGGCCATTGAGACACTTGCGATCATCGCTTACAAACAACCGATAACCCGAGTTGAAATCGAAGAGATTCGTGGTGTAGGGTGTGAGATGATGTTAAGAAAATTAGTAGTGCGAAATCTGATCAAAGAGATTGGTCGCTCAGATGCCCCTGGTAAACCGATACTATATGAAGTGACTAATGAGTTTATGGATGTTTTTAAACTAGTAAGCTTAAAAGAATTGCCTGATCTGCCAAGTTATGATAATCTATCAGATGGCGAAAACTTATTTGATCAAATTTAAATTAGAAGCGTCATAAATGACGCTTTGTCTACAAAAAGAACTTAATATCATAAAAAGGAGGATACACTTATGGATCGTTTACAAAAAGTCATTGCGGAAAGTGGCATCGCATCACGTAGAAAAGCTGAAGAACTAATAGCCCAAGGTCTGGTTAGCGTCGATGGTAAGATCATTACTGAAATGGGTTTTCAAGTTAAAAAAGGTGCCAAGATCATGGTTAATAACAAACCTATTCAAAGAGAGAATAAAGTTTACTTTGTGATCAATAAACCAAAGAAATATATCTGTTCAAATTCTGATGAACATGATCGTCCGATCATAACTGATCTGATTGAATCACAAGAACGTATTTTTCCGGTTGGCCGACTTGATTATAATACGACAGGTTTACTATTGGTCACAAATGATGGAACCTTCGCAAATGAAATGACACATCCTCGTTTTCACTTGGCAAAGTTATATGATGCAGACCTTAAAGGTATCTTATCAACCGAACATATTAAAATGATCGAAAAGGGTATCATGCTGGAGGGTCAAATGACTCTGCCTGCTAAGATTCGAGTCACTAATAAAGATTTTAATAAAAATCAAACAACGCTTGATATTAAGATATTTGAAGGTAGAAATCATCAAGTTAAAAAGTTATTTGAATATTTTGGTTATGAAGTAACTCGCTTACATCGTAAACAATTCGGCTTTTTAACGATCAATGATCTGGCTGGTGGTAAATATCGTAAATTAAAGCCTTATGAAGTTGTTAGACTAAGAAAAATGGCTAATGAAGACGAAAAATAAATTTAATTGTATAATTCATCATAATTTGATTGATATCGATTAGTTTGGAAAGTGAGTGTATGGAAAAAATAGTTAAGATCCTTAAAAAAGGTGGATATCTTGATGTTAAGCATGTCAAGAAGTTACAACAAGACTATCAAGTAATCAAAAAAGCATTGACCAAATATGGGATCAAATGTGATTACACTTCTGATCAAGATTTTTTTGATTTGGAAATCATCTATACCAGTCTTTTAAACAAACAAACTTTTGAAGAATTATATGAAAAACTAAAAAATCAATTATTTGAGATTTGGCAATATTTTGAATATAATGAGCGAAAAGAATGTATTGATCACGAAATGCTACAAGCGAAACTAATGACAAAATATTTTTATAATGAAAATGGTAAATTAATCCGCATCGCTTTTTTTGATGAGCTATTAAATGCCCTATATGAAAATGAGATGATTATCTTTGATTTACCGCAGTATTTCAAGCTTGAAAAAGTGTTCGCTGATAAAATGATCAAAGTTAATACTTATCAATATCGCCCATTTGAAGCAGGTTATTCTTCATGTCAGTATCTTGATCATAATAACGATGGTTATGTTATTTTTAACATCTATACTAAAAGTATCTATGTTTTTTATTACCAAGACGGCTTTTATCAGTTAACGTTTGATAAACATAAAGATGTTCGTCATTTTACAAGTAAAGTATTACTAACAATCGCACAAGCCTTATTAAATCGTGATGAAAAAAAAGTCATTGAAGCTCTAGTAAATAGTCATTTATGTAGTATTTATATCGATCATAAATTAACTGATTATCTACGTAGACTTAACAAAAGTGTGAACTAAAATGTTAACTTTTGCGATCGATACTTTAGGCTGTAAAGTCAATACCTATGAAAGTCAAAGCTATCTTGCTTGTTTAAAGGCTTGTGGTTATCAAGAAGTTAAATTTACAGAATTTGCTGATATTTATATCATCAACACTTGCGCTGTGACTAATACTGCAGCGGCGAAGAGTCGTCAACGGGTAAATCAAGCTATCAAACAAAATCCAAACGCGATTATTTGTGTGGTCGGATGTTTGATCCAAATTGGTGATGAATATCTTAATAACAATCAAGATATCGATGTCTTGATTGGTTCTAGTCAAAAGAAAATGTTGGTTCCGTTGATACAAAAGGTTTTAATAGGTAAAGAGAGACAAATACTTCGAGATGATGTTATGGATAATCCGTTATTTGAAGATCTTAAAGTGGAATCATTTGAACATAAGACCAGAGCTTTTCTTAAGATTCAAGATGGTTGTGATCAATATTGTTCATATTGTATTATTCCCTATGCTCGGGGCAAAGAAAGATCACTGGCTCCAGAAAAAGTGCTTGAAAAAGCTTTGACTTTAAGTAAAAAAGGACATTTGGAGATCGTATTATCGGGAATTCATACCGGACGTTATGGAAAAGGATTTAATACTAATCTTGAAACGTTATTACAAAAATTACTTACAACACCGATTAAGCGATTACGAATCTCCTCCATTGAGATCAATGAGGTGAGTGATGGAATCATTAACTTAATCAAAACACATCAGATAATGGCTAAACACTTACATATTCCGCTGCAAGCTGGCAGTGATAAGATCTTAAAACTAATGCGGCGTCCTTACGATAAGGCGATGTATTTAAATAGGATCAAATATATTAAACAGGAAATACCCGACATCTCGATCAGTACCGATATCATTGTAGGCTTTCCAGGTGAAAGTACTGATGATTTTAGAGAAACACTGGTATTTGTCAAAGAAGTCGGTTTCTCATTTATCCATGTCTTTCCCTATTCTAAAAGAGAGGGGACATTGGCTGCGATGATGGACCAACAATTAACTAATGATATTAAAAAACAACGGGTCCATGAGTTAATGGCGCTCTCTCAGGTAATGTATGATAAATATCAGCGAGAATTTATTAATAAGAGGGTAGAGGTACTATTTGAATCTCAAAAAGGTAATTATTATTTTGGCCATAGTAGTGAATATCTACCCGTAAAAGTTAAAAGCGTTTATGATTTAAGACACAAGATGTATAATGTTATCATTAAAGAAACAAATGAGAATGAATTGATAGGTTCTATTAAGGAGATGGATATATGAAACTAAATCGATTGATTGATGGTGCACCAGCTATTGATATTGAAACTTTATTTATCGATTCGCGGCAAAAAGTTAATAAAGGGATGTTTTTCTGTATTAAAGGTATGATCAATGATGGTCATCATTTTGTTAATCAAGCGATAAAAAATGGCGCTGTCTGTATCGTACACTCTGAAGATGTCGGAAAATATGTTGATGATATCGTTTATATCAAAGTAGTTGATGTAACCAGTATCTTAACCTCTACTACCGATAAATTTTATCAACAAGTGACAAAAAAGATGAAAGTCTTTGGAGTCACCGGAACAAATGGTAAATCTTCGATTGCCGTAACGATTAAAAATATCATGAATGATTTTACTCTATGTGGCTATATTGGGACAATCGGTATCGAATATAACAATATTCATGTGACTACAGGGCATACAACACCGGATATCATTACACTAATGAAAGTGATCGATGATATGTATCGTGATAAGATCAGAGCGATATCTTTAGAAGTATCAAGTCATGGATTGGATCAACATCGTACTGATGGGATTGATTTTGATTATGCGATCTTT